>JAABUO010005455.1_pt1 | contig 14776 bp, 10 predicted proteins | sample 5559291 | NCBI WGS metagenome assembly JAABUO01 (sample SAMN10711878, study PRJNA513372) | rock metagenome | isolation source: Antarctica rocks | place: Antarctica: Victoria Land, Finger Mt sud | reverse complement strand
ACTGCGGCTCGGCACGGTCCCCGTTCAAGAGGTCGTGGTTGGCGCCGGTGGATTGCTGGAAGAGCTCCGCATCTGTGCCCAGGGCCGCCTGCTCCCGCGCCAAGAAGTCGTCTGCGGTGGCGTCCTCTGCGAGCTGGATGGAAGGCGCCTCCGCCCCGTCGTCAAAGTCCTCGATGCTGGGGTACGACGTCGCCATGTGTGGTCTGGTCACCTGGATGTGGCAGGAACCGCCATATTCAACCCATGTCCTACTCACCAGACGCCGTGACGGGCAAGCTGGCCGGGCTCAACGACACGCAGGAGAGCATCGTCAGCATCTCGCAGTGGGTCATGTTCCACCGCAGGTATGCCAGGCAGACCGTGCAGACCTGGATGCAATGCCTGGAGGAGGCGACCAGCCACCGCAAGCTGCACCTCATCTACCTGGCCAACGAGGTCGTCCAGCAGTCCCGAGCGAGGAAGAAGGAGGAGTTCCTCGCTGCCTTCCGGCCCAAGATCGCGGGTGCGGTGGGGGACGCTTACGCCAAAGTCAGCCCGGACATTCGCAACCGCATCAAACGTGTCACGGGCGTGTGGCGTCAGCGTAACATCTTCGCCCCCGACGTGCTGGATGCCGTCGAGGCTCGCTTCAGTGACGTCGACAAGGGCAGGTCTGCGCAGGCCTCGGTGGCAAAGAGGGCGGCTCCTATGGCAAGCCTGCCGTCTGAACTCACCAAGCTGGCTCAATTGCAGCAGGAGCTCACGGCATCCCTCTCCTCGTCCACCATTGCGGTGGCTTCGGCGTTGCAGGGCTATGCTCAGCTGATTGGCGCCGAGTCGCTACCGTCGCCGCCAGTCTACGCTGCGCGTCTCGTGCAACTGCTTAGGTCAGTGGACACGGCCGTGGAGGCGGCTGGAGGTGCCATTGACAAGCGAAAGGAGACGATCACGCAGCTGGAAGGGCAGCTTGTGGTGTACAAAGCCTCACTCCAAGCGGAACAGTCGCAGCTAGAGGATCTGGAGAGAAAAAAGCAAAAGACAGTGCAGACGCAAAAGGAGGTGGAGGAACTCATCCTCGGCAGTCTGAATGAGAAGGATGCACGATCCACCACCCCAGACGGCGAGCCTCCGTCGCCAGACATCGAGGCCCTCACACCACCAGCTGCGGAAGGGTCCAATGGTACGACGACTGCACCTGAGGCTGTGGAGCACAACAACTTTGAGCCCATGGATATGGCCATGTACATTGAAGAAGATCGTGGACTGGATGGGCTCGAAGTGGATCAACAATTCGCCGATCTGATCAACAATGAATGAAGCCGCTCAAAGATTCTAAGATATATGGGAACGCTGACGGACACTTGAAGCTCCTGTTCCGCTCCTGTTCCGCTCCAGTTCCTGCTCATGCTCATGCTCCAGCTAATACTCCTGCTCGCCAGACATCGTCAGTGCGTACGTATCGGAATGCTGCACTTCACAATTGACAAACTCGGGTCGTTCCTTGAGGACTGGTAAGGCGCGGAAGCCGTGGAGCAAGTCAGAGTAAACGACAAGAGCCGTCATTCCATTTGCATTGTCCTTTACCGCCTTGAAGGTGTGCACGGGTCCAAAGATGCCACACGTCTTTTTCAAGGCTGCATCCGAGGTGGACTGTGGCAGACCTGAAATTCTAATGGCACGCCGACCCCCTGCTTCGATAGCAGCCTTGTGCTTTCGCGAAATAAGTGTCAATGTGGGTCTGAGGCTCATCGCGATGGACTCTCCCTCAACTGTCATTTCCTGCTCCGTCAGACTCTGGGCATCCGTCCCGTCAACAAAGAAGACGTACAGCTGTCCGGGAGATCGTTCAGTGCGGAAAATGATTCCGTTCATAGTATCATAATCAATCCCATCTAAAGCTTTTTCTGAACCCTTGAGCGTGACAGTCTTGTATTCCTCTCTGTCAATCGCATTCTGGGGTTCTTCGTAGCTATGGTAGGCCTGGGCCTGACCACCGTTATAGTCCTGATTTGCGAAACCTCCACTTTCAGCACCTTGTGGGTTGTGACCCAAAGAGTCCCCTCCTCCACCGGTATCTCGATTGCTTTCTGTGGGGTTGTAGGTCCAGGAGTCTCCTCCTCCACCGGTATCTCGATTGCTTTCCGTAGGGTTGTAGGTCCAGGAGTCTCCTCCTCCTCCGGTATCTCGATTGCTTTCCGTCGGGTTGTAGTCCCAGGAGTCTCCTCCCCCTCCGGTATCTCGGTTGCTCTCCGTCGGGTTGTAGGCCCAGGAGTCTCCTCCACCACCAGCGGCTGCGTTGCCCTCTTGTGGAGCATACCCCCAGGCATCGCCACCACCACCAGAATTACCGCTCTGCGGGTTTTCGAACCCCATATCTACTGCGACGGGAGGTTCATCATACATAGATTGGTCGTTGCCCCATTGCGTGTTCTTGGCTTTCTTTGACTTATCGTAAAAGTTGTTGTTATATTTCTTTCGTGGGTTGGGGTTGGCGTAATAGTCCTCTGTTTGGCCGGGCCAATGGCTACCACCCCTTTGTCCACCGTTACCCCGATCTCTACCGCTCTGTTCTTGGGCTTCTCCTCCTCCATTACCCCAATCGTTTCCACTTTGTTCTTGGGTTTCTCCTCCATGACCCCACTCGTTAGCATTGGACCAGTCGTCACCCTTCTTTGTGGTTCTCTTCTCTCGTTGCTTTTTGGTAAGGTAGCCATAATCATCTCCGCCGTTGGACTGATTCCCTTGTCCATTTTGACCCGATTCCTCATTCACATCGCCCCATTGCTGGCCAGGCTTTTGATCCCAGCTCGAATTGTCATTCCCTTGGTCCCAGCTGGAAGCTTCATTAGGCTGATCCCATTGCTGGTCATCGGAGTAGAAATTGCTCTTTCTCTGGCCATTCGGTCCCTTTCCCGTATCCTCAGATTCGCCATAGCCTCCATTTTTCGGCTCACTAGGGGCACTGGAAATCTTTAGCTTCTCTTGCAATTTACTTTCTAGGCTTGCTAGATGCCCTTCTTCCTTCTTCAACAGATCCATCTGGGCATCAAAAGCCTTCTGGCATTGACTCCTCTTCTCAGCTAGATTACTCTTCTCTTGTGCAAGAAAACCTAGGTCCTTCTCGCACTCGTCTTTTACCCGCTGTTGTGCAGAGCTACTCATGTTCAAGTCGTACTTTCATTACAGGAAGTTCCCCGAAAAGTAGGTCGCGAACGAAAACACCCAAAATTCATACGAATGAAAGAAAATGTACCAGGATTGATGCACTTGTAGTTCTATAGCGTTTTAAGGAAGCGGAGGAAGATGAATACATTCAGGTCTTGGTGGCGCAAAGCTCCCGCTTATCAGGCATTGGACGAGCCTGTGGGCAAACAGCACACTCGCTACTTTGAATACTGCACCTTTCTCACCATCGGCATAGCCCAGCTCTACTCATACAACTGCCTGCTGGCAGCCTCTGATTATTTCAATCAGCGGCTCATTGGAAATGGAGGTCTACAGAATGCCCTACAGAGTTCCATCGTGTCTGTTTCAACGTGTACGAGTCTAGTCGCTATGGTCATGCTTGCAAAATTTCAAAAGAATGCCTCCTACCCTTACCGTCTTACCACCAGCCTAATCATGAACTTTCTAGCTTTTCTGGCTCTGGCAATCTTTTGTTTGATCTGGTCGTCCGGAGGGGATGGCGTGTACTTCATTGCTCTACTGGCAATAACCTTCACCTCTGCATTCAGCACCTCACTCTCCCAAAACGCTGTGTTCTCCTTTATTAATGGATATCCCGCGGAAGAAGGAGTCTTGTATATTCAATCGGTGTTGACTGGCCAGGCAGTTGCCGGTATCCTCCCAAGCATTGCTCAAATTGTTGCTGTCCTGACAGTTGAGGAGGGAAGGAAGACGACATCTTCACAATCAAACTCGTTTGCCTACTTTCTTATATCTTCAATTTTCTCCTTACTGGCTATGCTTATGTTCATTGGAGTTATGAAGAGGTCGCACATGCAAAGGAGGGAGACACACGAGGAACATCCTACAATACCTCTCCTTGTCTTATTTCGCAAACTCAAGGTCTTGATATTTACTATCTTCTTTTGCTTTGCGTGAGTTTGTCTTTCTATGCCTAATCACAGATTGACAATCATGATCTTTCCTACTTTCGCGGCAAGGGTTCTATCGGTGAGGAAATGGGAGGGTTCTTCGCGCTTCTTTTACCCAGATGTATTTGTGCCGGTAGCATTCTTCATGTGGGCAGATTCACGGTGTTGCTAACGGTAGATGGAACTCGGGAGACTTGGTCGGCCGGGCAATATGCGCATACAAACCTCTGACGATTACTAGTCGGCCCCGCACACTTGCGTGGCTTTCAGTATCCAGGATCTACTTTATTCCTCTATTCTTCATGTGCAACCTCTCCAATCGCGGTGCAGTGGTTGAATATGACGCCTTTTACTTTTTGGTCCAATTTGCGTTTGGCTTCACAAATGGATGGCTATCAGTGTGCACATTCCAATCGGCTCCTTTACTTGTCGATTCGCATGAAGGCCCAGCCACAGGCGGATTTATGAGGTGAGTCAATCCATGTTTGGGCTAACATAGTCTTTGTCTGGTTTCTGGACTTTCATTCGGAAGCCTGATCTCGTTCGCCTTTACGCTGGCATAATTATCTTGCGCGGATGAGAGTTGCATATTGCACAGCAGTGTCGAGGGCCGTACTCTTCCCCGCTCTATCTCCAAAAAATTGGACGCCTTTCAGGTTACAGTGTCGCCAAAATTCCTGAATGGCCGGCTTTGCAGCTTCGACAAACTCGCACGGCAGCAACTCCACTTCGACGATAACGCCCTTCAAGGTGGATTGCTGCATGAGGGAAACGACGCCAATCCTGAAATTGTCAATCTCATAGAGCGTACCCTCTCCACGCACACTCGACCGTGGCTTGAACTGTCCGAGTTTGGTGGCAAGGATGGCATCAAACTCCTGATCAAATGCAATTGCCTCCTGCTTGTCGCCTTGCCCGAGTACACAAAAGACGGTGTTTTGGGAGCGAGAGTGCGTAAAGTACTGGAGGAAGCGTGAGGATTCGCTCTCGCGGTAGAGTTTGTATTCAAAGGAGCACTTGCCCTTGGACTCAGGGTAGAGTCGCTGCATCGTGTCCTGCGTGTCGGCCAGTAGACTTGCGCTCGTGCCCTTGCCTGCCTCCTGTTGGATGAGCAGGAGTCCCGTCGCTCCCATTCGATGTATGTCGTGGCCGCAACGAGAGAGTGGCAGCAATGCAGCATGAGTCATGGTAGAATGGGCAAAAGAACATGGATGCGCTCTGGACAAGACTTCTCGGCAGCTCTCCCAGCGTGGAGCGGCATGCACGAGGCAGGAATGAGACGGCGAGAGCACCCGAGCGACTCGAGAATCTGAAGGCTGCCTTCCAGGTGGTGCAGAGCCGACAGCAAGCTTCGGGAGCCGAGGCATCGCAGCAGGCTCTACGGGATGCCATTCATAGGGTCATGCAGCCGCTGTTGCAGGAGGTGCAGCGCAGCGATTCTGACATCTGCCTTCGATTCGCGCTGAGCAACGGTGTTTTCACCAAGATCTCCTATCTCGCCGCCTTGCACTCTCCGCTGATCGTGAAGGAGATTGTGGCGTCCTTTGTCACATTTCTGGATACGGTGGATGAGGATGTCTTCTTGCAAAAGGCCATCTCACGGAGCTTGGATGATCTCATTCGCGCCGTGATTGCACGCCAGGAGGATCGACACGTCTACGAGGAGGACTTCATAGAGCTTGTCTTTGGCGTCTGCGCAAAGTTTCGTGTGCATCCGCAGATTCTGGTGCATTGGTTTGCAGGCGTGGAGGGCACGGACGGAGATTACCAGGGCAGTCTGCGTGAGTTCCCTATCTTTCATTTTCTTCTGGACTACGTCCATTGCGATGGAAGAGTCGGCGACTTTGCACGCTTGGGATTGCTGTATATCATCGAGGCCACCACGGGGTCGCCACTATACGGACATTGGCTGTTGACCGTTGATCTAGCGACGCTGATGGCTTCAGGCTTGGGAGCTCTCTACGCTCAGCTCTCGCGGAATTTTGTCATCTCAGATGCAAGCAATGACGAGCCCCTTGTGGTGGCTCTGTCTGACGATCGTAAATCCAAAGAGGCATGGGACGCGGAGCAGTTTACCCGAGTCGAGTTTGGGCAACATGTCAAAACTTTTATTGCCTATCTCCAGTTCTGGCAGGATGCATTAAATCGCTGCAGGTCTGCCACCGTCAAGCAAAACCTCTTGCAGAACTTCCAGACCATCTTTCTCGAGCAGCTGCTGTATCCTTCTCTCTTGGAAACATCCGATCAGGAAGGGAGCTCGGCTGTTGCCGCCCTGACGTACGTGCGAGTCTTGGTGGATCATGTGCGGCAAGCCGATTTCATCGACATCATCCTCGGCTATCTTCTTGCCGCACCTAGCTTTACGTCTACAGACAGCACGCTCTACAATCCAGACGCATTCACACTCCTGGATCTTATCACGAGCAATCTCAGAAGCACACCGCCTATAATATCTGCGACACTGCGGCTGACGGCTAGTCTTTTGCGGGGTCAGCACCTGCATGTCTCGCAGCTATTTGTGCAGTCGTTTGCCATGCATGTGGATAGGGCGCACGTTGACTTACACATGCCTATCCCAGAAGACTCTGGCTCGCTTGCAATGGCCTATTCGAGCTACGTCAAGAACGCCGCCGTGATGCTAGAGAACCATCCGTCCTTTGACCTTGCCCACCGAATAGATATTGGCGCACTTCAGACGGATATGCATTTTTCTCTTTGTCGGTCTGTCCTGCTTCATGAGCTACTGCGCCTACAAAGAACCTTTTTTACGAATGCAGTCTCTGTGAATCTATCGTTGACCTTTGTCTTTGTGAATCTGGCGTGCTGCTCCATTGTAAGCATGGACTGGTTGAGCGAGGGAGGGTTTAATGGCCTTCTTCAGGACCAGCGTCGTGAAGTGCGCACCTTCCAAAGCGACATCCCCAACTTTGAAGAGCTCATGGAGCAGCGTGAGCAGGCGATTCTTTTTGCCCAGGAGCTGGCCGAGGCGCTGCAGCCAGACCGGGAAAAGTGTACGCCCGAGCCGACGACGCCAACCAAGGCGGTTGGAGCACAGTCACGCACTTCTACGCCCACCAAGCGACCACTTGCACGACGCACCCCTCAGCGACCGACCAAGTCGACCATGCGCTCAACCCCCGTGACTGAGCACATCCAGGGCACAAAGCGTCTGGTGCCGTGGGGAGACATGTCGCTATCACACCTCCTCTCCAACATCTTTCTCTTTCGCGAGTTCGTCAAAGAGATCACTGCGCTGGTGCAGGTTCGAGGGGCGTTGGAGGAAGAGGCCATGAGAGACGAGATGTAATCTAATTTTATTCGAGGTAAATACATTCCCCTGTACATTCTGTAACTTATACACGAATCGACTACCCGTCCGTGATGCATCCTTCTGCAGCAGTGGCGACATTCTTGATATACTGGTGCAGCGTGCCCTGTGTGTACTTGAACGGCGGCGGGGTAAACGTACGCCGCCGCTTTGTCATTTCTTCCTCCGGCACCAACAAATCAATCTTGTGCGTCTCCGCATCGAGCAGGATCTCGTCCCCATCCTCCACCAGCGCGATCGGCCCGCCCTCCTGGGCCTCAGGGACGACGTGCCCGATGAGGAAGCCGTGCGACCCGCCGCTAAACCTTCCATCCGTGACCATCGCCACATCATTGCCGTACCCTGCGCCAATGAGCGCGCTAGTTGGCTTGAGCATCTCAGGCATGCCCGGCCCACCTTTGGGTCCTTCGTAGCGAATGATAATCACCAGCTTGCGATCGCGCGGGATCTTGCCGCCTTCCAACGCCTCAATGAAGGCCACTTCGCCGTCGAAGGCCATCGCGCGTCCTCGGAAGACAGTGCCCTCCTTCCCTGTGATCTTGGCCACGCATGAGCCAGGCGCGAGCGTGCCGCGCAAGATCTGGATGTGCCCGGTGGGTTTGATGGGGTCAGAGAGCGGACGGATGATTTTCTGGCCGGGGGTGAGGTCGGATGCGCTGGCCAGATTCTCGGCCAGCGTCTTGCCGGTCACGGTGAGGATGGACCCATCCACCAGGCCTTCGCGCAGCAGCAAGCGCAGCACGGCGGGTGTCCCGCCCACCAAGTACAAATCCGCCATCACGTACTTCCCGCTGGGCTTGATGTCGGCCAGGAAGGGCACCCGATCGCTCACGCGTTGGAAGTCGTCCAGCGTGAGATGGATGCCGACAGATCGCGCAATGGCAATCAAGTGGATGGTGGCGTTGGTACTTCCTCCCAGCACCGTGCACATGACCATGGCATTCTCAAATGCGGCGCGGGTCATGATGTCGCGCGGCTTGATGTCGTGTTGGAGCAGATTGCGTATCGCGGCGCCGGCAAGCGTGCACTCGCGCACCTTCTCTGGCGACTCGGCCGGCGTCGACGAGGATCCAGGCAGCGTCATGCCCATCGCCTCGGCCATGGTCGCCATCGTATTCGCCGTGTAGGCGCCCCCGCACGCGCCCGGTCCGGGACATGCGTGGCGGATCACGTCGAAGCGTGTCTTTTCGTCAATCTCGCCCGAGAGGTACTGTCCATAGGCCTGGAAGGCGGAGACGATGTCGACATCCTTGCCGCCCAGGCATTCCGACTTCCCCGCCTTGATAGTTCCGCCGTAGACCATGATGGAGGGCCGATTGAGGCGGCCCATGGCGATCAGCACCCCGGGCATGTTCTTGTCGCAGCCGGGAATGGAAATGTTCCCGTCATACCACTGTCCGCTCATGACCGTCTCCACGGAGTCGGCGATGATGTCGCGCGACGGCAGGCTGAAGCGCATGCCGGTGGTCCCATTGGACAGCGCGTCGCTGACGCCGATGGTGTTGAACTGGAACCCGGTCAGGCCAGCCTTCTCCACGCCGCCCCGCACGCGATGGCTCAGGTCGAGGAGATGCATGTTGCACGGGTTGCCCGAGAACCAGACGCTGCAGATCCCGATCTGCGGCTTGTTCATGTCCTCCTCCGACAGCCCGCAGGCGTAGAGCATGGCCTGGGACGCCCCTTGGCTCTTGGGCTGGGTGACGGTTGCACTGTACTTGTTGAGCGTGGATGCCATGCGCGTGAGTCGTAGCATCCAGTCCGAATGGGAATTGCTACGTACATCTACGGATTCTTGTAGACCTGCTCCATGTCTCCGTCGTCGGGCGCGTCGAGCGTCTCGATGGCCTCCTTGATCAGGTGGCTGGCTTTGGGGTCCAGGTTGAGGGCGATCGTGAAGTGGCGGATGGCGTTCGGCTTTTCGTGCACCGCCTTGTACAGCTTGCCCAGCATGAAGTGCACGTTCGCCTCGTCCGGTGCAATCTGCTCGAGCGCCACAAACTCCTCCAGCGCGGCAGCCACCATGCCCAGTGCCGTGAGCGTCTTGGCCTTCTTGAAGCGCGGCAGGGCGGCCGGCGGCGGAGAGATGGTGCAGGCCAGCGTGTACTGCTGCAGCGCCTCCTTCATGCGGTCCTGCCGCTCATATACCATCCCAATGCAGCAGGCGAGCACGACGTTGTGGGGATTGATCTCGCATGCGCGCCGGAAGTGAGTGAGGGCATGGTCGAGCTCGCCGGTGCGCAGGTAGACCATCCCCAGTCCATACCACGCATTGTAGTGCCGCGGCTCGACCCGGATGGCGGCTCGGAAGGAGATCTGCGCCTTGTCGAATTCCTCGTTGACTACGTGCTCGTGGCCCTGCAGGGTGTGGGCATAGGCATAGGCTGGGTCGAGCCCGGTGGCGCGGTGGAAGCACCTCAAGGCCTTGTCGTGCTGCCGGGCCAGGGAGAAGTTGTTGCCAATGGCGCACCAGGTCTCGGGTGCCAGGCGGTCGAGATGGACCATTTCATGCCCGAGGTAGGAGAGGTCCACGTCTTTTCGCAGATGCCATAGCAGGGTTGAGTAGTAGTCCATGTCCTGAACCCTGGCTGGGTCTGCCAGGCGCAGCTGGGCGTAGGTCTGCTCCGCGGACGTATACTCTGCCAGCTCAAACTGGGCCCGCCCGATCTTTGCCAGGACGTAGGGGATCTCCCGCTGAGCATGGGGCAGGCTCGTCAATTCCTGCAACGCCTCTGCACAGCGGAAGCGCGACAGGTGCAATACCCCACGGCCCACGCGCTGGAAGATCTCTTTTTCGCTAGCCCCTTCTCCGTCTATTCTCCCACGGGCAGGACGTAAGCGCAAACTCCTCCTCGAATCCATATCGGCCTCCTCCATCTCCTCCTCCATGTTGAAGATTTTCTCAACGCGCACCTCTACCCCCATGGCGCAAAGCCCTTCAAACGCCTCCCATTGGTAGGGGGAGGCGAGCACAGCGGCCTTGTAATTCTCCAGGGCCTTTTTCCGGTCGCCTGTGTGCCGTGCCAGGTGGCCGAGGAGACAGCGAACGGCCGCCTGGTCAGGCATCTTACGGGAATCCTCCCCATCAATGCTCGTACTAAGGACTGTCACCCTCTCCAGCCAGCGCAGGCCGTCCTGGTAGCGCTGGAGCTGGAGGCAGCACTGAGCGTAGATGTATGCGCACGGCAGGTGTCCTTTAGCGGGGGCGGCTACGGAGCGCGCGACATGGACTCCACCGGCGCGCAAGTGGGCGAGTGCCAAAATGTACCTGTTGCTGTTTGTCGGCCCCTTTGACAGCAGGACCTGGGCCAAGAAGACGGCATTCTGCGTCTGGCCTAGGTCGAGGGCGTGCCAAATTGCACTTTCCATCACAATCAATCTAATCAATCTAATCAATCTAATCAAGCATTCAGTCAACAATGCGCGTGATTGTCCGATGAGTCAATGACTCCATCGAATCTCTGTTCATCCATCTCTAATTCGATAATCGATATAGCTGTCTTCCATTTACAAGTCTCCTCTCTAGCACCCTGCCTTCCCTGTCGGCTTATTCCACTTCGAGACCCACAATAGGGCGGGCTCGTGGTTCCATACGTCACCTGGACTCGGACCCAACTTGCCGCTGTGCCGATTTCGCTAGCCTACCTGGCACCTGTCTGGGACCTCGGATAATTCGGCAGCCTCCGGTGTCACCTTCCCGGATTGGGTGGCAGTGGCAGCTTCCTAATCGGGAGAAGCGATAAGGAGCTTTTCCCGATGGGGCAATTGCGCCCTCTCATAGCAACAGGGTAGGGCGGGGGATGGCCGCGGAACCCCATCGGGATTTCAGTGGGCGCAAACTAGCCGGGGGGGAAGGCAGTCAAAGGTGGCAGAGAAGGGTCCGAGATATCCGAGTGGTGCTTGCTGGGCCCTTCCCCCACCGTCCTGTACCCCTCTTTCCAAGTCATCCATGGACACCATGACCATGACGCTCCCCTCTCTGTCAGAGACCCTGCCAGAGTACTCGCGCAGAGGTAGCTCCTCCGACGGCTATTCCTCTCCTTCTATGTCCAGCAGGTCCACGGGTAGGTTCTTTGACCCCCGAGAACTAACAAGCAGTGAGCGAAGTCCGATGGGCTGCTTGGGATGGGGAGCAGCAGCTGCCTCCCCTCACTTCTATGGACGACAAGTCCGGGTTCAGCAGACGCAGCAACTACGCCCACCTGCCTAGCCTGGTGAGCGTGCTGGACGCCCGACGCCCCTCCCTGGCCCCCACTACCAGCATGGGCGGAATGGCCTGGGAGGAGATACCCGGGGCCAATGCCAACTACGGCCACAGCTTGCTGCCCAAGGGAGAGGCAAACGGCGTCTTGGACCACATCTCCATGCACGGCACTGCCCGCGACAACGGCAAGAAGAGGCGCGGCAACCTGCCCAAGCATGTCACAGACTTCCTGCGCTCCTGGCTGGAGGAGCACATCCAGCACCCGTACCCTACCGAGGACGAGAAGCACCTCCTGGCCAGCCACACCGGCCTCACCCTCAACCAGGTTGGTGTCATTTCGTGCACTTCACTAATGCTAGATCTCCAACTGGTTTATTAATGCCCGCCGCCGCCACATTCCGGCCATTGGGTCACGAAACTAACGACAAACGGTATGTACATAAACTCATTCCTCAGCCTCCCTCTCCTTCTCGCGATCGTCTCTCCGGCCAAACCCTCCCCGCGCCTGGTCGTACTCCAGCCGCGCCTCGTCGCGCATCTGGCCCCCGCTGCGGCCGCGCCCAAATTCTCTGCCGGGCACAAAGCCCAGGTCCATGTCGGCCCGGATGATGCGGTCGTCCAGCTTGGTCCCGCTGATGTACTTGAGGCAGTCGAGGGCGCCGTCGCGCGTGCTGTACTCTACAAAGCAGAACCCGCACGGCGTCTTCTCAAAGCGGTCCAGGCCCATGATCACCTGCTGCACCCGCCCAGCCAGCGCAAACAGCTGCCGGATCTGGGCTTCGGTAGTGAAGAAGGACAGGTTGCCCACGTAGATGGTCTTGGACTGCGCCAGCTTGTCAAGGTCCTCCATGTGCCCTTGGCGGCGCAGGTTGCGCTCCACGTAGCGAGAGGGCTGGTCCAGCCGCTCGATGATGGTCATCTGGCCTGGCCTTCTAGATTCTCGTCATGGGTGGTGGGCGTGAGAAGGAATTCATGAACCACGGCGCTGGGAATGGTGAATCCGGCGCTGGGATTCAAGGGCAGGCCGCTATCGTCGTCGGGACACACGTCTACTACGCCCAGGGGAGGTGCATTCGGGTCAAGGCACTCGGCGAAGAGGGAAATGCGGAGGTGGTCAGGCTCGACTTTACGGTACGCAGACTGGTGCTGAATGAGCCCGCCGACCGGCTCGCTATCGTGGGCGACGAGGCATTGGCGGCCCTCGATTTGGAGGAAGCCGTGCCTGCTGCAGAGGTGATTGCAACGGGCCCGGTTGCAGATGTCTGCTGGCACCCCCTCTCCAGCAAGGCTTCGAATCTCCTTCTCCTCACGCGCGACGCCTTCCTCCGCTCCTACGAGCTGGACAGGGGCACTGAAGCAGACTACGAGCTCGACCTCTACGCCTTGCAGGGCATTCCTCGGGCGGAAAACTCCTTCTCACCCGATGCAGACGAGTTCCTTCCTGTGCGCATGGCGTTTGGGCCCACGGAGGGGGAACCCAGCTGGTCTTTGTTTACGCTCTATCTCCTCCTGCGAAATTCTGACCTCTACGCCCTATGTCCTCTTCTCCCGCTCCACCCGCTGCCTCTGCAAGCGCCCTTACAGCGGCTGGCTGGACTCGTCGCACACAAAGGCAACCGAGCGGCCAAGGCTGCTCTGGCTGGGTCATCGCGTGCAGCAGCGCGCCGAAATGTCTATCGTGCACAGACCCGTTGGATCAGCAGCCTCCTCGGTCAGATGAGCTTCGTCGCTAATTTTGGGGAGTCGGAGTGGAGTCGGCCACGCCAGGAACGGCTGTGTCTGCAGGGCCCGTACCTTCTGCAGCCTCCTCCCTCCGAGTCGGCGAATGCATGCGACCTCTTGTGCCTGCAGGTCTCGAATTTAACTCTTTTGGCGCTCGCTCACACGGATGGGCGGGTTGATCTTGCCGTCGAAGTGGACCCTGTGGAAGCCTTGTGGCAGTCCGGCGCCTCTGTGCCTCCCCTAACGCTCTCAGTGTACGAGTCCATAGACCTGCTCTGCCCTGATGACCAAGTCAAGCTGGCGGAAGACCCTGCACAGACTGGAGGCCTCTTTGTCGCTTGCACCTCGGCAATCTATCGGATTACGACATCGGCAGATCTGCTGGCGCAAACTGGACCGAAGGGAGCCGTAATTCAGCGTTTGGATGTCGGTGGGCCGATTAGCGATTTTGTTGTGCTGGTGGAGCCCTCGCTCGGGTACTCCCTGCTTACACTTCAGCCTGCCGGGTCCGAGTTGAAGGAGCTCTCCCCATGGAGCGAGCAAACCCCTCAAGCCAGTCCTAGTCCTAGTCTTGAGCAGATTACAGACGATCGCCCAACGTACCAAGGTCTTCTCAGCAGGCCTATATATACTCCATCGGCACTCCATCTCCATCGCTACGCCAATGATATACCCCCGGGACTGCGAGGCATGCTCGGCACCAACGAAGAAGCACTGCGGTTTTGCGGCAAAATTGTGGAGAGAGTGAGGCATGATACCGAGATGCTCCAGCGTGCTTCCTCAGCGCTGCATACGCGCACGAGCCTACAAACGCGTGAAATGGCGCGCCAAGTTCAGAAGCTTGGCGAGATTCGAGAGAAGCTCGATGCGCGCGAGGGGATGAAGGAGCGGATTGAGCGGGCAGCGACTTTGCAAGGCACGCTGCATGCGAGTGCAGATCGTATGCTGCAGCAGCTCCTCCGCTACCTCTGTAGTCACGGCCGCAATCGCGCACTCAGCGACCAGGAGAAGAGATTCTTTGCCGAAATCGACCGCCTCGAGAGCAAGATCCACGCCAAGCAGACCTTTTCAAATGTGCGGGGCGGGCTGCAGCTACGTGGGACGGAAGCTGCCGCGCAAGTCGACATGCTGCAGCAAGCGGTCGCATCGATGGGGCAGCAAAGGTCGGAAGGGAGCATGCGTGGGATCACGACTTCGAGCACACGGAGCCTGCGCGAGGAGTTGCACAAGGCATTGCAGCAGGCGAAACTGGTGGAGGCTTGCAAGACCCGGCTGCAGCGGTGTGACGCGCAGCTGAGTGGTGTACATATATAATTCATGGATGTGGGGCAAGTGTGGTTGTCGCAAGAGCGCAGCACGAACGTGATTCATGAGTGGGCGCTTCGTACGAGCTTCCAAGTACCGGCATGGTAGGAGACTTTTCCTCTCGCCCTGTTTACATAGTGTATG
>JAABUO010005453.1_pt1 | contig 14779 bp, 15 predicted proteins | sample 5559291 | NCBI WGS metagenome assembly JAABUO01 (sample SAMN10711878, study PRJNA513372) | rock metagenome | isolation source: Antarctica rocks | place: Antarctica: Victoria Land, Finger Mt sud | reverse complement strand
ACCGGGCCGAGACAGCAGCTGATAGCAGAGGGGCTGGAACTGGAGGAGGTTGGCGGCTCCATCCAGGTGGTGGAGACTGCTGCCCCCAAGGGCAAAGGCCTCCTGGACCTGGAAGAGGCTCTCATGCTGCAGGTAGTGGTACTGCTCACCTCATTGCCAATCACTGAGTAACGTATCACCTCACTACCTGCTATTGCATGCTCCATTTCTTCTGATTTTATTGGTTGAACCTTGTCAAAAGTGTGTACACACTGCATAGTGTCAAACATGACCAGATCTCCACATTGACAGGCTTGTGGGCTCCCAGTGTATTTACAAATTCCTTTGTGCAGGACCCAGAACCTGCTGGTCCATAGCTTGTCCATAGCTTGTTTGCAATGACAGGTCATAAGTGAGTCTAAATGGACAGAGTGCATGCAGGCAGAAGGGTTGGAGCTGAAGGCAAGCCCCAGCCGGCCTGCAGAGGCAGTGGTGGTGGAAGCCAAGCTGGATAAGGGGCAGGGCCCGGTGGCTACCGCCATTGTGAAGAAGGGCAGCCTGGAGGTGGGCCAGTTTGTGGTGGTGGGCAGCCAGTGGGGCAAGGTACGCAGCCTGCGCAGTGCAGCTGGGGTCAACCTGAAGAAGGCCATGCCTGGACAGCCGGTGGAGATTGCCGGGCTGAAGGGTGTCCCCCAAGCTGGTGACCACCTGCAAGTCCTGCCTACGTGAGTCGCACAACTCGTTCCTTCTTTTCACATATGGTCATTGCAGCCTGAAAGCTGTCTGCATGGTTTTGCTGTGCACAGGAAAGGATAGGGCTCTTGCAATCATGATCTGCTGAGCAGCTTTTACACAGGTGGGTCAATGTCTGCGTCCAGCATAGCATACAGTCATCCAATGCAAAAGCTTTGTTGCCTTATCGACAGTCCAACATAGCATGCATGCAAAATCAAAGTGCAGCTTGTACCAGCAGGACAGGTGCTGCTGCCAGCTGCTACTGCCAGCTGCTGCTGCATGAGGACCAAAATAGATTCTCACAGAGGTCACTGCTTGCAGCGAGGAGCGAGCAAAGCGTGTGAGCGATGCTCGTAATGAGAGAGCTGACAAGTGGCGGCAGGAGCGGGAGAAGCAGGTGGTCATGCAGCAGCTGCAACAGCAGCAGGAGCGTGCTGATGCAGAGGCGGCTGCTGCAGCTGATGACAATGAAGAAGCGGCAGACCGGCAGCCCTCCTCCCTTGATGCTCTTCCTGAAGAGCGCAATCTGGTTGTTATCATCAAGGCAGATGTGCAGGTACAGCTCCATGCTGCATTGACAGCTTGTTGCTTGAAGGTCAATTATCAACTCTCGCCACTGCAGTGGTGTCCTGAATATCTGTAATATGAAATCTGTGCACTCTAATGTTGACACCGCCGTATGCAACTCGACATCAAGCAACATGGCTGATAGGCTGATTGATTGATGTTGTGTGCTTCATCTCATGTTTCAGGTGATGCTTGATGCCACCGTAAAGCAACTGGCTTTTTAGAAAGCTGGTTGAGGTGTAAGGTTTGGTGGTGGCATGCAGGGTTCTGTTGAAGCAGTGCGGGAGTCTGTACTGGCTTTGGCAGACAGTGAGGTGGGGGTGAAGGTGGTGTCTGAGGGAGTGGGCCCAGTGACCACCACTGACATTGACACAGCCCGGGCCAGTGGTGCCTGCATCATGGCCTTCAACGTCAAGTTTGCCAATGCTGCCGTGGAGGGGGTGGCCAAGGTGCAGGCTGTCCAAGTAGTCCAGCACAGAGTCATATATCGAATGCTGGAAGAGGTAAGCTTGTGACCATTGTTGTGTGGCAAAATTTGGTTATGATGTTGGGGTGGGTAGTCATGTCATGATTTGCAGATGTTCAGCCTGTCATGTGTATGCTCAGTGAAACTACAGGCTGCGGAGCATGCACCAAAGTCTGCATTGCCAAACCCCAGTGTGCAGTATGTCCGTACGCCAGCAGTTGTTGAAGTGCAGGTAAACCACATGATGGCTGAAAGGGCCCCCATGGTCGAGGAAGAAAAGATAGTAGGACAGGCCAATGTGCTGCAAGTCTTTGATGTCAAGTCAAAACAGGCAGCTGCAGTAGCAGGTTGCCGAGTCAGTGAGGGCAGTGTACAGAGTGGGTTGCAGTGGCGTGTGATGCGAGGTGGCAAGTCAGTGCACCAAGGCGCGTGCAACTCCATAAAGCGCCACAAGCTGCAGGTCCACCAGGTCGGCAAGGGCACAGAGTGTGGCATCATGCTCACAGACTTTGCTGATTTCCATTTGGGAGATACCCTACAGTGTATTTCTGTTGAAATGGTGCCATCCAAGCAAAGGGCTAATTCTTGAACTGCATAGGCATGTACCTCAGTATGATCTGATAGTTAGGCAGCATATGTACTCATCATGCTGTCTCCCCTTTTCTGTGTGTCCAGATCAGCTAGGTAGTGCAACCAGCGGCACAATACACAACATTGATTGCCTTGCATGACTGCATACTGTATCTGCCACAATACCTATGATCCAGGCATTTCACCGGGCTCTGCAAATATGTGCATCCTTGGGGACATGTATCTGAGATCCAATCTATCAAGGGCACATTGATTGCCAGCATGTATAAAGTTTGCTGTTGAAGATTGCTAATACCGCCACATGTTTGATGTTGTGCCCCTGCACAGCCTCACCATTGCTCACCAGCCAATTATTATGTCATGCACGTGAACACAATCACCATTGCTCACCAGCCAATTATTATGTCATGCACGTGAACACAATCACCATTGCTCACCAGCCAATTATTATGTCATGCACGTGAACACAATCGTCACAGTAATCCGCTATACGATTCTGAACCTCTGGCACCTGCAAACAAGTCTGGCATGACCTGTACTCAGCAATGTAAGACTGAAAGAGAGGCAGTCACAGGTGTGTGTTAGCCCGGCTGATCAAGTGGGCTCAATCAAGAGTCACAATAAACGTACAACAAGTCAAACCAGCCTGACACAAAACGAAAACGCAAGGCCCTCAGTCAATCCGCTTAAACGCCAAAGCTACGCATGGTGTTTATGTCCAGCACAAGGCGCTCTCAATGGCTGAACGGCAAAGCACTCACCAATCATGCGTTTACATCACAAATAAGCCTAAACTGCAAAAAGCGCTGCATGCACCTATCAGAAACAGGCAAATCACAATACCGCCTAGATGAACTGATGGGTCTGATATATTGTTTATAAGTGCATGTCACCACACCTACAGTAGGCGCAGCAAGAGCCATGTAAGCCATGGTGTGGGGAGCACTGTAAATGGCTGTCCCAGCCCTTCACAGCCAAACTGATGTCAATCATCTGATGCTCTAGAGACCTCATAATCTACAGTGTGCAAGGCATCAGCAACAGCAGACGCCTGTTCTGAGCATGATGCTGGAAAGCATCAACCACGTTGTCTTGTATGACTATTTGAACAGTGAGTCAGGCTGTGCAGCAAGCTTGTTCCAAAACTTCAATCATTAACGCTTGAATATGATGTTCCCATCCAAGAAATTGCAAAGGCTTCACACCAAGCTGAGCAAACAAGATGGCAAGAAACGTAGAGCACCTCACACCACAGATGATCTGCAAATACTTCTCATAAACCTTCAAAAGTTGCAAGCCAGAAGGAGCCTGATTCGCAGTAGCTGCGGACGGACTGCTGCCAGCTCCACTGTGCATCCCTTTCGAAACCTTACACCTTACACATGTTAAACTTCTCTCTCTCACCATGATGTACAGCACAGATGAGTATGCTCTGGATCAGCTGCAATTGTGCCTACAGTGGATTACGTAAGGATAGCTTGCAGACTTACACTTTTGGTCAACGCTGGCAAATTTGCCGCAAAAATGCCTGACACGCCCCTGCATGTATTGAGCAAGTGCACCGCTGGAGCTGAGGGTCAGTAGCAAAGCTGTCTCGAAACATTGTTGTGATCACGAAATATATATCTGCAAAAGTCTTTTGAAGATCGTCTGTGTGGCCAGCCCTGTACATGAGAGCTTTCGGGGCGCTACGAGGCTTTCCATTTTTCGGCAGAAACAGCTTCAGACGTCAGCAGCAACGTCAACAAGGCAACAAAGCTTCTCAGGCTGGAGGGCAACCATTGTCAAATGGTTCAAGCACAACGGTGCGTTCTGGGCAAAGAGCATCGGAAGAGTCGCTACTGAACATACACGTCTGTATCAACCTGGCAGGAAATCAAATTTGCAGATAGTTCTCACAGATGTGCAAACATTGTATCCTGCCTAGCTTTTCCATGGCCACGCCAGGATGCACAAGCCATGTCCTGCAACACCATCCAATGCCTGCCATCAAAGGATGTGTTCACGCTGCAGTCCTGGCTGACACATCCTGTCATGAAAGCAGCTTACACTTCTGGTAGCCTTTCTTTGGCTGGGGATCTGATTGCTCAATTGTACTCCAAGAGAGGCAACCATGTGGTCTGTCCTCTGCTCAATTTGCATTTTTGCACTGATTGCTGGTGACTTGCTGAGTTTCGCATCCACAAGCCCATATGATGTCTTTACTCACACAACCTTCAAGTATCCTGCAGGGTTCTGAATCAATAGCGTGGGACAGGTCTGCTCGCATGGGCACTTTTGGGTTGTTCTTTTATGGGCCTTACCAACATTGGTGGTATGGCCTGCTTAATCAACAATGGCCCCTCAAAAGCACATCCCACTTTCTCACCAAGGTTTGGTCTGGACTGCCTTCACATGATTAGCATCAAAAGATCCCCTGTGACCCTGAGTACCTTGTATCTTGCTACACTTGATTTTCCAAGGATTGCTTGGGTTGAATGCAGGTGACTTTGAATCAGCTGGCTCTTGGACCTATTGTGACTACAGTCGTCTTCACATGGAATCTTCTGTTACAACAGCGGGCTTCAGAAGTCCCGGATAAATTGAAGAGAGACCTTGTGCCAACCATGGTCAATGGTGAGCCTATACTCTTGCTGGCTAAGCTGTGCTTCAGTGGATGCGTAAGGTCCCATATAGTATACAACCGTGCTTCTCACAATCTGCAGGCTGGAAGTTCTGGCTGCCGGCAGCATCAATCAATTTCTGGGTTGTGCCCCTACAATCCCAAGTTCTGTACATGTCTGTTTGTGGTCTGCTGTGGACAGCGTATCTTTCGTACTCCTCTAACAGCAGACCTCAGCTATCAAAGACATGATGGTTGGCACTGTAAACCTCAAGATGTGTCTGTCAGCAGCGATTTGCAGTGCGAGCTAAGGCATCAGCCAGTGTTGTAAATTAACAAAGTCCACAACACCACTCTGTGCTGACAATACTTCCTGTAGATCTACACCAGATGATGCCAATGTGAACAGAGCCACCAAAACTGTTCCATTCCAAGCTCCATGTATTAGCATTGGTGTAAGCAGATTTCTGGAGCGTACATAGCTGAAGCCTAGGAGCGTGCCCAGGGCAGCCAGCTGTGGCAGATCCCTGGCTGATGCATGTGCTGCACCAAAGCCAAGAGAGCTTATCAGCACTGCTAGCCATGTGGGCATGAATTTTGTCAGCGAGGTTAGCAAAAACCCTCTGAAAACTGTCTCTTCCAGCAGAGGAGCCAAGATGGCTGTCACAGAAAATAGGCTTGCGAAGGTGCCCAAATCTACGTTGAGCATTTGTGCCACCCCATCCACTGTTCCTCTCTTGTCTGTGACCAGGTCCTGCGGGCACAACTGCGACTGTACCAACCAGCTGCAGAGACGTTTACAATCTTGAATGCAGTACCTTTGAGTTATGCACAGCAGTTGTGACTGCACCAATTTTGAAACACCATGCAACAATCTACAACTGGAGATCCAAGATTTCAGCAAAGCTACAGTACCTCATACCCCACTGCTGACACTAGAGTTGCACACGCTCCCACTACCACTGGAGCTGCTACTACACCCAAGATGCCCCAAAACAGCCACCCATTGGGCTTGTTTAAGGGTGCCCTGCATATTGCCAGGTCTGGGTTTGAAGACTCCAGAATACGAGAGCTGTTGTGCACTCTACATACATACAAGCCTGGACACATGGCTCTGTGTTATGCAATTACTTGTCTGCCAAAGCCATGGCTGTTGACAGCCGGCGTGATGCACCTATTCCTGTGCATGATGCAAAACACAAGGCATTCAGGCAGACCAAGCCATAGACTGATAGCATGCAAGGCTCAAACCCAAATGAGCTGAACTCTAATAGCATAACACTTCGTGCAACAATTGTATAACCAGACTAATACATTGCTGCGGTGCACAGTTACAATTGCATCCTTTCGCAAAACAAGTGCCACAGGGTCCCAGCATGGTAGAACACTTGCATGCATGACGTTTCGATCTGACCCAGCCTGTCACTTCTCCCACGCTGATCGCAAACTTGTGGTAGGCTCAACGATGGCTTATTGTTTATCAGAGCACCATGTGTGGTGTATGCATGCTTCTGGTAATCAGATGCTCATTGTACTTGCCCACGTTTGGCATAATGCCTCTACTGACAATACCTGAAGTCTAGCTTAAATATTTCATCTTCTAAAGGACCTGCTCTGGAAACAGCTGCATTTATGACTGCAATCCCCACTATCGTTTCTATCACCTGCATCACTTGCTTCAGGTCATTGGCACAGCATACATAGTGTAAAGGTGTATACAACAGTGGAAGTGCAGGCTGTGGGGTCTGAGTGCAGCAAAGGTGTCAGGGTACCTGGTTCACCAAGGCGTAGAATGACTTGTCTGAAGATGTCAATGACTTGAAGTCCTGCAGTAGACAGCACACTTGCGTGGCAACTTTTACTTCAACCATCAGCACAGAGTCAAGAAGAAAGGTATCGAACCTTAACACCTGCAGCAAAGCCAATGATTGGGACCAAGACAATGCCTACTGCAACAAAGCTTATAGCCCAACTAAAAAGGCCTATTGCAAGTTCCTTTCGGCCCCATGGCACCTGCGTGAATGGCAAACTTTAGATCAACACATGCACAGTACTGCTTTTGCTGAAGCATCAGAGACACCCCACCTGCCAAGCCTGGTTGTAGGCAGCCCAGTTCAGCAGACCCCACTTTGGTTCAGGAGCAGGAGGTTCTGGCTCCTTCTGCTTTGGTTTGAGGAAGCCCGGCAATGACCACTTGCTGACTTTCTGTTGTATCTCTTGCTCTGCTCGTATGCATTTGCAGGTGAGTATCTTGCTTATACAGTCCTGGGTCAGGTGCCAATAATATCAATGACTCACTTTTTGCTGCAGAGACTAGACGGCTTGAATGGCTCTTTCCGGGCAGCCTAAAAATTCAGCAGTGTTGGCAGGTCTTGGTTTGCAACTGTAACAGCAAGCTCGCACGTACCTAGACTTGAGTGGCAAGGCAGGTCGGAATGCAGCTCGGGTCCTGTTGCCGCGCAAATCTTCAGCTAAGTGGGGTGCTGCATGATGCCGCCATGTACGAGAGCTGCTCACTGCCAAGTTGCATGCACATGCTGAACGCATAGTCAAATTTTGTGGAGAATCTGCTTACTGACAGCTGCGCAGCTCCTACCACAACGACCAATGGCTGTCGCACATTTGCTGAAGCTCAGTCATGCAGAGGCATCGATAGTGCAGCGCTACAACTGGGCCGGTGAAGTGCAGTATCGCTGACCTCGGAAACTGAGAATGATTTTCAAAATCCCGTTCAAGCATGTCGGGGAAGAAGCCTGGGGACTGGGTCCCCTGAAAGTTCAGCAGGTACATGCTTGACACCATCGGCTTCTAGCGCATGACAGATTCTCTTACCTGCCAAACAAAATTGCTGACAGGCGCCAGTTGCGTCATGCACACTCAAGCATGTTGAAGTGAGTTGCTGCCTTCAAATTTGCAGTTGCAACATCTTCTGCATGATAGCCATCGACACAGCCTATAGCCTAGACTGCCAATACCGTTTTCAGTACACGCGGCACCCTCACCCCCAGAGGTGATAAATTAGAGATACAAACATTGGTGGTGACAGCATCATCAGTATGTTGATGGTCACCACACGGTTTCATGGATTTCGTCTGTTTTTGTACACATCATGATCACTTACATATTGCAATTCCTTGATAGATTGGACCTCAGATACACGTTCCCAAGGATACACTGATTTGCAGAGCTTGGTAAAGTGCCTGGATCATAGGGGTATTGTGTTAGTGTTAAATACAGTATGCAGTCAAGCAAAGGTTATTTACGCTGCGCAATGCACTGAAATGCATTGGAATGCATCTCGGAGGCTATTTTTACAGCCATGTAAAAATGCTGAAGTCGAAAGCTGGTTACATATTGCAATTATAGCATTGCCCTTCATGCTGACAACGATTCAAATGAAGGTGAGGTGCCCCGAGCAGTTGCAGCCACCTGTTGTGTCAGAAGACGCGCCCAGCATAAATGCTGTGTGGGTATTTTGCTTGAAGCTCAGGCCACTGCACAAATATGGCATCTGCCAGGCGACTACTGTATAGCAGCCAGCCTGACAGTGACAGCTTTGCTACCCTGGCTATACTCTCTACGTATACCACCCTGCAGTTGCGGCCAAGCAACCTGCAGAGGCACTGGACATGTGACATTTGCTTGATACTTTATATCAGACAAACGAACGTGGCTGCATAGACATGAACATGGAAGGTGAGAATACTACCTGAGCAAAAAGGCAGCCAAACAGATTGGGATGCATGTCCCTGGACCATTCACAAGCACCTGTGCCACCACATGTATCTCAAGTCACCTGTGAAGCATTCACAGTCAGCCAGACAGTGTTCTGTGAAGGCTGTTGGTGACACAATTTGCATGATTTCATTATGTTCGTCAACCAATCAGATATATAAACTGACACATGGCTCAGGAATTGGCCAAAGCGCATTACGCAAGGGAAAATCTTGGCATACCAGGCCAGGCGCTTCCTCCCACATCACCCCAACAGCAGCATAGCTTGCCTTGAGTGTTGACCAGACAGACGTGAGATATGACTGCCCAACCTCTCGACTTCGCGGTAAGCTGCGCACTGACCAGCTTGCATCACTGCTCCCCTGACGGACACACTTTGCACATGACTCGTAAATTCTGTTGTTCCTTATACAGCTCTTTTACTAAAGTGATTTGACCACCAGACAAGTGTGACCTAAAGGCTTACTGTTATGTGTGTGCTCAAGCTTTGTTCAGCTGCTGCTGCTTTAGCTGGCCCTAATGAATCCGTCTGTCCCACGACGTAGCAACGTGGCTTGTATCTTTCTTTGTCTAGTCTTCCTGCCAAAGCAAGCATCTCTGCTGTATGACCACCTGGTGTCACAAACGCCGTTGATCAGTTCACAACCAGTCAACCCGATTCTTGCGGCGAGCAAGTTCGGGTGCGGTTTTGTGTGAGAGTGTGGAAATGCCGCATGTGTACCAGAACCAAGCACCACCATCAATTTGATCGTAGGCATGCCAAGCGTGCTGTTGCACAAGGTGCTGTTGCATGAGGTGCTCAGTGACACAGCTGCAAGTCACGGAATACACATTTACGCTCGAGATTAGACAGAGCCTATCTCAACAGGCGTGATCACGCACATTGTGCGCAAAGTCGCGCTTGCGGGAGTGTCTAGATGGTAACCGGAAGCTGTGCAGGCAGTGAATCTGGGCAGGAAGTTGCAAATTGTTGCAAATTGTTGCAAATCAGGGCTCCGGAACCAGAGCAGTGCTTTCAGGAAGCTTTTGCAAAACCGGTCGCGACAATGATGAGCCAATGCCATTCATGCTATATGTGCACAAGACAGGCCATGTACAGCGACGCCACCGTCACGGCCGGGTCAAGGTCTGCTAGCTGATCAAGATTGTGCATCTTTACTTCGTGCACGTCTTGCTCGTGGTGCACAGGAGCATGAAACGTCCCGCTGACGCCGATCTGGCATCGTCAGCCAAAAGGCAGACCACTCAGGTCCGAACTTTCAACGCCCTCCCGTGTAGCTCGTCATTGCAAACACTGAAAGCCTGCTTGTGCCTCTAGCAGGCTAATCTCAGTCTGGATCAACGATTAGGTGTGCCAACAGGATGGCGGCAGTGTCCTAAATACACTGTCATACCAGACATCAACATCATTGCCTGTAAGGTAACAACTTCTCTGCTATAAGCCCTTACATGTGTCAGGGCTTATGCAGGCTCAACTGTTGCAGGTCCCTTTCAGCGCTAGCTGGTCAAGGGAGATTATTGGTGATCAGGACAAGTTCACTCCAGAAATGCTGCTGGACGAGCTACAGGAGCAAAATATCACTGTGAGCTTGCAACACATCTCCACACAACTAATTCAAGTTTGTTATTCACAGATGACATTCCCTTGTTGGCAATTACCCAGCGGTGCATCTTGCAGGTTGGTATGGTGATAGACTTGACAAACTCTAGCAGATATTACAGCTTTGATGAAAGTGCTGGAACATCAGAGTTTCAGTATCCTGGCAAAGATCCACCAAGCATATTCTATCGCAAGGTAAAACTTAATCGTCTTGATGGCCGGAAAGCATCACAGCTCACACACATCTGTGTCACCAATACTTCTAAGCTTGCTGCATATCATTGCAGATCCCTTGTAAGGGGCATGGTCAAGCCCCACAACCAGATGCTGTCAACGACTTCTGCTGGAGCATATGTGCCTTCAATAACATGCAACAACAAAGCTCAGAGCAGACGTTATGGACCATTGTGCATTGTACACATGGCTTCAATCGCACAGGTCCCACATGTATGCACAATGGCATGTAGTGGATGCATTTGCAAATTGTGAGAGTCGAGCATGCAAATTCTCTGATTTGCTTATGCTCACAAGGTCAACAAAGGTGCTGGATGATCTGCAATGCTCACATCACTACATAATGACTGTGCGTGATGATACACAGCAGTTAGACTGTGGTTTGCAGCTGCAGGCTACGTGATTGCAAATGCCTTGGTCAGGTTGCAAGGCAGAACCGCAATGGGTGCAGTGAAGGTCTTTGCTGAATGTCGGCCCCCAGGCATATATAAAAGGCACTACATTGAAGAACTTTTCAGATACAACCATGAGCTGCTGTAAGCCTCTTTACTTGTCTGGCCCAGTGGGTTCTTCCTGCCAAGAGATGTTACTGACCAGCATAGGCAAGTTTTGTTGCTATAAATGTGCACTTGCAGGAATAAGTGAGATAATGTGTGGGTATGTTGACCAGGCCCTCAAAGTTCCCATGGCCTGTGCTGCCAGCATGGAAGGAGGTTGATGATGACCATGCTACCACCTTGACGGGTACAGTGTTGGAAACTACCTCTTATTGCCTTGACGGCAACTCCTGTGCAAACTCTTTTGATTGCAATTTGACGCAATAGGCTCTTTTGTAGATTTTGTTGAATGTAGTTTCCTAGCCAAACAGGCCGTGTTGACTGGCAGTTCTTCAGCCGATCAAGCAATGTAGACAGTGTCCAGACAGTGTCAAAGCTGGTAGCCGTGCATCAGCTTTGAGCGCAGTTGAGTGCACTATTGTAGACCTGCTTCTTGCTTATGCACAAGTGCACTAGCATCATGCCTGGTGACTGGCACATGCACATCTCATTCTTGATCCCTTTGTAAAGATAAAGCTGCACATGACTAGGTGTGGCCAATCAGTCGAGGATGCAGCACGATGATGAGATCGGGGAGGAGGTGAGTCAAGAGGAGGCAGAGGCGGTGCAGAGGGAGGTAATGCATGCCATCATGGGGTCCCCAACCATTGAGCCGCGCTTCCCAGGCAGCCAACCAGTTAGCTTGGCAGCCTCCAATATGCACCTGCTCAAGGAGCACCGCTATTATGTGACTTGGAAGGCAGATGGTACACGCTACATGCTGTACATTGGCATTTTGGGCACCTACCTCATTGACCGAAGCTTCAAGGTGCGGCGGGTGCAAATGCGTTGGCCCACCGCAAACCCAATGTTGACCACAAAGTATGACCCAAACATACCTCACAACGGCACCTTGATGGATGGGGAAATGGTGGTGGACGTGGATAAAGCCTCCGGCAAGCAAACAAGGCGGTACTTGGCGTATGACATCATGCAGTTGCACGGCGACCCGCTCCGCTTGTGTTACTTCAAGGTACAAGAGTGCATATTGCAAGTGCTTTGGACTTGTAGCCACACCGCTTTTTGACAAGTTTATTATGAACCTCGTCGTTCCCAAGGATGCGTGCAATTAATTGGCATGTGTGCATCACAAGCAATGCCATTATGCCTGTTGAATGCATTGCATCAAACATGTCATGGTCATTTTTAGTAAGCAGCAGATTAAAACTATTTGTAGGAGCGATATTGTCTCATAGAGGAGAGGGTGGTCAGGCCACGCAACCTAGAGCGAGATGCTATCCTGAGAGACCTTGCTCCCACTCCCCATCAACGTCGCTTCCACAACCACTATCTATATCAGCAAGAGCTCTTTAGCATGCGAAGGAAGGAGTTTTGGCCCTTGGATACTGCCCAGGTGCTCATGAGCGACTTCATTCCTCAAAAGGTGTGTCATGAGGCAGATGGGCTTATATTGCAACCTTGGGTTGGGGACAAGAGTCGATATATACCAAACACGTGTGAGGAGGTTTTGAAGTGGAAATTTGCCCATCTCAATTCAGTGGACTTTCGTTTCAAGCTCAGCAGTGGGGTTAGCGCTCATTCAGGTACAAAATTCTCAATGATCACTTGCCACTGTTGACCTTCAACAATGTGTTGGGTGAGCATATCTTGATGTTCAGCTTGACATGCAAGCTTCCACAAATCTGTTCAAGATTGTTCCATGATTCCTCTTGAGTCAAAGGTCTCATGCTTCACAATGGTCATTGGCCGCTTGGAATGTGTGCTGTCTCACCATACAATAGCTTACTTTGCTATTGCATGTCATCCTCAATGATTCTTGATCACTTGTAGGGGCAAGCTTGTTGTTGATGACCAAGACAGGCGAGGTAGCAATACCAGGTGATTGAGCACGCCATAATGCATGCCAATGTTTAGATCAAATTGCATCTGAGTATGGGTTAGCAATGTGCAATCACGCACCATACTGGCCTCTTACAAGACAGTACGCAGCCTCTCTTGTAAGTTTTGGTCTTGAATATCTTACCGTCCAAATTCACAGATACTCAATCTAGCAAGATGGGTGGTAGTCGCGACCAAGCATGGAAAACTGAACATGGTGCTTTGTTGGTAATGCAAGTGCTATCATCGCATTAGCTGCTCATCACACCATATCAAAGTTTGTGCAAACGATATGATGCTGGCATCAAAGAGTCCAATGACCACATGCTAGCAGTCTTATGATGTCTTTGGCCAACTATGATCATGCAAAATTGCAGGTGCAAAGGTGACATTCCCAAATGAAGACGCTGCTCAACACAATGGTCAGATCATTGAGTGCAGTTGGGATGCAAAGCATGAATCATGGACCTACATGAGGGAGCGCCGTGACAAAGCAACCCCAAATGCGTGGCATGTCTATGAGAAAGTCTTGCAAAGTATCAAGGACGATATCACACCTGGCCATCTTGTTGAATATATCAAGAAGGCAATTGAAGGCAATGACATATATGCAAAGGCCAAGGATAAACTGTTGCATGGTTAGAAATCTGCCAGCGAGAAGCCGAGTCAGGCATCAAGATCTCCAAGCTGATTCAGCCAATCTGATGCTACATACACATGTAGCAATGTTCATCATGATGGCAACTTTTTCTTATTTGGTTCGCGACGGCATGGATAAGTTTATTTTTTACGAGCATGGGTTATATATTGCCAGTGCCAAATCATGTTGAGGTCAATGAGCCCAGTAAATAGGAACATGAAAAAATAAATCATTTGAGGTGATGTGAACGGGACTCGGTGTCAGAAACGAACCTTGCTAGATCACGTGCAACTGTGCGAAACGCTTTTGGGCCGATCAAAATTCAAGCTTTGTTTTCAGCTGCACAACAAAAAGATTCAGTGACGATCCAATGAAATAGTTGCCTCTCCTTTTGTCCCCCCACTTTTTTTTGGGTTACAGAGGAATTGTCCACCCTCCGTCAGCTGATGAAGGTACCGAACGAACTTGGTTTGCTCGGTGAAAATGGACAAGCTGTGCTTCGAGTTGGTGAACAGCTGACATGTGCTTAGCTTGTTTTGCTTGACATGCTGACTTTCTGCAGACTTTAGTGTTTGCCTATTTCCAAGTTGTGAGGGTAAATCAAATTGCAGCTTCGGCTGCGAATGGCCTTCTATTTGACGCCTGTGGTTTCTTTCGTTGCATGTATGTGTAATGAATAGCTTTTCCGCCCAAAAAACCAAAAAAATCCCCGCCAAGGGCAAGCCAAAAGTACTGGTGCCAAGACGACCAGCCATGATGGCACGGCCGGTCATGTCATCACACATGTGTGTCACCCGAGCAAAGCAAGATAAATGGCAAGTGCCACCATATAAGTGCCCATGCAGGGAACATGCACCTGGGCAACTGGCATAGTGCTTTGGCAGGCTAAACTGCCGAGCCAAGCAGTGAAAAGGTGCGAGAAGAGCATGCAGAAAGGCCAAGAAGGTGAAGCGGCAGGCAAGCAAGCAACAGTCTGGACAGCAGCAGGCAACACCTCCTCAGCTTACACGGCCAAAGTCTGCTGGCTCACAGCCTGTTGTGGAGCAGCAAGAAGTTGTGCCTGATGACGAGCCATTGCTAGAGGCAATTTTTCCTCTTCCTGGGGGCTTCAGCTTGCCCACAGTCGTGGGGTCTCCAGCTACGTTGGCTCGGCTTCACCTTGCACCAAGCTCAGCTGCTGAGAGTTTGGGGACTC
>JAABUO010005452.1_pt1 | contig 14784 bp, 20 predicted proteins | sample 5559291 | NCBI WGS metagenome assembly JAABUO01 (sample SAMN10711878, study PRJNA513372) | rock metagenome | isolation source: Antarctica rocks | place: Antarctica: Victoria Land, Finger Mt sud | reverse complement strand
GCCAAGTGGTTGCCATCATAACCTGAATGAAGACTCATGCAGCATGGCTTTGCAGCAGATCCCATGTCAGCAAGGGATTTCAAAACTGTAACCAGACGCTTCTTTAAGCCTGCAAGGATTGGATGCTTAGTCCAATTTAAGACTTGACGGCACAGCCCACATGGCAAGACGTCACATTGATGCCTATTGCTGCACTTGTAATGGGGTCAGTCTCTTGCTAATGCGAATGTTTGCAGGTTCTGGTGCTGAGATCACTTCTGGACATGATAGCCTGTTGGCTCTTTGGGATACATTGACGTTACTTACTTCAAGAAAAACATCCCTTAGACAGTGTGAATCTGAATTAAACAACGCCTGGGGACAGTTGAAACGAGTTTCCATGTCGGCGAGGTAACTTGGATCAAGCGCAGCACTGCATGCTGTCACAACATGAGGGCTGCAATTGGTGTCTTACCCTTCAGAAAAACCGATGCCCCCTCATGGGGTAGGGCATTAGCCCTGGCAGGAATGTACATTTATGCCAGTGGTATAACTTGTACACCAGGCCGATCACGACTAAATTGATTGGTGTCTTACCCTCTTGAGGTTTGGCAGGTCCTGGTGTTTGGGCCAGTTCTGAGCAGTGGGGCTGCCCACCAGGTTGAATATCTTGTGAATCTGCTCCATCTCACTTTTGCCCGACAGCAGGGGCGCATTCAAAATGAGCTCCCCCATGATGCAGCCCACACTCCACATGTCAATGGCTGTCGAGTACTCCTTCACACCTGAAGAGACAGACAGGCGATTGAGACTGGCACCTTGGTTTTGCCTGGAAACCGGTTTGAAGATGGTGCATCTGCATTGCACAGTACGAGTCCTGCACCAAACATGCTTACAGCTTTGAATGACCGACAGGTGACAGCATCACTCGAATGGTTCATTCGTGAAATTGTTTCACAGATGGCACAATTGTCTGCCCCTGGAAGTCAGGTAGGTGCAGTCCTGAGGCGCTCCCTTTACTGCTTTTGGCAGTCAGCATATCGACGATGACGAGTATTCACAGCATCATGAGGTGCGAATGTGATATTCCTGCTGCAAAAGGGTGGTGGTCAGTGTCCCTGCAGCAACCAAGAACAGGCTGAAGAGTGGGTACCTATGTGGCCAGGAGGGTCTCCAATCCTCTGGGGCACAGGACGATGGGGGTGGGCTGCCTCAAGTGGGTACCCTGGGCATTATCATGAAGTTTGGCACAGCATGTCAACCTTGCGGTCCAGTACAATTCAAGACTGGAATAGACACACAGTCACTAGTGATTGCACCTTAAAATTGTTGAGGGAAGAGGAGGGAAGGGTGTCAGGAGTGATGCCATGCCCAGCATGGCATTGGTTCCTGTTCAACAAGTCAGGACCTGTGCTACAATGTGAAATTCACACCGCATTGCAAGTATGCTTGGGCACGCATTCATACGTTCATTCACTCATTCATTTGCCCAGCTGACCGCCCTAGGTCTAGTTTCAATGATGTTGCATTATGTGAATGCCAAAACTGTCATATCAGTAAGGCCTTACAGGGACGCACAAGACTTGTCCTCCCACGTACCTAGCTCATCATGAGCTGGAAAGCGTTAGACTGGTATTATTATTACTGTTGCTCGTTCATCTGTTCGTTCGTTTGACACATGTCTTCCCCTGAGCTCAAGTATGTACAATCCTGACTTGCCCTGTATGCATGCATGGCAGCTTGCATGCAACCAGACTGAGGACATACCTAGCAGCAGCTCAGGTGCTCGATACCACAGCGTAACCACCATGTGAGTGTAGGGCCTCAATGGGCTGCCATACTGGCGGGCTAGGCCAAAGTCACAGATCTTGAGGTCCCCTTTGTTGTTGTAAAGTATGTTGGAGGTCTTCAGGTCTCGGTGGATGACCCAGTTGTCATGCAGGTACTTCACACCCTCCAGCAGCTGCCTCACCAAGGTCTTGATCTGCGGCGGCACAGGTACAGCTGAGACAACAGCAGCAGAGCATGCAGGCAGGTACTTCATGTCCTCCAGCAGCTGTCTCACCAGCGCCTTGATTTGCAGTGCCGGAACAGCTGAGACAATGGCAATATGGAGCCCATACTGTTTTTCTTGGGATGCTCAGACCAGCTACAGCTTTTCTTTTCACCTCTGACAATGGTCTTCGAATGCACACGAGTGTCCCTGGTAAATATTTGACCCGCTCCCAAAGACCAACAAGAGCAAAATTTGGAGGAAAAAAAGATTTCTTCGATGTTCTTTGGATCGCAGTTGCTTGTCACAACAACATCCTGAATGCTTTATTGATCTGTGACTCACTTTCCATGGGTCTAGTCGCTTTAAAATGCTACAACATTGACAGCACTACAAGCTGTGAGCTGATGTTGGTAGACAGTGTCTGCCTGTGCTGTTGGTTGACATTGTCTGCTGTTGGTAGACGTTGTCTGCCTGACTGCTGTTGGCAGACAGTGTCTGCTGTTGGTAGACAGCGTCCGCCTGGCTGTTGTTGCTAGACAGTGCCCTGACTGCATGTGATTGAGAGCTTGAGGCTGTGTTGCATGAGCACAACTCAAAACGGATCACTGACGAGGCCAGAAAGCAGCGACCTGTGAAGCCTTGCAGAGCTGAGCCGGAGAGGAACCAGCATGATGATGCAGTCATGCATGTGCCTGCTTTACCTGTGATCATGGCATGCAGCTGTCTGCAGTGGTCAGATGGGCATACAATGATGTATGCACTGCACATCATTTACAACACTGTATACACTATCCATACACTGCAAACAGCTGCATGACATGATCACACGGTCAAGTTGGCACAGGCACAGAGCCAAGACACACAGAGTACACGTGCTTTGTAGCAGACAGGAAGGTAGGCAAGCGCACTGCAGTGCTGGAGTAAGCAGGACATCATACAGCCACTCAGGACTGTGCAAATCTGACCCCAGGGGAAGACGCATATTGAATGAATGAATGAACGAACGAATGAAAGAATGAACAAATGAATCAATGACTGAATGGATGGATGCCTGAATGGATGGATGACTGGATGCATGAAAGAATGGATGCATGCATGCATACAGGAAGGAAGGAAGGGAGGGAGGGAGGAAGGGAGGAAGGGAGGAAGGGAGGAAGGAAGGTGTGAATGAATGAATGCATGCAAGCAATGCAGGCATACCTCAGACATAGCAAAGAGGGGGTTGGAGGAGTCGCGCTCCTCCATGAGGCCCTTCAGGTCATGCTCCATGAACTCCATCACCATGAACACATCATCCAGCTTCTTGCCCACAACCACCTGTCACACCAAATGCTGATGGCTCAGTGCACAGGTACTTCAACTGCTCCCAGAAGCAATCAGCCCATCAGACAAGCCACACCAAATGCGCCAAAAGTTGCCATGGCACTATCTGTGATCAAAGCAAACATGCACTGCTCAAGGCTGCCGACACGTGTGCAATTCCCACTCAGCTTGACTTCTGAACAAAAGAGCAACCAGGCAATCACACACAGTTGTTTTGACAGGACCTGCATGGCCGACAGTGATCAGGTGGAGACTGCAAAACACGGCAACCGGCTTCGAAAGGTGCAAAATATGGTAACAGGCTTCTAAAAGTGCATGGTGTGCTGGGCAGGATTTGTTCATGACATGCCTCTAAGACTGTCTACAGTTTGGACGCAGATAGTTGTGATCAACACAAGTAGCGCTAAATGATGGGTTGGGGTGATGGGAGTGGGGTGGTGGGGTTGAGGGTGTTGGGGTGGAGAAAAGGCACCTTTGAACAGTAGCCATCCAAGCTGCTCTGGAGAGACAAGACTTGTCCTTGCATGTACCTAGCTCATCATGTGATGCAGACCAGTAAGTGATCAGTCAACAGAAGCACATATAAAGACAGGTTTTTTTGTAGGGTTCACACACAGATATGTGATGTCCATGACAGCAAGGAGAAAGCTTACCTCTGTGACATTGACAATATTTTTATGATGCAGCGCCAGTAGAATATTGATCTCTCTGATGGATGTCAGTGGAAACCCCTCAGTCTCACGCTCCATCTTGATCTTCTTCAGGGCATAGATCTTGCCTGTCTGCTTCTCTTTGGCTCTGCAGCAGATGACATTTGTCAGTTCAGAAACAGTATAATAACAATGTTTACGCTTTCCGGCTCATAAAGAGCTAGGTAAGTGCAGGGTGCGTCTTGTCCTTCCAAAGCAGTCTGTTTTGAGCATCCCTGTAATGTCTACTGATTGACAGCGACCTACATTCGTTGATTCAGAGCAACAGCACATGCTGTAGACTGTCAAATCAATCCTTCCTTCCTTCCTTCCTTTATCAAAGCATATCGCACCCTTGGACCTTTCTTTATTGAATGCCGAAAGGCATGGTCTGTTCTTCTCTTTCCTTCCTTTGATCACGCACATGTCTTTCCATAGACTCAGGCAAGCACAAACCCACATCTTTTCATGTTGTTCAAGACAGCGGTTCGCTGGCATGCAGCATTACAGCCGCCAAGGCATGGATGCCGAGACACAACACTGCAGTGAGCCTGCTTGGGAACAATCAGGCAGCGCAAAGCACAACACCAAGACAAAGCGTGACGCGCACACACGTCACCCTTTGAAACCATGAACCTGCCCCAACAACATCTCTGTAGTCAAAGTACAGCCAAGCAGGCAACGACATAGAACACGGGGCGCTGCAATGATCAACCCTCTGTACACGCTGCCTCAAAACCCCACACAAAATCTGTTCCGAAGCGAGTTATAACAGTCAAGCACACAAATCACAAATCACGAGCCTGGGATGCAAACTACGCCTGTGTACCATGCCCTAAGTACCACAAGTATCACAAGAAATCTGTTCTGCAACAAGGCATAACAGTCAAGCACACATATCACAAGGCTGAGATGAAACCCATACCTGTACACCATGCCATATGTGCCTTCATTGATGCCATTGAGCTTCTCAAAGCACTGCACCTCCCTGCACTGTTGCAGCATGCTGGGCCCAGTGGTGACGTCGCTGGCAGGCGAGGCGTCTGAGCCATCAAGGGACATCCTGTCATGCTGATGCTCTGGGGTTTGCACCCCTTGGCCGTCTGCCAGCTCCTTACGCTCCTTGGCATTCAAGGCATCTAAAGCTGCCTCCTCGCCTGATGCGCCCTGAATGACCCAGAGGAATTGTGTTCACAGGGGATCCCGGTAAGAACTGTGACATGTACAGAATGCACAGAAAGTGAGAACTGGTGACAAAACGTGAGAGTCAGTTTAAGATTGGGATGTTGTTTGTGACCGGCAAACCCTTGACAGTATCAGGTTGTGCTACAATGGCAGCAGTCGCATTGCTGAGAAGGCTCTGCAAGGTCCCTAAAAGTAAGCAGCTTGCATGATACCTTGTCAGACTCAGCCTCAGCAACATATGCGAACATTGACCTGTGCAACTGCAGCAGACTTAAGCACAAGGACACACAATAAGCATGGCACCTGAGGCCTCGCTGGAAGGACTCTCATGAACGCAGCAGCGCACTCTCACAAACAGAGCAATGCACTCTCATAAATGCAACAGTGCACTGTGACACAACCTGATCCTTGCAGCAGGTTGGCAAGTCAAGTCAAGATGCAAAGCGTACCCTGACAGGAGCCTCTTCAATCATCGCAGCCCATCTGCTTGTGGGCGCGGGCACCACCCTTTCAAGCACATCTGCAAGGGCGGAATCTGCATTGCCTCCGGTAGTCATCACAGCAGCTGCCACCGTCACTCCATGTCCTAATGACATTGACATGCTGGCTGACGTCACTTCAGTGATGACTGCCCCAGAAGCTGCTCCTGCAGGTGCATGCAACAAACTTGAGTGAACTTCAGACTCAGCCTTGTGTGCACCTATACATCGGCATGAACAGGAATTAAGAGAGCAGCTTGGAGCCTGGCTCTTGTCAAATGCCAAGACAGAGTCAATGCAGACCACAGGTAACATCTAAGCCTGAATTACTGCTACTAACATGCACAGCCAGAGACCTGCTGTCAAGCAGTCAGTGCCTCGACAGAAAGGGCCAATAAACGCGAGCCAACAGGTATCAGGTTCACGCGACGCTAGCCAGCTCCATCCAGACAGGCTCATTTTGAGCACTACAAATGTAGTGGCTCAACTTCTACTTGACAACGTAGATGATGAATGATGATGTTGCTCACCAGCCTCATCATCACCAGAAACAGAAGGCGAGTCCTTCATGGCAGCAGGAGCATCAGGATCTATGTCATCCCCATCGCCCATTTGCCGATCTTGGAACTCCGCAAGCTCAGCAGCTGCCCTGCCTGCTGCGTCCACAGCTGTGGCGGCGGTCGCAGGTGAAGGGGGGGCTGAGGTCTGGGGTTGGGCTTCCTGATGGGATCTTGAGGGGCGCCTGGGGGGACCAGATGCTTGAGAAGCTACATGCAGACACACACACTGTTGTTGAATGGCAGAATCAGAATTGAAAGTGAGTTTGCAGGGTGCAAGCTTTTCCCGCCTTCCTCACCTCTATAATTCAAGCAGATGGTGGCATCCACATCATGCACAGCATGAGTTCCACAGGCTTCAGTGATCACCAACTCTGCCCAAAACATGGCAGGGCTGTCAGCCAGCAGCACTCAAGGACATTGTGCACCAATGCAACTTACTGACGTTGTTGCAGAGCTGTTTGCTGAACTTCCAAACAGTGCAGAACATCAGACACATGCCGAGTGAGACATACCAGGGCGCTTGCCGCCTTCCTGCCAAATGATAGGGGGATGCTTGCGTTTCTTGCTTGCCTGCTCTGACGCCACAGGGGGCGGAGCCGGCAGCTCACCATCCTCAGGGTCTTCAGCTATTTCTGCAGCTGTAGCTGGTACAGGGCTGACGGCTCCCCTGGCCTTCAAGAGCTTGGCAGCCTCTAGGGCAAAGGCACTGCAATAAGATACATAGTGTCAGGCGAAGGTGCAATGCTTTACAAGCAGCTGCATTCACAGGGGACATGATGCTGTCTCAATGTGGTGGCAAGCGTTTGTGATTGATGCTGTGTAGTTGCAGGATGCTAAACATGTGCGCTGGGGACTGTTGCATGCCGTCGTCGAACGACCTCAACCATTTGTCATGAGTTGACAAAGCAGCAGCACGATTGCCTGTAGCGGCCAACACATGCCATTCAAGCTTGAGTTTGCAAAGTTGCATACTTACTTTCTGTGACCAGCTCCAAGCACGCCTGCAGCTGGCTTTGCTGGAGGTGGTGGTGGTGGACCAGATTGGGATACAGCAGAATTACGTCCTGAGGCAGTAGGACGTCGATGCCTGCACATGACGAGTCAGCTTAAGACAACCAAGGGAGTTTGCTTTGACAAGAGCTGGTTGCAGTTTTTACCGTGAAGGAATTACTGACCTCAATGCGTCAGGCTGTGCATCTGTGTCCCGGCGTACAGCGTCTTGAGCTCTTGCATCTCTGCTATGACTCCTGCAGTGAGAGTCTTCGTTGTTAAGCGCTGAAACCCGCAACAGCTTATGCTGTTGCGATAACGACAAGTGTTACGGAAGATACCTGAACGACAAGTGTTACGGAAGATACCTGCTGTGACTGCTGTCATGACTGCGATGACTGCCTGTGGTGCGATGATCTTTGTTGTCTCTATGCCTATCTCTGGACTCGTCTGCAGGTGGCATACAAGCCAGTTCCTTCTAGTCGGTTCCTAGACAAGCTGACCGGCCGCAGTATTGGCGGTCACGTTCCGACAATGGCTTGTTCTACTAATTAGGAGTGGATCAACAGTGTGGCAACTGGCTTTCAACAGCTTGCGTATGCAGCGTTCCACTTGATCACTGCTGAGGTTACAGAAGCCGTGCAGACGGGTAACGTACGCACGCACGTATTTACGGAATTTCATGGTCATCTTCTTCTTGAGTACGAATTCGTCAGATTGCTTACCGTTGCTCAATCACTTTGGTGTTCAGATGTTGTTAATGACGATGCTCCCTGTCGCCAAACAGCGTTGAAGGCGTCGGCATGGGATGCTGCTCTGTCACACAATAGTGTCACAACCTGATGGCAGAGTGGCAGCAACGCCAGGAGCGGTCTTTCGAAGACGATGAGCTTCAGAGGACTCAACTTTACGCCGCTATTCAAGCTGCTCAAGCTCGGTTGATTGATCCCTCGGTGTTGCGCCGTGAAAAGGAGCTTGTCAGCCAATACTCAGGGCGCAGCATATCTTCGCGAGAACAATATGGCAGCAACACCCCTCAGTCTCCGCGTACCCTGTTCGGGCAAGGCTCTCTTTACAGAACCAGGAGCGCTGTCCGCGGCCCAATCACTGACCGCCGTGGTTTGGGAGCTCTGGCACCCTTTGTTTTGCCTGGGCTTCTCCGGAGGCAATCCATGGGGGTGCCTCTGGAGTCCCAACTATCTTCTCTACAAATGTTCTCAAGCCAAAGCTTCAATGACAACTCACCTGAAGTCCTGGATCGCCGGACATCAAGCCTTCCAGCAGCACCCAAGCGCCCCTCAGGTATTGTCTGTGTGACTGTGCAGCACAAGGCAACGTTGCCTTGAGGCATGCTTAGCCACGTCTCAGCCACTTCCCTCACTGCTCAAACACATACTACACACCAAAATGTATACAGCCTGGGACGCCCTTGCAAAAACAATTGGACCAGCTGGCAGAGTCTGCTGCACCACTGCTTCGCCAAATGCATGAAGCCGCTATGCATGTTGTTTACCACAGGAGAGAGACAAGGAGCTTGGGAGTACCCCACATATGAGCCAGACTATCTGAGAAAGGCCAGAGAGCAGCAGCCGAGGCGCAGCAGCTTGCAGCGATTGCCCTCAGAGAGACACACTCGTGGACGGCTTGGCGCAGTGTCATTTCAGGACAGGGAAGAAGAGTCACACTATATCCCTGTTGACTTTGGTTGTAGAAGCTGGTGGAAAAGGAGAAGACGAGTATGCCTGGTATGCAGAAATGTGCATGCCCATTGCTGCTTGAGCTTGTCTTAAGGTACAGCATGCCACTGTCATGTTTTGTTCATAACAGCAGTATGCCAAACAGTGAGCCCAATTGGGCTTCTCACATGGCTCATGAGGACCTGAATCTGCATGCAGTGTGTGGAATGTCTGCATGATGTGATGAGGTGCATTAGAAGCCAGACCAGCAATTGCCTGTCGTTTGTATGCTGGGCTGCCTCTCTCACACACACACAGACAAGAAGCGCTTGTTCAGCAGCCTGCATGCTACATCATGTTGCGCAAAACGCTGTGACATCGCTTGACTTTGACTCCCTTCTGGAGAAACAATAAGTACCAACGCCATCAGGCAAGTCAATGCCGCAAGTCTTGAGGTGTGTCCAAGCTTCCCTTGACTATTCAGACATTGCCAGACTTGGCTCGCTTGCCATGTGTTGTGCAGGTGCTGCTCATCCTGCTGATCCTCCTAGCTCATTCTCTGTTGCTCCTCGTCGCCGGCTTTGGCATAGCGCACCTCTACTTTGCCACTAGCATGGACCACGGCCACCTGACTTTGAACCAGGCGTTGCATGTATATCAGCACAACTACACCAACTCCCTATGGTTCCTGGGAAGGTATGCCAACCCTTCCTGCTGATATGTGTTACATGTACATCTGTGCCAGCACATGCCTTTTGTGCACACAGGTCCAGCAACAGAGTTTAGTCACCCCGCAAAACCAGCTCTAGCTGGGCATACTGCTGACATGCAAGTCTGTGCTCATGGTCCAGCAGTACACAGCAGTGACTCCAGCAAGTCACGTCTCTGATAATGTGCCGACTGCTGACAATCAAGTTGCAACTTGCATAATGCATAATGTTTGCACCACACCTAGCCTTTGCCACACACACCTAGCGTTTGCTGGAATGTGTGGTCATTGTTATCACTATCATTACTAACATCATTATTAGTATCATTGTTGTTATTATATCTATATTTATTATACTTATTGATTGGTATTATCGTTATTAGTATTAGTATTATTATTATTGTTATATCTATTATTATTATACTCATTGTTGTTGTAGTAATTAATTGTAGTGTCAATAGCGCAGGAGTGTTCATGCATGGCTGCTCAAGCGCACAAGCTACACACCTTTGCAACTGTTTAGTCAGTCACAGGCTATCACTGAGCAGTCAAGTCCGTATCATATCAGTGTGAGGCAAGTCATCTGCGTGTTGCAGGCAGCAAGACTATGCAGCAGATGTGCGAATAGCTTCCCAGGGAGCGTCTACCATTCCCAGCGAAGCATTGTCCTTTGGGGAGTATAACTCCTCAGATGTGTTCCAGTCTCATGCTCGTGTCAGTGCTCAGTCCAATGGAACCCTGCAGCTGCAGTCTTCAGACCTGAGTATGCTGCCCAGTCTAGGCACGGCTTCTTTGGGATCAGGTACACCTCCTATCACACAAGACATATCTTCCCAAAAAACTTTCTTTGCAGAAACCACTTGTACTCACCAAGACGCTTGGCCAATGTGACTGCACAGACGAGCAGCGGACGATAGCATGAACTGATATCATCATTATCCTACACCTTCTCGACTGAAAACCCGAATCGACACTTGTCCAGCATTTCTGGAATCATGTCCGACATGCTGGTGTTGCTCTGCATATGCTGTCAAAAGCTGACTTTGACTTTGTGCAACATGCTCTGGTGGGGCTGCCTACCTCACCTTCTTCACAAGGAAGAAACACCTGATGCAAAGCCCCATGCGTTGTTGGGTTTAGGTTTGCACCAAGAATGTGCGTTTTCTGGAAAGAAGAATGATATGTGCATATCAAAGATGTTGCCTGCACTCTTGGCCTTGCAACTCAATGGCCCACTCCACAACCAGGCTGCTGCCTGGCAAGGACATGGCATCTTTTTGAGCTCGTGAGCCATACAATATGAGCAATATTAGTGCAATGATACGAGCGACATTATTGCTGGCATGCAATTGACAGCCAGCCTTTGCAGCACCTATGCAGCTTCCAACGTCCGCGCTGCCTAACTTCTGAATGTGGATGTCACATGTTATGTCATTGTCAACGTCAGTTGTGATGATTGACAAGCTGTTCTGATATCCTATCACTATTCCTATTGTTGCTGTCAACGTTATCATCATCGACGTTACCATTGTCAGCTGACGTCAGAGCGACGAGTGAGTGCTTGCAGCTACTGAAAGGGTTTACCCTAACCCCTGAACCCTGACACAATACTCAAGCAACTTCTGACTTTGTGCTTGGCTGGGACAGGATCTTTGCCGGTAGATTTCACGGTGTATGGCAACATTTTTCTGCGACCGGTGGCTTCCACCGCTGTACCATCGGGCAGACGGCGTCGGCAGCTGCTGCAAAACACCGCCGAGGCACCTGCGCCAGGTCTGCATCTTGACAATTCCTGATTATCACGGCATGATAAGTCATGGCAACTGTTCTTAACAATGTCAACATCATTGTTGTTGTCACCATATATTATCATCACCATCAATGTTGATGTTGTTTTCATTCTCAGTAAATCATCAGCATTAGCATTATCGCTATTGTTATTATCATCATCATAATCATCATCATCAGTGCCATCACTAGCATTATCATTCTCATCATCATCATCATCATTTTTAGTGTTGCTATCATTATCAATATCATTGTTGCTATTGCTATCATCATCAGTATCAGTATCATTAACATTAACATTATCATTATCATTATTTGTCTATCTGGTCAGTCACTGATATCTTTTTGGATGAAATTCATTACCAGATTCTGCATCTATGTTGTGCATCCATCATGCAGTCATTCTGTCCCATTTGCTGTCTTTTGCAATGTATGACCTGCCGGGTTGCAAGCTGCTGTGACAAAGACTGTCCCTCTTTGTTTGTTGCCACCTGCTGCATTTGCTGGCATTTGTGTATCTGCTGATTTTTGACGCAGAGTATCTTGCTGTCACTACCAATGAAACCATTACAAACTCGACCTGGGTTGACACGACTGATGGCAGCGCCCTGGACGCGGAGCATTCCGGCTTGTACATCTACGGCGGCAATGTGTCCACTGAATTGGTGGTCGACAGCGGTAGTGAGGAGGTAGCGCTGAAACGCGTCTATTTTTTCGTTGACTATCATTTCTTCTTCTTATTCTTCTTCTTCTTCTTCCTTTTACGGTGAGATGATAAAGTGGGCTCACGCCCACTGATCTGCATTCTGCTGCCAGTCTGATGTTGCAAAGTTCAGGAGAGATGCCTTCTTGTGGAGAGTCCTGCTGTCGCAGTCCACTTTCTGCTTGATCTTGCTTCTAGCTTCTGCTTTCTTGCCTTGACTTCTGTCTTCAGCGTTTGTGCTAGCCCTTTGCCAAATTTGCATGTGATCATTTCAAGCTTTCATTTGCATGATTAAGAGCGTCTCTTTCTTGCGACTTGCATCTGCATTGTTCACTGAGAGCATCTGTTTCCTACATACCTGCATCTGCACTGTTCACTGAGGGGTCCATTTTTTTGAATACCTGCATCTGTACTGTTCACTGAGAGCATCTCTTTCTTGCATACCCGTATCTGCACTGTTCACTGAGAGCACACCCCTCTTGCGTACTCGCCTAACCAGACTGCCCACCTTTCCAATCCAAACCTTGCTCGCTCTTCTACTCTTTCATTACCTGCATCAAAATGGCTCATACACCTGCAGTCATTGCTGCACACTCACAGCCCCTGTTTGCATATTGTCATGCAATCAATCATTTGTCCACTCAGTCATTCCTTTGCTCAATCAGTTAGTTATTCCTGCAGTCATTTGTTCGCTTGTATGTTTGTTTGGCCATGCATGTATGCCCCCGAGGTGAGGTATATACAGTGCTGAAAGTATATTAACAATAATAATAATAATAATAGTAATAATGACAATTTAACGCTTTCCAGCTCATGATGAGCTAGGCACGTGCATGACAAGTCTTGTGTCTCCTGAAAACATCCCTGTATGATTGCAATGCACTTCTGTACAATCCAGTGTGTACTGCCTGAGCACAGCCTTGCATGAGAGTGGCTTTATCAAGGACTGCTTGTCTGACTGCTGCTTGCCCACCATTTGACATTGTAAGGGTTGACAGCAGCTGGCAAAGTCCAACATGCAAACGTTGATTCTGCTGTCCCACATTCTCTCTGCATAGTCCGCCCGTGCATGGCAAGCAGCAACTAACTTCCTTAGTCACTTGCTGTGACTCTTCACGCCATAAATTACAGGTTTGCTGGTTTGTTATTGTTTTTTTCCATTTACCTTCAGTCTGTCTTTCTTAATTTTATATCTTCTCGAATCTATTACTTATTTTTTCCCCATTCCCACCCCCCCCCCCCTTTTTAAAATTTTGTTTTCGTTTGTATCCCTAAAAGTACTTAGCATGCTGCAGGCGTAACTTGAATGTTGTAAGTCTGCAGGTCATCAGCACCATGCGGCTCGGCCCAGCATCATCAAACAACAGCATACGTTTGGCCAACACGCCAGACGCCATGCTCCTGACGCGAGGAGACCAGCAAATCCTGCTAGTCAACTCCACCCACACCGTGCTCTTCGGCTCAAACGGGCTGACCAGCATTTCACTGATGACCAATGAGACGGGCTCCTTCATCCATGTGGTGGCAGATGCAGTCAGTAGCAGTACTGCTTCTGTTGTCTCCGGGACACTCACCACAGCAGTGCCTGTCACCACAGCAGCCACCACCATTGCTGCTGGTGTCGTTGGTGCTCCTAGCACCAGCAGCAGCGCCACCCCAAGTGTCGGTAGTCCGCCTATAGCACCAGGATCAACAATAAACGCTGCAACTGTTGTCCCCACTGCTCCGGCTGTTACAGGTGCACCTGTTACGGTACCATGGATGTCTGGTGTCACACCAACTGTGAGCGGTGCACCTGCCACGGCAGCTTCTACAGCAGGTGGTGTCCCAGCAGCAGGCAGCAGCAGTGCCACTCCAACAGTCAGTGGTGCACCTGCTACAGCAGGTTCCACAGTGGGTACTGTACCTTCAACATTGTCTGCAGTTGCCCCAGCAACTTCTGCCTTGGCTTCTGGGCTGGCTGCCACTGTGAGTCTTGTGTCTTGCTGAACTTGTCATGTTGTCTGAATCCAAGACAAGTTGTGCCTGCCCTCATGCTTTGATAATGCATGACAAAACTGTTCCCCTTCGTGTGGCTCCATCCAGCACAGCTGCAGGAACTGCAGCAGCAAGCATGCTTTTGTGCTGCGTTTAGATTACCGTCCCTGCATGCTGTCTGACTTTGGCTGATGTCAATCTGCGGCCGTTTCCATGAGCACAGACACATACTTCCATACAAACCTTCAGACACATGTATGTGTGTGTATGTCTAAGTGTATAGAGACCTGTTTGCATGAGCACATGTTTTACGTCAGCCAAGTTTGGTTAAATTATGCTGTGGCCTCAGCACACTGTGTTTGCATTATAGATGAGCTGCTCACTGTGTCCATGCAGTTGCTGGCATCTGGCCCCGCAGCAGATGTATTCTGGCTAGCTGATGGCAGGATTGCGGTGTGGCGCCAGCACACTGTGTTTGCATTACAGTTGACCTGGTCCCTGTGTACATGCAGTTGCTGGCATCTGGCCCCTCAGCAGATGTATTCCGGCTAGCTGATGGCAAGTTTGTAGTGGCTTTTGCACCCCCTCTGCATGTGAGCACAGCTGGCATTGTCTACCTGGACACAAGTCAGCTTGGTGAGCAAATTCTCCTACAAACTCAAATTGGTTGAAGCTGTCCTGACCTGTGACTGGCTGCCAAAAGGACCCTATTCCCCCCCTCTGACTCCTT
>JAABUO010005449.1_pt1 | contig 14788 bp, 18 predicted proteins | sample 5559291 | NCBI WGS metagenome assembly JAABUO01 (sample SAMN10711878, study PRJNA513372) | rock metagenome | isolation source: Antarctica rocks | place: Antarctica: Victoria Land, Finger Mt sud | reverse complement strand
TCGACGAAGACGTAGTTCAGGACGCCGCGAAAGCCCCGCCCGATTTGCGCCTTCTGGATCATCCCGCCTCCTCCACCGCCTCCGGCGTCACGCCGAGGAGTGCCAGCCGGAGCACGCGCACCTCCTCGGCGAGCGCCGTCAGCGTCTCTCCCAGCCGCCTCGTACCGGTCGGATCGGGCCGGTGGACCGCATGCAGATGCGCCGTCAGTTGATTGAGATTGCTCGTCGTACGGGCGAGTGCGCGCCATGCCTCGACGTTGACGGACGGCCCGGCCCCCACGACACGCCGCCGCAGCCCGGCTTCCCGCCGATACGTCCCCACGTCCCACCCCGCCGCCGCTGCCCGGTCGGCGAGCAGCGCGCGTTCGCCCGCGTTGACGCGCACGCCGATCACCGTGTCACGCCGCTCCTCTGCTGCCTTCATCGGTCGGCCGGGGCGGCGACGCTCCCCGCTCTTCCCCTCCGCGCTCATCGCGCTCCCCCTTCTTACCCCCGTGCCGCTGGGTGCGGACGCCGTACCCGCCCGCTACGTTATGTAATGTCCGTACATAGTGTAGCACACATGTCCTACGTCACCGCACGGGCCGGTAGGGAAGAAAGGCCGCAGCGGGGGGCGGTGCGCGCGACGGTGCATCGTCACGGGCCGGTCAGTGTGCGGACGGGGAGAACCTGTCGCGTCACGCGTTCGTGCGGGGATCATGTGGTGGGATCGCGCGAGACGGAGCGCGGCGTTATGGGGGCCGGGGGGACACCCTCGGCAAGGCCGTTTGAGTGCAACGAAAACACGCCTTGCTCCCTGCCACCCGCGCGCGACCACACCCCCCACGGCAGCGGGCTACGACAGGGTCGGCGCTGGGATTTCCGCGCCCCCACGCCGCTGTGTTCCCGTATCAGCGCGGAAGGAGGAGACATGTGGCAGAAGATGACGGACCCCGATGGTGGGGAATTACGGTGGTGGAGCGCGGTAAATGGTCACCGCGCCAGCCGCCGGAAGGTGACAGTTTGGGCGGCTGACGGAGAGGTCGGCAACGTACCCGGCGTGCCACCATCCGAGCGCATGCGCATTGGTGTAGCGCCCGAAGGGGGTCGTGCCCCACCATGCCGCATAGGAACGCGCCTCATCGGGGAGTGGCCCGGTGGCCGCCTCGATCTCAGCGAAGGTCAGGGTGATCACGGTATGTCTCCGCGCGCCCCTTGCGCCTCCCGCAATGCGCCGAGCGGATCGGCATGCCACGCGGACATCGGCACGATGAAGCACGGCTGGCCAACGGCTGTCTCGCGACGCTGCCGCAACTGCTCGGCGCTCGGGCGCGTCTGGTTCATGTGGTAGAGGATCGGATCGCCCTCGGACTCGCCGATCACGGCGTAACGCGGCTCAGCCATCGAGCTTCTCGCTGAAGGGCGTCCGCAGGCACGTCGCTGGTCGGGTTGTTGAAACTGCTCGCGGTGCTCCACACTGGCCGCCACCTCTGCGCATCTCCGGGTTGTTTGCAGGTATGATACCCGATCCGCCGGGACGGGGCGATGCCGCCCGGCTGCACGCCATCCCGGCTCACGCATATCGAAGTTCATCAGACTGGGAGATATTCCGCGTTACTGCCGGTCGGGTTGATGTGCGTGTACTGTCTATCTGAGCGCATGTTGCAGTGTACGTACACATGTGGCACACTAGTCATGAGACCAGCGGTTATAGACCACGGTCGCGAGAGACGTACGTCAGGAGGAGACCACCCCAATGACGACGACCGTCAAGACCGCTGTAGGCGTGAGCATCCGCGAGGCGGCGACGACCTTAGGCCTCTCCCCAAATGCCGTCCGGATGCGTATTCGGCACAAAACGCTTCCCGCATTCAAAGATGGTGACCAGTGGCGTGTCCTCCTCGATCGGGATGTATCGAATATCGGGTGGTCACCTACGTCTGACCAGCAGTTGAGACCTCTGTCACCACCTATGTCGGTCGAGACCGACCACCTCTCGGTCACCGCGTTTGCCCAAGCGCAATTGGCCGCAGTAATCCGCGAGGCGGTCGCGCCGTTCATCGAGGAGCTGGGCAAGGTGCAGCATCAACTCGGGGCAACAGAGCAGGAATTGGTTCAGGAACGTGAGCGCCTGAAGCACCTCGAACACGAGTATGATGGGGCGAAAAAGGAGCTAGCGGGCCTTCGCTTGCTTGCAGGTGCAACCGATCACAACCAGGCGTCGACCAACGCAACGCGGGAATCACTTGTATCGAGGGCGAACGTCGCTCCTGTGGGTGCTGAGCGCGAACCCGAGGTATTTCCAAAGCAGCGGTGGCCTTGGTGGATGCGGCTATTGGCGGGGAAGTGATAACGAGTAAGGCGCTCAGGCTAACTAATTTGGGGGATATGCATGGTGAAATTGCGTCGCACCGACAAGCGCGCCCACAACAACCTCAAGGAGCGCGGGGACTGGCACCAGACGTTTCAAGAAATCCTCCGCGTTGCTCGTGCCTATATGCAGCTTCGTAGCGACGAGCGGCGGCACCCGAACCCTACTGCGGATATGGCTGGCACACCGGGTGGGACAAGTGAGCGACTGTTCTATGAGCATGCGATTCGTGCCTTAGGCTGGCAGTTCAATAGTGGCGATGCACTTGACGCAAAACCCGCAACGTGGTTCACGCTTGTCACGGTCCTGCTGCCACTTGTTGCGGCAATTCTCGGTGCCGAACATAGCCTGCTGACTAGTAAGGCCGGTCTCATAGCAGCTGTTGTTGCGGTCGCTGGTACTTGTCGGTGGGGATTTATCGTGCGACTGCTCTATCAGGCGTATGCTGCGGGCCAGTGGGATACCGGACCAGGATGGTCGCAGTTTGAATCTGCCGCGAAGGAGTATGACGAAGCCACCGTCTCTCTGGCCAATGGTCACTATATCGCCACGATTTCAATCGCAAAGAACGAAAACCTGCTACGGCGCAAGGCGCTCCTGCTCGACGAGGCAGTGAGAGCCTTTCCATTCGAAGTTGGTTTGTTCGCGCTATCAGTGTTAGCAGCACCAGTCGCAAAAGCGCTCGCTACTCGCTGGTCCGTTCTGGGCTCTTGATTTCGGCGATGCGGACTTCCGCAGGCGGGTGTCCACCCTTGGTCATCGTCGCACTTTCCGTGTAGACGATAGGCGTGGGGTTAGGTCTCGGTGTCTGCTGGGGCAGCGGTGTGGTTTGTGTCTGGTTCGGGCGATCCTGTTCAGGCATTTTCACTTCTCCTTTTGTTCACTCATCGCTCGTATTGTACCATATCGGGTCCTTTTTCCTTTCCTTGCCATAAAACGCCGCACAGGGGCGTACGACGCCAAATTGGTCTATCGTAGCGCCCCGAACCGATGCAAAGACGGCCCGGAGTATGGGAGACGCCGCAATACCCTGTGCGCTCCAAAGTCAGCGCCGCAACCCCCGTGTGAGACGTTGATTATGAGACGGCTTTTGCGCGTGTACCTACTGGCGCGAGCGGCGGCGCTGAGCGGCATTCGGGGTTGTGTTGTAAACACATGACTGGTCGGACGGCCCCGATAGCGACCCGGCCCCGATCATGCCAGAAACCCTCCACGCTGCGCGAACGGGCGCGGAGATGGAATCGTCCGTTTCGCCAAGGAACGCAGCGTACGGGGGCGGACAGGCATCGCCACGCCGCTCCTGGTGGCGCGTCATACTTGGGTTGGACGGCGGGGAGATCGTGTAGCCAAGCGGCAACAACGCCACGCTTGCACGGGGGCTTGTGAACGGACAGGGGGGCGCGTATAGTGGCCAGAAGCCAGCCTGCACCCCCGTGACCACCGGGGCGCTTGTGGCACAAACGAGAGTTGCCCGCGAATTGGCGTTCGCGGGCAACTATGGCAGGTGCGGTGCGCACCCCAAATCGCTTGGGCACACCGTACCCTATGTCAGTGCGCTTTGTCAACAGGTAAACACGACAACCCTGTCGACAATCAGTGCACTGGACAGGAGCGCCGGTATGGTCGCTGCTCTCGTTCCGTCCCCGTCCCCGTCCTCGCCTCTCGCCGTCGTTGGCTTCACCCAGGTCCCAAATACCGTCCTGCTCGACCCCACGTTGTCACGCGATGCCCGCTTCCTCTATACCCTCCTCCTCCAGCATGCCCGCCCCCGCACCGGCTACGTTGTCCGGGTGGGCTACGCCCGCCTCTGCGTGCTGATGGACGCCGGCGAGGACCTCGTGCGGCGGACGATGCACGAACTCGTGGCGGCGGGCCGCGTGGCACAGACCCGCCGTGGGCGTGGCCTCGTCAACACCTACCGCCTCCTCGTCACCCCGCCCCTCAGTACCCGGCCGGCGCGGGTTCTTGAACCCGGCGAGCGCGGGTTCTCAGTAGAAGAACAAGCAATTGAAGAAGACGAGAGGGAATTCGACTATTCGACGTCCCCTCCCCATATGAATGTTTCTGAGGGACCGCCCGGCCGATCCTCCTCGGAGCCTAGACACTCTGCGCCTCAACCTGCTCCTGCGCCACGAAGGATATCACGCCCACCTGTCTCCCTTGATCCGGAACGGGACGCAGTGCTAGCGCTGATCGGCGATCTCCGGCATGAACTGGGCGACCGTGCCACCGTGGGCAGTACCACCAGCCGGGCGCTCAACCTCTACCGCCAATCAGACGTGTCGTGGGAAGCGTTCGTGACGGCAGTCTACAGCGCGCGGGCGGTGACGCAGGCGCGCACGTCGGCGATCAGGCGGCGGGACGAGGTGGGCGTGAACAAGATGCCGTACATGCTGGCGGTGCTGGCGGATCGGTTGGGGCTGCGGGAACCCTCCACGGCAGGAGCGTCGGGGGAAGGCGAGACATATCCCGGAGTGTCAGCGATTGCGATGGAGGACGTAGGATGTGGGGCGATGACACCTCCCGCACATCTCCCTGCCGACCCCACAGGCGCCGCCCGGCAGGAGTTCTGGGGCCAGATGGCGGTGGAGACGGGGATTGGCGATCTGCGGGCCTATTGCCGCGCCTGCGGGCGTCCCCCACGCTACGACGATCTCGCCCGGTCGGTCGGGTATGTGCGGGAGCGCCGGGGGCGGGCGGTGAGCGGCCTGCCGGTGGCGAGCGTGGCAGAGGGAGACGCGCAACCTGATCGAGGACTGCGCCGCGGAGGCGGATGCGCTCGCCGCCGTGCGGCAGATGGTGGCGGTGAGTGGAGCGTCGGCGTTGGCTGACGTGGTGCTGCTCGTGGGTCCACGCGATGGCGACGCGCCGATGCGGACCGTGGCGGCGGGGCCGGAACTCGTGGGCATTGCCTAGTGTGTGCACTGAGGCTTCTGGGATATGTTGAGAATCTCATCGTAGCGCGGGAGTGTGCAAGGCGACCGCCCATTGTGCGCTCACGACATGAAGGCGTAATCGCACGTTCTGGTCGCGCGTCAGTCCGGCACTGCCCGTGCGGGATCGTCTGCCTGCGCTCGTTGCAACAATGCGTCACCGCAGGCCACGGTGACGGGGGTCGCGGGATCATCGAACCGCAGGAGGGCGAGCGTCTTTGTGGCGCTCGCGCCCTCCACGGCGAGCCGCCAGCGCACTTCCGCCAACGCCGCCGCTTCGCTGTCGAACTCGTCGATCAGGTTGCTCGTGTCAGTCGACCACAATTGCCAGAAGGTCATCGCGCTCACTCCCGGTCCGGCGTCACGGGCGCAACGGCCGTCACGCACTGAGAGAGGTAGTCCGGATCGCCCCAGAGCGTATGGTGCCCGTCGTTCCTGCCCCACCGCTCGTCTGGTATAGGCCCAGCGGCGGGAGTGGCACGACCGTTCCGCGTGGCGATAGCGCGGGCCTGCGCCGACGTCTCGAACACCGAAAGTCCGCGCCAATAGCGCCCCTTGTCCGGGTCGCGCGGGGGCGCTTTGCCCACCGCCGCGTCGGCGAGGAAAGCCGCGCGGGTCGGGATCGGTGCCGGGATGATGCAAGAGAAGCGGCGCGGGGCTCCCGCGTCGCCCCGCTCAGGGGGGTGTCAGGCACCCGCTCCCCCTTCGCCGCGGGTGGCCGCTCCCGGCGGGTCAGCGGCGCGGGCGAAGTAGGCGACGGCATGCTTCTGCACGAGCACGGGCTCCGCCTCCCCCGACACGGCGACAACGATCGTGTAGGTATCCCAGGCCAGGAGCGTGCCGACGAGCGCCGTGCCGTCGGTGAAGCGCACGCGGATCGTCGTGCCGCGGTTGCGGGCGAACCAGTCGTTTTGCGCACTCGGGGGGTGAGCGGCGGGTTTGGCGGGGGTGCCTTTCGTGGCGTCGGTGCTCATCGCTGCTCCTTCGTGACGGGCTGCCTGGCGCGCGGGCGACGAGCAGGCAGCTCCTTGGAGGAGCATAGCAGCGGGGGCGGTATCGGGGAAGAGGTGTCCTCTCGGGATATGTTTGAGACCGACTGGTCCCGTCGCTTTCCTCACCTGCCGCGCGGCGATCGCCTCAGACGGATTCGTATAGCATTGGATGGACCGCTACGAGAGAGGCCCCAGCCGCCGCTCCAACGCGGATGGCGCGTCGCGTCCGTCAGTGCCGCGTCATGCCTGCGGTCGTGGCGAGCGTCGCCCGTCCGTGTCGGCTCGGTGCTCAGTGTGCTTCCTCTTCTCCCCCGAGCCGCTTCACCTGCGGGAACTGCGCCGCAGCCGTCCCCACGAACCGGCCATCGGCGGTCCAGTACTCACATCCCGCTCGCTCGGCGAGGGCGAGGTAGAGGGCGTCATACGGCGTTGCCTGCCCCGTGGCGTCGGCGATCTGCAAAGCCCGCACGGTGTCGCGGTCGGGGGCGTCCCGGAGGGTCACGGTGGCGAGCACGAGCCGGAGGGCTTCCTCCGCCTCCGCACGGGTGAGCCCACCCGCCCGCGCCTGCCGGTGCAGGACGTTGGCAACCTCGATGGCGAGGAACGTGGGGGCAATTGGTTGCACTCCGCCGACAAGCCATCCCCGGAGCAGGGCCGCCGCTGCGGGCGAGTCCGGCTCACGCACCACCCACTTCGCGGCAATCGAGGCATCCACCACGACGTGGGCGAAGGCGGGGACGGGATTACTCACGCGCGAGACCACCGTCGCGGGACGCGCGGATGATTGCGGTCGCGTCCGCCGCCTCGCCCCGCGTCTTCGCCCGCATTGCGGCGAAGCGGTCGAGGACGACCACCGGGTCGCTCGTGCCGTGTTCCCGCTGCCAGTGGGCGCCGCGCTCGGTCGTGGGGTGCTCGGTCATTGGCGCCTGCGTCGCCTTCTTCCCACCGAGCACCAGGGCCTTCAATGCTTCGACTTGGCGACGCAGGTCGTCCATCGCGCGTGCGATCCCTCCATCCACGGTCGTTTGGGCAGCGAGTTTGGCCGCGATCTGCAGGGCTTGCCGCGATTCGTCGCTCATGCGCGCGCGGATTGCCTCCATCTCCTCCGCATACCGCCGCAGCGGTGCGAGCGTGGCTTCCGCTCGCATCGTCTCCCGCAGCGCCGCGGTGAAGGGGGCCGCGATCTCGGCGACGGCGAGGGGCGAGGCCCGTTTGATCGTCTCCTCGAACGTCTTGAGGTCATGCAGGACGGTCGGCTCGATCCGCGCTGCGCTACGCTGCATCTCCTCCGCGAGGTCGTGACCCACGGTGGCCAGCGCCCGCTGATCGTTGATCAGCCGCCGTTCGCTTCTCAAGTACGCCACGGCGTCACGGGCCACACGATACCCGGTGCGCGTCTCGATTGCGGGCACCTTCTGGTCCTTGATCAGTTGCAGCATCCGCTGCCGCGAGATCCCCGCCGCGTGTGCCGCCTGCGTCGTCGAGAGATGCGTCGCGTTCCGGTCGTGCTCATCCATCCATCCACCTCCTGTTTCACGCCGACGATAAGACAATAGCACGAGGTATATCTATTGTCAACGACCATGGTCGTTGACAATAGGCTCGCCAGAGGTGATGAGTACGCGGTGTCACTTTGATCGCTTCATGGTTCTCCGGCAGTCTCGATGATCCTCGGTGAGCAGTAGCCTACGACTCCAAGGATTGTTCCGCCTTGGAGAAAGGGCTTGACCGCCATGCTCACCTACCTCTTCTTTCCCACCCTCTCCGGCATACGGGTTGACCGCCTGTGGCGCGAGGACGCCGCCATCCATCTCGCAGTCCGCGCCACCCGGCGCTTTGCCCGTTGCCCGCTCTGTCAGCGCCGCGCGAAACGGGTCCACTCGCACTATGAGCGCACCCTCGCCGATCTCCCCTGTGGCGGTGACCGTGTCACCCTGCATCTACGCGTGCGCCGGTTTGTCTGCCGCGTGCGTTGGTGCAAACGGAAGGTCTTCGCGGAGCGCCTGCCCGACTTGGTCGCTCCCTTCGCTCGGCGCACGACACGGCTGACGGACCACCTCGTGCGCGCCGCCTTCGACCTCGGGGGTGAAGCCGGGGCGCGCCATCTGGTTGCTGAGAGCACCCCAGTCAGTGCCCGCACCCTCCTGCGTCTCATCCGTGCGACCCCGCTCCCCGCCGCTGGGCCGGTCTGGGCGCTAGGTGTCGATGATTGGGCCCGCCGCAAGGGGCGTAGCTACGGCACGATTCTCGTCGATCTTGACGCGCAACGGGTGATCGACTTGCTGCCTGATCGGACGGCGGAGACCATCGCGACGTGGCTGCGCGGGCATCCCGAGGTGGCGATTGTCACGCGTGATCGTGCAGAGGCATACGCCGAGGGGATTCGGCAAGGTGCGCCGCAAGCCCTGCAAGTCGCTGATCGTTTTCACCTGTGCAAGAACATCACCGATGCACTGGAGCGCTATCTCACGCGCCAGCATGTCGCGCTGCGCCGCGCGGTTCACTCCAGTGAGTCCGTGGCCGGCAGCACCGATCCGCCGGAAGACACCGCGCCGCGCTCGTCACGCGAGCAACCGGAGCGTCGTGCCCACCGTCTCGCGCGGTACGAGGAAGTGATTGCCCTGCACGCCCATGCCGTCAGTGACCGGGTCATTGCCGCGCACATTGGGGTGAGCGAGCGCACGGTCCAACGGTGGCTCCACCATGGGCAGTTCCCCGAGCGTCAGCGGCGATCGGAGCGTCCCGGGCAACTCGCGCCCTTCGTGGATTATCTGCGCGAGCGCTGGGGGGCGGGATGCCACAACGCCACGCGGCTCTGGCACGAACTGCGCGGGCGTGGCTTTCGGGGCAGCTATACGAGTGTGGCAATCTACGTCGCCCCCTGGCGCGGGGAGAGCTATCGCTATCGCGGGCAGCCGCACATGCGCCGCAGCTCCTCGCCTCTCACTGAGGCGCGCTTTACTCCGCGTCAAGTCTGCTGGCTCTTGCTCCGACCTTGCGACGAACTGACCGACGACGAACGGGACTATTTGGCGCGGCTGCACGCGGTCTGCCCGGAAGTTGACCACGTCGCAGGCTTCGTTGCGGAGTTCACCGCCGTGTTGCGCGAGCACGATGTGGACGGGCTGTACGCCTGGCTGCGACGCGCGGAGGAGAGTGGCATCAAGGAGGTACAGACCATCGCGCGCGGGCTGTGGCGCGACCGCGCTGCCGTGGAGGCGGCGGCCGCAACGAGTTGGAGCAACGGCCAGACGGAGGGCCAGGTGAATCGCCTCAAAACGACGAAGCGGGCGATGTATGGGCGCGCGAAGTTTGACCTGCTGCGGCAGCGGATACTGCACGCTGCCTAATCGACCGATCGGCGTTCATCGGGAGTGCCTGAGAACCGCTTCATGGCGATCTTCTTCAGCACTCTTTGTCGGCATGCACGGGTTATGTGTCCGGCCTGCCTGCTATACTGCGGTGGCACGTCGGTCCTGCTCCAGCGACCCCGAGCGGAAGGGAGGACACCATGCCCCGCAAGAAGTCCGGTGGTCTACGACCGCCCACCGTACCCCTGCCGCCCTTGTCTGATCGCCGTCTGATGGACCAGCATCTCGCGCAGATCGGGCGACTCCTCGAGGGGCAGGATTTCGCCACCATCGAGGAGGCGAACGCCTTCCTCCAACAGGCACTCATCGGCGGCAGTCCTCCCGCCTTCGCGCCCCGCACCCCACTGGAAGCGGCGCAGGAACTGGTCTACCAGGCACTCGAGGCAACGGGTCCGCGCCGGGTGCGACTGGCGCGCGAGGCCCTCGCACGCTCGCCCGACTGCGCAGATGCCTACGTCCTGCTCGCCGAGGCGACCGCCGACCCGCGGCAAGCCAAGCGGTTGTACGAGGAGGGGATGGAGGCGGGTATCCGGGCGCTCGGGCCGGCACCATTCGCCGCGGACGTGGGACACTTCTGGGGGATCGTCGAGACGCGCGGCTACATGCGCGCCTGCCAGGGGCTGGCTGAGGTCCTCTGGGTACTGGATGCGCGGGAGGCGGCGATCGCGCACGCGGGAGAGATGCTGCGGCTCAACCCGATGGACAACCAAGGGATCCGCTACCTCCTGGCCGAGTGGCTGCTGGCGGTCGGGGATGACGCGGCGCTCGAGCGGTTGTTGCGCGCCTACCCGGACGAGGGGAGCGCGACGTGGGCGTACACCAAGGCGCTCCTGACGTTCCGGCGACACGGGTCGGGAGCGGTGGCGACGCGGGCGCTGAAGGCGGCGCTGCGGACGAACCCGCATGTGCCGTTCTATCTCTTCGGCCTGGAGGAGATGCCGGAGGAACTGCCGGGCTACGTGGGGATGGGGGACGAGAGCGAAGCAGTAGAGTACGTGATGGAGGCGATCACGACGTGGATCGACACGGCGGGGGCGCTGGACTGGTTCGCGGCGCTGATCGACCGGCTGGCGGAGCAGGAGGAACGGCAGGCCCGCGCGCGGAAGCGGCGGCGATAGACTGCATTGTCCCGGTACCCCCGTCCTTCGGCATCAGTGGCTGTGCCTGGAGACCGCCGACTGTCGCTCGTGCGTGATTGGGAGTTCCGGCTCAGATACGACCTAAAACTCCTCGACATAGGCGGCGGCGATTTCCTCCGGCGGGTTGGTGTAGCGCTGAATGTAACGCTGCGAGCGATGGCCCAACCGCCGCTCCAACTCGTAGGTGTCCGCGCCCGTCGCCGTCGCCAGCTGAAAGGCGAAGGTGTGCCGCAGATCGTGCGGTTTCAAGGGTGAGAGATGGCGCGTCGGATCTTTCAACTCGGCATCATGCCAGCGCCCAATCTGCGTCAGGATGAGATTCACGGCGCGCGGCGAGAGTCGCCCATCCATTGCCCGCTCCGGAATCCCCGTCGCACTCACAAAGAGCGCCGTGGTCGACGGCCCCACATCACGGGGACGCTCCCTTTCCAGATAGTCGGCGAGCGCCAGGCGCGCGTCATTGGAGAGGAAAACGGTGCGTTCGGTCTCACGCTCAGTCAGAGGTTCCTGTACACATATCTGTCGTCTCCGGGCTCTCCCCACCTTTTGATACCGCTGGCAAATTCAGGCGGCCGCTGGCTGCGGCTGCATGAGCGTGACGAAGGCGGATCGACGCGTCGTGGCGAGCGGTACCTCGTCGAGCCACGCGGCGACGCGGACGAAGTCGATGGCCGCCGCCGTCAGGACATGCTGGAGATGCGTTTTCGCTGCGCCGATGTATTTCGCGCGGCGCAGGCCAAAAGCGCGCACCCCCTGCGAGATCGTCCCCTCGATCCCTGCGCGGCGGGCATACTCCGCTGCGAAGCCCTCCGTTTCCTGTTGGGCGCGCCGCTCCTGTAAGGCCTCGTACTGCGCGCGGGGACGGATGGCGATCGACCGGCGTGGGGCTTTGGTGCATTGGGCACGGCAGGGACAGGGACCACAATCCGCCTTGGCGAAGCGAATATAGATGCTCGCGTTGCCGCGTACATCGGTGCGTTCGTCCCATTGGATGCTTTCGCATCCGCGGGGGCAGGTAGCGCGTCGCCGGTCCCAGTCGATCGCGAAGGCAGCCATACCAAAACCTTCCTTGGCGCGTGCTTGCCAACGCTGGTCGCGCCGCGTCGGCCCCAGCAACTCTACCCCGTAGTCATCGCGGCTCGCCAGGAGCAACTCCGCGTCGAGATAGCCCGTGTCCACGATATGCAGGTTGGGTAAGAGGTCCTTGGCGGCCAGTGCCTGGTGGATCGTCGGCGTGGCGTCGCCATCCGCCGTGGGGCCGGGGGCGGTCTCGACATGCGTGATCAAGCGCGGCAGGTCGTCGTCGCACGTCTCGCTCAGGTGGACCTTGTACCCGGTCCATGCGGTCGTGCGCTTGGTGGCATAGCGCGCGTCGGGGTCGTAGGGGGAGCTGATCATTCCCGCTGAGGGCGGTCGTCCCTGCGCGTCGCCCCGCTCATCCACCCGCTCGTCCTCACGGGAGAACCGCTCGATCCAGACCCGCCGTAGCGTCTGCACGGCCGGTATCTCGTGCAGCCACGCGGGGGCGTCGGGTGCGTAGATCGTCTCCATCAGCCGATAGCCATCGGCGGCGATGACCTGCGCCAACTCCCGCCGCGCCTCGGGTTTCTCGGGCAGACGGGTCTCATCGACCCGTGGTCCGTAGCGGTCAATCCATACCGGGTCGCTGTGTGCCCGCAGCCAGTCCGGGGCGACCACAGCGAGGCTATTCAGAGCCGCGCGCATCGTCTCGCCGACGCATTCGAGGCGGTTGACGGCGCGGATAGCCGCAAGCACATGCGTGGAGTCGGTGCGCTGCTTGCCCCGCGCCTTGAGCAACTTGTGCGCGCGGAAGTGTTCCAGCAACAGATCGAGCATCCGCTGCTCCAGTCCACCCGAAACGAGGCGGGTGCGGAACTCGGAGAGCACCGAGGCGTCGAAGCCGGGATCCTCCAACGCAAGTGACAAACTGTATTTCCAGTCAATGCGAGCACGGACAGCCTCGGCCGCTTGTCGGTCGGAGAGGCCCTCGACGTACTGCATCACGCACACCAGCGCGAGGCGCCAGGGCGAAACGACCGGGCGGCCACGGGCGGGGAACAAGGGCGCGAACGCATCATCGGTGAAGAGGGTGCCAATCTCATCACGCATGCGCATAAAGGGGTTGCCGCGGCGGAACGCGGCATGGGCGATGCGGGCGGTCTGCTCGGGAATGGGATCGACGGTGTGTGGGTGCAGCGACATGATGCCCTCCTTCCGTTTCGTTCGCGGGCGAGTGTCTGGCTGTATCCTATACCGAGAGAGGAGATGGCGGAAAAATACCGCTACCATCGGTCACCAGTGATTTGCCAGCGGTATCCCTTTTGGTGATGAGACACCAGATGTTGGGGGTGCTCTTCCGTTGGTGCACATGCGACAGGACAGGTTCACCAAACCGTGGGGAGAGCCGCGAGGAGACAAATATGTGTAAACCATCCCCTGTCTCAGTCTGCGCAACGCGTCTGCTTTGTGCGAGATCTCGTCCAGCACCGTCTCTAATCGGTCCGTCACCTCGGCCCCCTCGTTTCGCCAATCACCGCCACGCCGGCATTATGGCCGCTCCACGCCTGAATAGGCCGATCAGGTGCGACATGTCGACCTCATAGGCGAAAGGGCCGGACACGCGCCCGGCCCCACGATCACGATCCGTACGTTATTGCCCCGCCTCAGTCTCCTTGCGCTGTGGTACCCCGTGGTTGAACGCGTCGTAGACGATCTCCTTGTTTTGCCCGTCGCGCATGCGCAGCTCTGAGAGGCAACGCAATGTGGCGAGCGTCTCACCCGCTTTCCGTGCATGCTCCTCGCCCGCGTGGACCGGGCAATCGGCATAGCGCATGGCGCCGTTCAGGAGCATGTCCAATTCCTCGTCGTCAATCTCAATCGTTGCGATCGCCGCCGTCGCCTTCAAAACGTACATTCCAGACCCTCCATAAAACTACCGGGACCGGAACACCCGGCTCCACGATCCATAAACCTACCGATAGTATCCGTACCGGTCAGCGAGCAGTTCGGCGGCCCGCGCGTAGAGCCCACGGCCGGTGTAGCCCAGGGTGCGCGCCTCAGCCGTCGCTGCCTGCCAGGTGACATCCGTCGCCCAGCGCGGGCGCTCCTGCGCCTCTGCATGGCGCTCGGCGCGTCGTGCGAGGTTGTCCTGGGTTGTGCTGATGGTAGACTCTGTGAATGTAACCATTGGACCGTTCCCTTTGGTTGCCGCCCTGTCGGTGTTCGAGCACCGGCGGGGCATCTTCATCAGTGGACCGTTCCATCTGATATTAGAATCATATCACCTTGACGCGATAATGTCAAGATGATATGATGCGAATGTGACGAGCAAATGGCAGAAGGAGTGAAAGTGGACAGCGGGACGACCAAATACGCACTGAGGCTCCCGACGGGTCTTTACGAGAAGCTTCAAGTACTCGCTGAGCGCGAGAAGCGCTCCGTAAATGCCCAGATCGTTTATGAGCTTGCGCGGGCCGTTGAAGCGGCTAGCACTGAGTCGCGGGCGAGCGACCGACGCCAGACGGCCTAACGCAGGCAAGAAGAAGCCCCGGTACTGCGCAAACAGTCCAGGGCGTGACCATCAACCTTCTGCGGAGGCGACGGCAATGGCAATCGTAACACGACGGACCCCGAAGTCACACCTCAAAGTCAAAGACGAGCGTAACGTCGAGTATTTCCAGGTGTCCAACTCCGTGATTGACGAATGGGCAGCCCGCCTCAGTCACGCGACGTTCAAGGTTTATCTCGCGCTCCATCGCTACGCGGTCGGCAGCGATGCCACCGTCGCCTATAAGACGCTCTGCGCCAAACTGGACATGTCGAGCGCCACGGTTGCTCGTGCGCTAGAGACGCTCGTGTATACGCGACTGAGAAATGAGCCCACTTTGACGGGAAACGCGAGCGAAATCTGAGCCCACCGGAGCACCAACCCGCTACCCTTGCCGCGCGAGCAGCGAGTGAAAGCGGGAGGAAGGAATGCTCA
>JAABUO010005447.1_pt1 | contig 14792 bp, 16 predicted proteins | sample 5559291 | NCBI WGS metagenome assembly JAABUO01 (sample SAMN10711878, study PRJNA513372) | rock metagenome | isolation source: Antarctica rocks | place: Antarctica: Victoria Land, Finger Mt sud | reverse complement strand
ACATCCTTGCTTGAGGTACTCACTTGAGCTACAGTATCTGCAAATCCGCCCATCAGCACGGGCCGAACCGAACCATGCAAGCCGAAATGTCCAATGACTTCTGGCTTAGATAAGCGGGTCGGGTCACTACAGTATCTGCAAATCCGCCCATCAGCACGGGCCGAACCGAACCATGCAAGCCGAAATGTCCAATGACTTCTGGCTTAGATAAGCGGGTCGGGTCAAACGGAGAAAACTCCAGTTATGAATGGTTGAGCAAAAGGGGGCAGGTCACCTATCTCTTTGCCGCTGCAACGATGGAGGCACTGTCGTGAGTGTGTCGATGAGTTGCTGCAGCCTCTCGTCTGGAATGCCTGCAATGCGGCCAAGGATAACGAGAAACGCGTCGCTGAGCCGGCCGAGCGCGGAGCAGGTAGGTAAGCGAAACCCATTGTGCCATCGTGCTGGCGAACGATGTGCCCGCCGATGCCGGACATCACGATGTGCATGTTCGTGACCTGTTAACTGAATGCGTACTGTTGCCTCAGCGGCGTGGGGTATCGTATTTCGGTCAGAGGAGGATCTTTCAAGAGCTCGGCCCGGACTGCTTCGATCGCTTCCATGCGCAGTCTTTTCAGAACAGCTGCTAACCTTCTGTAGGGAACAGTACTTGGCTACGCGCCTCCATGGGGCGTCCCCTAACGAAGCTCAGAACCAGGTTCTTGGGATTACCTATTAGGGGTATCCCCTTCGTCCAAGGGTTCATGGCACTATTCCTTCATAGGTGGATGGACTGAGTTCATTGAGGCGTGTGCTGTGGACAGAAGCCTTGGGCTAGAGATTAGTGGCACTATTCCGACGGAGAAATCGGTGGCGGTTCGCATCCCCCACGGTCCGCTAGTCAAAATTTATCGGCGACTGCACAAGTGGCTGTTTGGCTATCCTGGTGGCCATGGCGCCCCCAGGAGGCACTGAGCGCAATCCACTGACCGTGTTAGCTTGCTACGCAGCGCAGCGGCAGTTCGCGTCGTACGGACTGCGCCCGTGTACTGTATAGGACGTTCACCCCGTTACTTTTAGCGCTCTCCCGGCGCACGTGTGCACTGGCGTACATAAGGTGGCCGCGGCTTCAGTGTGCCTTGGGGCGAGTTCTGCATCGGTCCGCATTGGAAAAGAGGTTTGGAGGTCCGTGGTTGTAGACAACGTGACTCAGGAGGCTCTCGCGTCCTTACCGTGCTGCGCTCGAAAGCAATGGGTGAGTACCTCGTAGCATCGCTCGCCTAGTAAAAACCGCAGGCCGTCTCTCCGGGACGGCCTTGCTGCGTCTGGGGGCCATCATCTGGCCTCCGTGCCTTCCCCAAAAGAAAGAGCACGTTGCTTCGCATCGGGTTGGGGGTAACACATCACCCCCAACTGGAGCCGTCCATTGTCCTAAGTACGATGAGAGATCACAAACTGTGAACGTTGCGGGCGTCATCGGCTCATATAACGCGTTCGCTATAAACCCAAACCATAACCCTGCTGCTCCATCCTGATGCGGCAGGCCCGCATTGGCCGTCGAGGAGACGAACGCGACCACCTCATGCTGCAGATTGATGCTCACCGAGAAAGAAACCACCGCAGTACTCAGTGTAGATCGGCAGATTGCGAAGCAGGTTGGGCTCAGAAGGTGGCGAACAGCCCCGAACTCAAAGAGTTGAGTCAGCACACTTCGATCGATGACGTTGCGCAAACAATCGCAGAGGAGTATGCCTGGCGCTGAGGAATCCTAGGGTAGCTTAGCCCTGTGTGACAGCAGCCGTGGATGCTGTCCAGATCAAAGAGGCGACGAGCGCTCGCATCCGTGACATCGTGCCTGAGGCTTATGGCTGCAGATTCTTTGCGGCATAAGCGATGAGGCAATGAACACGCCACGCGGACGTAATTTAGGTATTTGCAGTAAATGGGTTGAGCCACGCTGATGACCGACGCCGACATAGAGTAGGTAAATGCTTTTTTATAGAGCAAATACTTGCCTCTATGCACCTCGCAGGTCAATAGAAGAAGGACCGTTTCTTGCAAATTACACGGTTAACGCATGCTCTCCAATTGACACGAGTGATAGAGAGTTGGCCCCCAACCTGCAAGCTTGCGAGAGCGTAAGACGTCAGCAGCAGTCTTGTCGCGGAGCATAGCAACGAAAGGCTGTCACCATGAGAGAACCGTGACAGTCTTGGCAGAAAGGCTGCATCGTGCAGAAGAGGGGGAGGCTACATGGGGGTCTCCCCTTCCATTTCGCCGGCCCACAGATGAGGACGCCTCAGCCCCGGGAGTGGATCACCTGAAATATCTAGCCACAACTGTCGCATGAACGTTGAGATCGCATGATATTGAGACAACAATTCGTTGCTACAGGTCGATGTCTCCCCCCGGACGACTTCAAGGAAGAGGCGGACAGAGCCATGCCCTCAGCGTCGGCCCGGAGAGAATCAGATCCGACCACAGACCTTTACATACGGCTGACCAAGCCAAAAGGGATCTTGCAGGACGAGGAGTTGAGATATATCCGTGAACGCCGCATTTGGTAGCACGTTTTCCAGTCGAGGCAAGCGAGTTGTTGATCGAACTGAATCACCTCCGCATCCAGCGTCGGCGTAAGACCTATCGTATGAAAAACGAATCTCACGTCAACGAGAAGCGCGCCATCCATGCTACGGAGCGTGAGCTAGACGTTTGCCACGGTTTTGTCAGTTTAGGGGTAACCGTCATGGGACGCTCTCTCGAGGTTGGCGGAGCAGGAGCCTTCTTTCGTGAGCCACCTTGCCGAGAGTTCTTCTCTTCGACTGCCTTGGCCATGACCTCTGCGAAGCGGCACATGTCACCTGGACCTCTCCGCTCTTACCGCTGTGTCAAACTGTTCGACGCAAGTCGCTTCGAGCCGCACATCACGGTTAAGTACCACAAGCTCCTTGACTGCGAATCGGCTGGGAGGCCTTCTGCCACGTGCTGGAAGTGGTATGGACACACTACCGCTGACAGAGCAAAGTAAGGCCAGTCTGTTTTATTGAGGCACATTCCATGTACAAAGACACACAATCACAAAACAGCCCTGAGCCATACATGCAACAGGAAGATGCCACCCTACTGACTCTGATACAGGAGGGCGATGAGCATGCGATGGCGTTGCTGTACGACCGCTACTCCAGAGTTGTGTACTCGGTGGCACTTCGAGTACTTTGCAATCCGGCATTAGCCGAGGATGTGCTGCAAGAGGTGTTCATGCGGATCTGGCGCTGCCCTAATGGATTTACGGCATCACGGGGGAACTTAGGAGGGTGGCTGGCTGTGGTCTCGCGAAATCGGTCCATTGATGAGCTTAGACGCAACCGCCCCACCGAACAGGTCGACGAAATGGTCCTGCCGTCGCTCTATGACTTGGCCGCCGAAGCAGAGCACAACGGCATGATGGAGAAGGTACGCAGTGTGGTTCAGAAGCTGCCGCCAGAACAGAAAAAGGCAATCGAGATGGCCTTCTTCGATGGTCTAACGCACTCCGAGATAGCCGCTATGACCGGGGACCCTCTGGGCACAGTCAAAACAAGAATGCGCGGCGGGCTCTCGACGTTAAGAAAGGCTTTTCAAAGCATGGGTGAAAGCGATCGGTTGCCCGACTGTACGGTGCAGTGAACCTTAGCAACCTTTGTCAATGTTGAGCCACTGGCGCAAAGGGTTTCTTAATCTCAGCTCTTTCGCGGTTGTCTGAGCACGGTATTTCCCCCAATTGACGGTGCCGGCGAGAAACTTGCATCGCGTGGAGCGTATCTGGCGTCGCGAAGGGCTGAAGGTTCCTCAGAAACAGAAGCCACGAGGGCGGCTGTGGCTCAACGACGGCTCGTGCGTGCGGCTTAGGCCAGAGCAGCAGAACCATGTCTGGAGCTACGACTTCGTCAGCGCACGAACGCACGATGGGCGAAGTGTGCGCATCCTCAACTTCATCGATGAGTTCACTCGAGAGTGCCTGATGGTCCGTGCAGAAAGGCGCTGGTCGAGCGCTAAGGTGATCAGCGCCCTTGCCGACGTGATGGTGTGGAAGGGAGTGCCGGAGCACCTTCGCTCCGACAACGGACCGGAGTTCGTGGCCAAGGACCTGCGTCAGTGGCTGGCTGACACAGGAGCAAAGACGCTGTACATCGAGCCGGGATCTCCTTGGGAGAACGGCTACTGTGAGAGCTTCAACTCCAAGCTTAGGGATGAGTTCCTGAACGGAGCGATCTTCTACTCGATGAAGGAGCTGCGGGTGCTGGCCGAGCGCTGGCGCATCCACTACAACACCGTCAGGCCACACTCTTCGCGGGGCTATCGACCACCCGCTCCGGAAACGTGGCAGCCCGAACTCAGATCAGGGTATGGGGAAGTGGAAAGCAAAGTGCGCTTCCCACTTCCCCACACCCTCGACGGCGGCGAGATATCTGCAAAACTCGCTGCGCTACACTAACTCGTCACTGGTACAAAAGATCGGGCAGGCCAAAGCGAAAGGGCGCGAGTGGGATTACGTGCGTCTTGATGCAGATTTCGAGAGTGGCTTCATACGTGCTGGACGGACAACTCGATTGGATGTGGGTCGCGCTAAGTCGTCGTTCGACGCGGAGGCCCGGCTGCTCTACGTGGCTATGACACGTGCCCGTCTTGCCGTCCATCTGCCACGGGGCATTCAGAAACGGTTCGGCCTAAGGAACACCACAACTGAGATTCTGGGAAAACCCAGGTTAGAGACCCTGTCGATCACGCCGGCAGAGCACCAGAGCGGGCTTGAGCAGACGCCGGAAGCTGTTTCGCCATACCATTCTCCACGTGCGGGAGACTCACAGGAGATGGCGGCTTTGAAGCGGATCTTCCGCTAATGGGGGGGCTCCAGCGAGCCCTTCAGTTGGTGCGCCACTCTCCCCAATGAGACGGCGTCAGTCTCGGACACCTGAGAGCAAGCTGGATGGAGGGGAACTGCCCATCCGAAGTAGAGATTTCTCCACCTGCTTATGCGTATTGCAGCTGACCTTCCCCCTTTTCTCACCCATTCATAACTGGAGTCTCTGTTGGATTGTTGCTGGTTGTGGTTGTCGAAGGGAGCCGGGCCGTGTTCTCATCGTGGCTAACCTGCGTCTGTATCGCACCAGTAAGCGGGCATCCAAGGCTGATCTATGCGGTCGTTTCGAGGAGATCGTATCCGGCATCTGGATGCCGGGCGTGTGCCCTTTTGTTTTCGGGTGAGGCGAATGGGAAGGTCGTTGGTGACGGTTGAGGTAGCACCATCCCCTTTGTAGCGAGCATGTAGAGGGCATGGGCCAAGACGAGGTACCGCTTAGGCTCCCGGAGGGGATTGCGGAAGATCGACGCGGCCATGAACGGAATACAGCTACGATCGTTTGCCTTGCGGAGCAGATAGGCCGCGCAGGACTCGTGGCCGCTACGGCATCTCTGGTAGCTGAACCACGCGGTGAACTTCGGCAAGTAGGGCAGGACGTGACGACGATAGATCTCATCTTTCAGATAGAAGGCGGCACGGGCGTTGTTCATGGTCACGCTTCGATCGTGAACACGGTATTGCATCAGAGGCTCAAGGCAGGCTGCGAACCTGGCTCCGGAGTGGAGCAGGCGCAACCACAAATCCCAGTCCTGCACAAATACGAAGTGCGGATCGAAGCCGCCGATTCCCAGAAAGGTCGATCGCCGGATCAGTACGGAACTGGGCAGGAAGTTCGTGTTCTCGAATAAAGCCTGGCGAATTGTCTCAGGAGGCGCGGCGGGAATTACCTCCTGCAACCTGGAGCCTGTTTCATCCTGGATCAGAACCCTACGCGAGGTGTAGCAGACGTCGGCGTCTGGATGTCGCGATAATTCGGCGATTTGAAGTTCCAGCTTGTTTGGCTCCCACAAGTCGTCCGCATCCACAAAGGCGATCCAATCCCCCACTGCGGCCTGCACGCCGAAGTTACGGGATGCGGCCTGCTTCATATTGGCGGTTCGTATGACCCTGACTGAATGCCCGAAGCGCTCAGCGATCTCGGCAGTATCGTCTGTCGAGCCATCATCTACTGCCAGCACCTCAAAGGGCTTTACGGTTTGGTTGAGCACACTTTCTAAGGTCTGCGCGATATACAGGGAGGAATTAAAGGCCGGAATAACGACAGTGACGTCCATGGGCGGCAACTCCAAAGTGAATCAGTGGATCAGCGTGACAGCTTATAGAGAAGCATTTCGGGTGCCATTACACGAATCCAAAGCTGGCCTGCGGACGCTATGCCGCTATTTGTACGGCCGCGAGTACGAGCGGGAGCCGATAGGGCCGTGGTCACTCTGGTTTCGCGAGGACCGGCTTGGCCTGACGCGGGGAGGTGATGGAAGACATTTCCCAGTGGGGAGAGATTACGCGTCCGAGTTGGTACAGCTTCCCGAAACCTTTCAGACCCCGTCGGAGACGTCTACGGGCGCGTTAAGGCTTTATCTAGCGGCAGGGCGATCTATCCGTGGTCTCAGCTGCGTACCTCGGCGAGTCCAATCCTTCGACAAGGCGGCCCAACTGCCAAGACTTAGCTAACGTGCGCGCCAAGCGAGATCCCTAGCCTCCTCGTAGGAACATCTTTGCTCAGCGCTAGATTAGCCGCTAACTTCCATGTAGTAGGGCCCACCAGACCACGCTCTTCTGAAGCAAATACAACAAAAAGGATAGAGCGCTTTGGTTTATTGGGAGTGGCCGCAAACGCATGGGCAAGTTCGATCACCCCGGCTGTGCCGGAGCCGTTGTCGTCTGGGCCCTGCCAGATGTCAAGATGTGCAGTAGGAGTCATTCTCCGAGTACACCGTCACCCCGGAAGTGATCTCATCAATCGGTGGTGGCCTGTGCTGCGACCGGGCCGATCCAAGAGCGGCGGGACAGTTCAGGAACCACTCTCGCATGAGGCAGTGTCGCGTATCCTGGTACGAATGAACACGACTGAGATTCTCGCATTAATCGATGGAGAGATCGCCCGCCTCACGCAAGCCCGAAGTTTGCTGGGCGGGCTTAACACGATCGGCTCTTCTAGCGAGCAGGTTGCGTCGAGCACTGCGGCGAGGCGTGGCCGACCTGAGGGGTCCAATAACAACGCCACCCGCATCGACCCCAGCGAGTTCAGCCTGCCGAAACGAAGGACCATGAGCCCGGAAGGGAAGGCCAGGATTGCAGCAGCGCAGCGGGCACGGTGGGCGCGACAGCCCGGAACCGATGCAGCGGCCCCAGCGGCAAACAACTCAGCTGCGGGCAAGGCTGTTCGCGTGAATCTTGCCGCCAAGAGCTCATCCAAAGCTTCGCCGGCGCCGACGCGGCCTATCTTGCCGACGAAGGCTGGAGCGAAGTCTCCAGCTGCTAGGAAATCGCCGTCTATAAAGAAGACGGAAGCAAAGTTGGTCACCCGTAGCAAAACTGCGGTGGCGGTGAACAAGACCGCCTCAAAAGGGGCTATCGGACAGAAGGTCGCCACGAGAACGACTATTTTGAAAAAGCCGACTGGAAAGGCGCCCACGCCACCCGCCACGCCGACAAAGGGAGCTCTTCCAAAGAGGGCGATCCCACAAGAGAGTCCGAACGCTGCTTCGACCGGCCCTGAATCGTCAGCAAAGTAGCAGGATCAGCTGCCGGTCTGCCAGCGCTTAGCCGCTTTGTGAGCCGACGCCTTCAGCCCAGGGCAATGCGGTTTTGTCGTGGGGTAAGAAGAGCCTCCGTACGGGTCTGCGCTTGAGCCATTTAGATGAATAAATCACTAGAGTCTCCGAGAGGCTACGCCATCGCTCGGTGACGGTGTGCCTGCAGAAAGCCCTGCTGGTAAGCTTTTCCCTTTTCGTTCACAGCTTGGTTCGCGCCTTCTTCGCCCCACTGGATAGAATGGTAATCCAACGGCGATGCGCTTCCTCCATACCTCTGACTGGCAGATCGGCAAAGCATTTCGGTTTGTGGATGATGAGACCCTTTCGGTTCTCCGGGCGGAGCGTCTCGACGTGATCAGCCGGATTGGACGATTAGCACGGGAACATACCGCTTGCGCAGTCCTGGTTGCCGGAGACGTGTTCGATGTGGGTCATGTGAGTGTCGAGACTCTGTTGAAGCCCATCGAGCGCATGCGGCAGTTTCAGGAGATTAGGTGGCACCTGATTCCCGGGAACCACGACGCCCATGTTTCGAACGGCCCATGGGAGCGGCTCATACGCACGAGATTGCCCGATAACATTTCTGTACATACCACCGCTGAACCGAAGGCCCTCGCTGACACTTCGGCTTGGGTTCTCCCGGCGGTGCTCACCCAGCGGCATGCTACGGAAGATCCGACCGCGAGCATGGATCAGGCCGTGACTCCGGAAGGAGCTTTGCGTATTGGTCTGGCGCATGGATCAGTACGCAGCTTTGGCTCGACGGCCAGTTCCACGAACAACGTGATCGCAACCGATCGTGCGAGGAGGGCAAGGCTCGACTACTTAGCCCTGGGAGATTGGCACGGTCTCAGCCGCATCGACGAGAGGACCTGGTATTCGGGGACACCGGAGCCTGACGCTTTCGATCTCGGCGGGGAAGGAGGAGGTCAAGTTCTCCTCGTAGATTTCGATGTGACGGCTCGTCTCGGAGAAGGATTCGCGCCGGAGGTGACGCCACTTCCTGTTGGGAGGTTCAGTTGGCGTATGGAGCGGACCTCTGTTTCCTCGACGGCGGACGTGGAGGCGCTCGAGATAAGACTGCGGAACTTATGCCCCGATCTCAGCACGGTTCTGTTGCGACTGAACGTGGAAGGAACTCTCGACCTGCTCGGCCGTGAGCTCTTTGAAAGGCGAATCCGAACTGGGTTAGGTAGCGCTTTTCGCACCTTGCGGCTGGACCTCGACGATCTGCACTTGAAGCCTTCGGCGGCGGATCTTGAAGGGATCGACCACGTCGGTTTCGTGCGTACAGCCGCCGATCGGCTGACCGCTATGACGGCAGACTTGGCGAACCCTAATAGTGAACTCGCGGCCGAAGCTCTACAGAAGCTTTACTTACTGCACATGCGAGAGGGTTTTTACGCATGATGAAGATCCGCTCGCTGCAGCTTGAACACTTTCGCAAGTTCACGGAGCCTATTTCGTTGTCGGGCCTAGCCGATGGTGTCAATGTGCTGGCCGAATGCAATGAGTTTGGAAAGTCGACGATCCTTGCTGCGGTTTGCGGCGTGCTTTTCGAGCGGCATGGCTCAAAAGCACAAGGTGTTGTCTCGATGCAACACTGGACCAACAAAACCTCGCCCACAGTCTGTCTAGACTTCGAACTCGAGGGCCAGAACTATCGAATCGAGAAGCGCTTCCTTCACCGAGAGCCTTACGCACGTTTGAGGATGCCGGATGGTTCTCTTTACCACGGGGAAGAGGCAGAGGATCAGCTGCAACGGGTGCTTCACTTCACTCGTGCCGGGAAGACAGGTTCCAAAGCCGAAGACATCGGAATGTGGGGAGCGCTCTGGGTCACACAGCGCTATTCAGTCGATCAGCCAGAGCTGCCCGTGTCCGCAAGACAAACCATCCACAGCTGTCTTGATCGCGAAGTGGGCGCTCTTGCTGGCGGAACCCGGGGAACGACCCTTCTGGCGGCTGTGCGGGCAGACTCTGCCAAGATTCAGAACGGGAATGGTAAGCCCGTTGGCAGGTATAAAGATGCATCTGCTGAGCTAGAGATCGCCAAGGGTAGAGTCACTTCGCTCGAAGACAAGCAGCAAGCACTGGCAAACGATATTTCGAACCTACTCTCAGCGAAGCGTAAGCTCACGCAGGCGGATAGGTCGGGCGAACTGACTCGCACCGATCAGATGTTAGCGGAGGCACAGGCAAAGCGTGAAGCGGCTCAGCGGCACGCCGACCAAGAGAAACACGCAGTTGCCAGTTTGGAGCTGGTTGAACAACGGTTGCTTGGCGCTGAGCGGGATGTTGAGCAACGGAGCAAGCTGAACACGGAGATCTCTGAGGCCGCCAAGCGGGTCAACGTCGCTGCCATCGCAGAGGGCAATGCATCTCGTGAGCACTCAGCCGCTGAGACTGCGTTGCAGGAGCAGCGCGAGCGAGCCCATGGTGCAACCGAGGCCTGCGATGCTGCAGGACAGGCATTCCGCCGGGCGAGGACCTTGCACGACCTCTCTGTCCGGTCCCGGTCCTTGACGAATTTCGAAAGCAGGCTGATCCAGGCTGAGCATGCTCAGAGTCGCGTGAACGAGTTGAGGGCCCAACTCATCTCGTTCACAGTGACAGAGGAAGCCGTACAAGTGATCGAATCTGCGGAGGCACAACTGCAGAAGACCCGTGCCGTCCTGGAGGCGCAAGCTACGCAGGTCGCGCTTGACCTTCTCCCCGATGCCCTTCCTCGCGTTCGCCTGAACGGGATTGAGGTCGCGGGGTCGCCTCTCCAAGTCATCGAGGATCTCGTCATTGAAATCGAGGGCGTCGGGACGCTCCGGATCCAGCCCGGCATCAAGGACCGGCAAGCACAGCTCTCCCGACAGGCAGACGAGGAGCGTACCGTACGTAAGGCTTTGACGGCCATACCAGCAACCTCCATTGACGATGCCCGCCAGCAGCTTGCGGGGCGGCGTCAGTGTGAAGTGGAGTTGAAGGAGGCTCAGCGCGAGGTGGTTCGGTATACACCTGCAGAGAGCACCCCAAAGATCGCCGCGGGGGTCGAGCCGCTCAGAAATTACTTATCCGTCCTTCGCTCGACGATTCAAGCGGACCTCGCCCGTGTTGCTCTGGACAGCGCACCCGAGTTGGAAGTGGCCACGCAGGCTCTTGTGGATACGGAGGCGAGAGAAGGGCGGCTCTCCGAGGCGGCCAGCATTGCACAGGCACCGCTGAAGCAGCTTGAAGAGGAGCACATCAGAACGGTGCGATCGCACAGTCTCGCTCAAAGTGTCCTCGAGGGGGCTCGCCACGAGCATCTAAAACTAACACGCAAATTCCAAGAGACTTGTAGCCGCGAGTCGGATGAAGCTTTAGCCAGTCGACGTAGCTCGGCTGCAGCGGATGTGCTCGTACAGCGAGGGATCGTCGCGGAGATGAAGCGGAATCGGCCGGTTGACTCAGTCACCGCCATGGACGCCCGCATCCTCCGATACCAGGAAGCCAAGAAACTGATTTCCGCCGAACGTGGCCAAAGTTTGCGAGATATCGCAGTCCTCGAAAGCCGCATAGCGAGGGACGAGGGTGTCGGGGTCGAGGAACAATCAGAAGAGGCACGACGGCACCGTGACGAGCTCGATCAGGAGTGCGCCCGGTTCCAGCGCGAGGTCCAAGTCCTTGAGCTCCTTCGCGACTCCCTGGAGCAGGCTGAACGTGAAGCCAAGGAGCGATATATGGCCCCGGTAATTCGACGAATCACCCCGTATCTGCAAAGGCTCTTTCCAAACGCCTCGATTCGTTGCGACGAAAACTTCCAGATCACCGCAGTGGTACGTGAAGGGGAGCAGACTGAGCGCTTTGAGGGGCTGTCGGACGGAACGCAGGAACAGATTGCCGTGCTCACCCGGCTCGCATTTGCAGACATGCTGCTCGACAGCGGCCGGCCGGCGATGGTCATACTGGATGATGCGCTAGCCTACTCGGACAGCGACCGCCTCGAAAAGATGTTCGACGTCCTGGCTGAGGCCTCAACCCGCATGCAAATCCTTGTGCTGACCTGCCGGGGTGAGTTGTTCACCCGGTTGGGCGGCAACCGGGTCAGAGCGGAACGGGGAATAGTAGCTCTGTGAGGCAGACTGTAATGGAGGAGAGAAGCGCGAGAGAGATTACCCGACAAGGTCACTTGTCCTAGGGTAATCCCAAGCGGCTCCAGCAGCCTAGATGTTTAGCCATCTAGAGTTAGACATTTGGAATTGGCCAGAGACCCGCGTACCTGTTCTAGAGTCGAGAGCGGTCGATGAAAGTGAGGCGCATCACGATGCCAATGAGGACAGGCTATAGAGGACCGCTGGCCGTCATAGCAGCCGGTGTAGCTCTCTTTATGTGCAGCGTACGACCAGCGACGGCGCAACAAGCGAAGGGGACGGTGGTCCTCGACGGGCAATCGCCTGGCCGACGCTTCGACGGGCTCGGTGCAGTAAGCGCCGGCGCTTCATCCCGGCTGCTTATTGACTATCCGGAACCGTTCCGAAGTCAGATCCTGGACTACCTCTTCAGACCCCGCTATGGTGCGGCACTGCAGCACCTCAAGGTCGAGATCGGCGCAGACGTGAACTCTACCGATGGCTCGGAGCCGAGCCATATGCGGACACCCGGCGATCACGACTATACCCGTGGATATGAATGGTGGCTGATGGCGGAAGCACAAAAGAGAAATCCAAGGATAGAGCTCGACACGCTCCCATGGGGTGCTCCCGGATGGATTGGCCACGAAACCTTGTATAAACCGGCGATGGTCGGATACGTGGTCGACTTCCTGAAAGGTGCGAAGGACACAAACGGTCTCTCCATCGCTTACACCGGCGTCTGGAACGAGAAGCAATACGATGCTACGTATGTGCGTCAGCTGCATGATGCCATAAAGCAGAGATCTCTCCCGACGAAGCTCGTCTGTTGCGATGAGTATCCTGGAGAGGGCCGCGGTCAGTGGAGCATAGTCGACGCCATGCAGAAGGATCCCACGCTACACGAGGCCATCGATGTTGTTGCGGTGCACTACCCACAGGAGAACGGTCGGTTGACGACGCCCGAAACCGCAAAGAGGGTAGGCAGACCCTTGTGGTCAAGCGAAGATCAACCGAATTCAGGAAGTGGTCCGATCGTCTCTCGTGACTGGGCCGTAGATGGCCGAATCCTTGCAAACCTTTACAACCGCAATTATCTGGAAGGGGCACTCACCAAGACCGAGATATGGAGTCCGGTGGCTTCGTATTACGACATACTCGCCGCACCGAACTCCGGGTTGAAGCGAGTGAGCAGCGTCACAATTCGCTCCGGGTACTACGCTCCGGTACGCCGAACAACAGCCGCGCTAATCAGCGGATCCCACATTCGTGTGCCGTTCCCTAGCGTGACCTCTCCCTATCAGATACGTAGGTGAGTAGCACCATGCCGCTGTCATGTCCCCGCCCAAGTTGTGTAAGCTACTTCGCATGCGCTTGTGCGCCATCGGTCGGGAGCTCCAAGAGAAGGGAACGATCCGGGTCTTCGAAACCCTTCCGGCGTGGTCCGTAGCACACCCACATCGCGAGGAGACCTTGGCATTCCAACGCGCTTTCCGAGAGCACATTGAATACTGCAGCGTCTGCCAAACCGCGGGCGCTTTGGGCAATCAGCATGAGGACTAGTGGGTTCATCCACCGGTTCTGCCGTGCAAAGGAGCTAACCGTAAGTCCCTACCACTCAAGCAGAACGAGTTCCGAGCAAAAGGCCGGTCCCATGGCTGCGAGCATGCTGTGGGAGCCGGGGCTCCCGGGCCGATTCAACAGTTCATTCTCCATCACGGAGAGAACGGATACGGAGGACATATTCCCTACGTCGCGAAGGCTGTCCCAAGAAGTCGCGAGAGCACCAGCCGGTAACTCAAGGCTGGCCTCCATCGCTTCCAGGACCTTAGGGCCTCCACTATGAAAGATGAAGCTGCAGATCTCTTTGATAGACAGGTCATTGTCCAAAAGGAACTCATCGACGTTGGTCCGCAGGTACTTGCTAACGAGTTCAGGGATCTCAGCAGAGAGCACAACGTTGAATCCCTTATCGTTGAACTTCCACCCCACCAGGTGTTCTGTGTTGGGGTATAGGGTGGAGCGGGTGTCGCGAACGCGGGGGCACGGATCGCCTACGCACCTGGGCCTCTGAGCGTGGGGCGTCTCTTCGCCAGCGAGGACGACGGCGGCGGCACCGTCTCCGAAAAGACCGGACGCAACAAGGTTACCCATGGATTGGTCGTTCTCTTGCCATGTTAGCGAACAGAGTTCGACGGCGAGAAGCAGGGCATACTGCTTGGGGTAAGCGCGAACGTAATCTGCTGCCCGAGCGATGCCTGCGGCCCCAGCCACGCACCCCAGTCCGAAGATCGGGGTTCGCTTGATGTTGGTCGGGAAGTCCATCAGGTTGACAAGGCGAGCGTCGATGCTGGGTGTGGCGATACCAGTGGTAGACGCAAAGAAGATGGCGGAAATATCGGCCGGATTGAGACCCGCGCGGTCGAGCGCTGTCTTTACGGCCTGCTGGCCAAGGTCAAGTGCTCCTTCAATCCAGGCATCGTTCGTTTGCCCGAAGCCGGAGAAGCTACCCAGACTGTCGATGGGGAACATGATGTGGCGGTACTCGACGCCGCAGTTGGAATGGAGGCGGTCTCTCAGGCGAGACTCCCCAGCCGTATCTTGACAATGGCTTCTGAGGGCTTCGGTGATGGCTGCCTGGGGGTAGCGATGAGGAGGGTAGGCTGTGGCTACAGATGCTATGCGCATGCGACTGAGACCTCTCGGGAGACATCTACTGGGTTACATCGCTAACCGAGTGCTCGATGAGCGAGTCCTTGCAGACCTTGGGTGTCTCTGCCTGATAGTCTGCGTAGCTGCAGAAGGGAGTAAGTCCTCGTAGGTCGATTCCGGCCTATCCAAAGTTGCAGTCGGTGTGACGTCTTTCATGTGAAACGTCTGTCCTGAAAGGGACCACACCCGGGCAAAACCACAGCCGCGACGACGACGGACATCGGTCAACCGGATGGCCAGCCAAGTGCTTCAGTAGAGTGCAGATGTACTGAAGCTTTACTGGAGGATTCACCGTGCGTAAGTTACTCTCTGCCCTCACCTTGGTTGCCGCGATCGCTGCAC
>JAABUO010005446.1_pt1 | contig 14795 bp, 23 predicted proteins | sample 5559291 | NCBI WGS metagenome assembly JAABUO01 (sample SAMN10711878, study PRJNA513372) | rock metagenome | isolation source: Antarctica rocks | place: Antarctica: Victoria Land, Finger Mt sud | reverse complement strand
TAATTTCAACCTGAAGGTGGAAATTTGAGAGCAGGGCTTGACAGGGCCTTTGAGGTCTAGGGGATGGCACTCAGACCCTGCATTATTGGGGGGGGGGGAGGAGGGGGGGGGGCGGTGGAAGGCTGGCCGGGGTTTGGGCAGTGGACCGCCCCCTCCCCGTGCGCAACGGGGCCTCTGATTTTCGAAACCCAAATTGGTGAGTAATGGGTACCTTTGCGCAACGCATTTCGTTATGGGCAGGAATGATCGTGGACTTACATCTGTACTTGTACAACAGTGCCTAAAAGCGCAAGCAGTTCATCGCAGCATTTTTTTGCGGTTGCGTCTCCAGAAGCGACGGTAGTGTCGTGCCCCGCCATGAAAGTCGGCTCTTCGCAGTTGATTGCTGTCCTGGGCGCTGGTGGTCCTACCGGCAAATTGTGCGTGCAACAGCTCCTGGACGTTGATGCAAGCGTCCGGGCGGTCGTGCGCTCTCCTGATAAGTACAAGGGCGCGTTCGCTGCCGACCCAGCTTTCGAAATCGTCAAGGGAGATGTCACAGACCTAGCGTCCCTGAGCGCTGCGCTGGAGGGCGTCACCGGTATCGTCTTTGCAGCCTCATCTTCAACATATTTTGGTGCAAAGTCAGTTGAGAATGAAGTATGTTCACCTAGCAACTGTCAGCTTTGAAAGCTACATCAAAGCAGCAACTACTTGTGGGATTCGGTCTGCAGTGTCATAATGGTATCCTTTTCGTCACAAAGCAATACTGAACTGTGCCATTCCTACAGGGGGTGGTGAACGTTGCAAGTGCAGCAGCTAGGACAGGAGCACATGTGCTACTCATAAGCACTGCCTTGGTGACACCAAAGAACCGCTGGAGCCCATACAGAATACTGCTGAACACTGTCATCCGCTACAACAGAGCAAATGAAAAAGTGAGCCACGTTGTGTGCATGAGGCTGCCATTCAGCCTGCCATGTCACCAGCAAAATCGCAAACCCGTCTCATCCTTCATATCCCAAAGACATACAGCTGCTGCTGCAGTGACGATTGCAGCTGCAAAACCTTTAATATGTTTTGTTGCAAGACAGAAGTTAAAACCCAGCTTGCATAAGCTGTATAACTGCAGTTTGCTGGAGAGACTGCGCTAAGACAGAGCGGAGTGTCCTACACAATTGTTCGTCCTAGTGGACTCTTTGATGGACCGCCTGGCAAAGCCAAACTCATAGTCGGTACGCTGTGCGTTGCTGCTTTCAACGCTACCATGTGAAGAGCTATTGCAATTCTGCAGACACAACATCTCCTAGCGTACAACAGCTTGGTGTGCTTGCCAGAAACGTAATGATACGACCTTGTTGGCATAACAGTGGTGGTATCTGCTTTTGCTGCAGAGTGCAATCATGCGTGTCAACTGATTGCAGTCACACACTGCTATTGACACAGATGGAAAATGGCTGCAGAGCAAGGAGACAGGGTGGGGCTGTTCCCCATGATCTCCAGGGCAGATGTTGCTGCTGTGTGTGTTGCAGCTCTTTTCAATCCAAAGGCAAAGAACGTCACATTTGAGGTGAGGTCCAATAGTAAAGTGGCTCCTGGAGAAGCGGATCTTGGAGCACTGTTTGATGGCCTTAAGCCTGGTGTGTTTGACTGATGCTGCACCCATCCCGATTCAAAGCGTGTCCCTGGAGGTCTCTTTTACTGGTATGTAAAATCAGCCACGGCCAATTGTGCTATCACTTTTTACTATCACCAAATTATGTGTAGACAATTAGTAGTCATTGCTTGAGCCTTGTAGTCCATGTGTCCAGCAATAGCATTGAGAACTGATGTCATGACTGATTAGGGGAAAAATCAGTTGGAAAACTTGTGTAGGGCTGTCTCAAGGGCTGTTTCAAGGGCCATCATTTGGCATTGGAAAGCCAGTGATGCTGTAACGTAGTGGCAGTTACTCTGTTCATTAAAAATGATATTGGAGTAATGAATAGCAGTGCTGAATCAAGCTTACTCTGGCTTGGTTCCCTGCTGAGGAGAAAGACTTTATTGTAGTGGCCATTATAACGTTTAATGTAAGCAATGCTGTTTGATTATCTGGAGGTACTTGCTCTTCTTCACTTGCAACAAACTGAGGAGATTCTTTTACTTGAATAAGGTTATATTTACACCACCTGACAGCAGGAAATTTCTAGCACTCTTTACGAATGCAGCAGTTTGGCAGTTTTCAAAAAGGGTGAGGGACCTCAGATAGCACCAACACTTGCTCACAACTCAATAGTACAACTCAATAGTGGACAATGCTGACAGCTGTTGGTGTAAATCTTTGACACACACTCTGGGCAGAAGACTCTCAGCAGAAGCCTGTTAGTGAATTGTCTCAGTGATGGCTTACCTGCCTTTAGTGTTCCTCACTGTTGTTCAGGTGCTGTACAAATGTGTATGCAACTTTTGGAAGTTGGGGTGCTTGCATTCTTTGCGACATGGTTGTGATACTGAAATGTCAAGGTTGCTCAGATAAGTCAGATTGAGGCTCTGGTGCGGCTATAACAGCCTCATCCAATTTTGCCTTATTTTTGTGTAGATTTCATTTCTGATATCATTAATTTCCAAAAGTCTGCTCTGCATACAAGCTTGCCAGGAGTCAGAGCATACCTGAGCGTTTCATGGCAGGGTACTATCTTGTGGGTCTTGCCACAAACACAGGCCTTGTCCACCATTGCTCGGCAGTTGATGGAGCAGCTCCCTTGATGGCACCGCTCAGCACATCTGTGTCGCCCACAAGGCAACAGCTTGTCACAAGTGGCACCACAAACTGGTGTCTCCTCATCACATGCCAGGTCGCTGTACTCAACCTGGAGCGACATAATGGTGTATCATGGCTGACAAGACCACTAGAGTTTGTATCATCGGTGTTGGTTCATAAAGCAAGAGCTTGTGGGAAGATCAGTGCAGCAGCAGCACAGCTTGCTATCTCACAGAAGCATTGATTTTCTGGTGTTTTGTGCTGGAAAAAGCTACCTCCTGCGACCTGTTGCTGACGTGCAGTCAGCATTGCACACGTTGTTGCTGGAGTTGTGGTTAACGAGTACACTGGTGTTGAGGCCTAAGCACCTGAATGCTGTATTCCAAAAGGCAGACACACATGTCAAGACGTTGGAAGTGTAAAGGACATTGGAAATGTATATGATGATAATAATGAATTTAATTTAACGCTTTCCAGCTCATGATGAGCTAGGTACGTGCTGGACAAGTCTTGTCTCTCCAGAGCAGCCTGAAATGTAATAGACATTGGAAATGTGACAACTAGAAGGAGGGGTTATCATTGACATGTGCATTGACCCACTGACCTTTCCACAGGGGCAGAGCCTGAGACCCTCCATAGGGCATCCTCCACAGCTGCCATCATGGCACACTTTCTCACACTTGTGCCTGCCACATGCTAGCACCTTCCCACACACACGGTCACACCGGAAGTCATGCTGACTGCAAGGCAGCGTCTGAGTCTGTGCTCCACAGCGACAACTGACCATAGCTGTGAGCATGCAATTTGGACAAGTGCCTGGGTGACACTTGTGAGGACATCTGTGACCACATTGTAGGCGCTTGCCACACAGCTTGCCGCATGAGAAGTTGGCCTGGCTGCAGCGCACGGGCTTGCTGACCTTCTCACAATGGCAGGGCGACACGATCTGCATGCAGAGCTTTGGTTGACTCTGTGGGGACAGAACCCAGTGCTGCATCAGATAATCTGATGGACATGACATGCCACAACAGGAACAGCAGTGCTAGGTGGGTTGTTGCTAGGTGGCTCGTTGCCATGTTGCTGCCACACAAGCCGTTATCCTCTGATATGCACACTGAGCAGACCCTGATTGATCAACATGCAGTGAATTACCGAAGCTGCCAATGCCACATGCGCAGTTGATTGTGGCTGTGCGAAGCCTGCACTAGCTGTGGACACCTGAAATTTACCAACTAAGACAACACCCCCTACATGACTGCACAGAAGTAACTTCTGCAAGAGCACTGCAGTCCCAGCCAGGCTAGTTGCTTGCAGCCACCATTGACTGAAACAAGAACATGCGTCCTGGATGCCGCTGACTGACCCTTGGCTGAGCCTGACCAGAGATATGAGCATAGGGGACAGGGCAGATGCTGACCTGGCGTGGGCAAGGGGGGCAGGGACCAGGGTGACAAAGCAGTACACAGGTGTGGCCACAGCCAGACGCCAGCTCCCTGCCACAGATATCCCCACAGGTGTGGGGGGCCAGCCAGGGGTCTAGGGGAGGGTCCCTCTGCTTCCCACAAAAGCAGCGGTACTCTGAAGGCACCTCTGATGGCTGATAGGCTGTGCGACACTTGGGGCAGCCCCATGAAGCCTGTGCCTTGTCAATGGACTCTTCCCTGTACGTGCAGTCAGCTGTTCTGTAGCAGTACTGGCACGAGACACATGTGAATGACTGTGCAAAAAAAAACTTGAGCTCACCCTTGATCTGCAAGGCTGCACATGCAACGATGGCAGATGCACGACTTCAGCACAAGTGCAAGGCCATGTTTGGTCTCAAACTACAGATGTGCAGCACGCGCATGCAGGAGATGAGTGCATCTCAGCTTGATCCTGTTCTCCATGGTGCTATAATAACACACAACAAGATGGCCTTGCATGCATGGCCAGCGGATTCATTGCTTCTCATGATCAATGCAGGATGAACATCGATTGCAAAATTGCTATTGTCACACAAAGCAAAACTGGTCCGGACACAGCCCTCAACATCTGGAGCAAGGCCTCGCATGCATCCTTGCCTCTTGAGCACATGTGGACGATGAATCAGAAGCTCAGCCCAGACGTGAATGTCACAGTACCTGGCAGACTCTTGGGAAGCACTGTAAGCAGCTGCTGCCACTTGCTGACGGCTCCAAGCTTGTATGCACAGCAAGTGAAGCACGCAGCAACAGCCTCTAGAGCAGTGCCAGACTGCATCATCATTGTGCATAGTCTCCAAGCATATGAGGCAGACAGCAGCACTGCTTTGTGTGCTGTGCAGCTGCTCTCGCACTCGCTGTAAAGCATCTGCAAGCTCTCTGTCATCTCCAGCAGAACTGCCATCTGCAGCGCAACTGCAGCCAAGATTCAATGCACATAGAATTTTGTGCCTGTGTGGTACAGCCTTTTGCATATGAGCTGCCAAGGACTCTGCATGTAGACATGTGATGTTGCCACAGTGTTGTCATATGTGCAGTGTGAAAGGCAGACCACGCACCTGCAAACTCAGCAGTGTACTTCCCCAAGATGCCTTCAGCATATGTGTTCAAAATGCTGTCATCAGAGCCTGGTGGCATTGCTGGCATACCTCTCCAAGACTATACTGAATTATGCGTCTGCAACTAGAATCTGTCTCACTTGGGATCTGGAAACCGGGCAGGAGACGTAGCAGGTAGAGTGATAGGCTCTGAAGGATTTGGCTTGGACATTGGGATGCGCTGCAAACAAGCTTATGTGATCATGTACTGGGCAGTTGATGTTCTGTGCTGGGCAGGTGATCACTAGAGTTGAGAAACACCAACAATTCAGTGCTACAGGGGAAGCGAATGCTGCAAGTGCTGCGGCACACCTTGCTCAGGCCAACAGAGCCTCAACGCGAACTGCACTGAGAAACTGCGGGTTCAAGTGGCTCACCAGGTCTGGCTTGTATATGTTGTGCACAACTGCCGCTCCAGTCAGCAGGGAGCCGATTGCCACTGCATACGCCTTGTAAAATTGGTTCATGTTGCCAAGTTGCCTAGAACTATCGACGAAAGTCGTGGAACCTGATTGCGCTTCTAGACGTGCAAGGTAAACGTATGATAAAGAGGAGACGAAGCGGCGCGTCTTCGAAGTCAACGTAGGTGCGAGGTGTTGCAGACGCTGATACGCACGCGCTGCTGCGATCATCGCTGGCTTGTGGGGTGCCGTGCTCAGTCTGCAGTCGCCACTCCGTTTGCTGTTTGTGTTGTCGGTTTGTACTTTCCCGGGCGTCCGGATGTTGGGAACTTTTGCCTCGTATGCAAGCATACCGTGCACTGCTTGGCATGGCGCACACAGACACACATTTCAAAGCGGGATGTCATTCAGGTAATTTATTTGGTGACTAGTGATCGCAGAAGTCGATGTCATGTTGAGAACACTCTGCAAGATGTAGTTGTCGAAGATGCAGGCAGTCACCCTGTCGACAGAGTTTTGCAACGACACATTTGCGACAATGTCAATTGAGGCCGAAAAGGGCTCAAGGACGTGCACATGCTGTTTGCGCTGCTGGCGCTGCGATCAAAGACCCGTACACAGTTCTTGGTGTGGAGACCTCTGCAACTGATAAATTGATCAAGAGCGCCTTCAAAAAGAAAGCAAAGCAGCTGCACCCAGATGTGAACAAAGCAGTAAGTGCATGCTAGGTGCAGCTCGCCAGTGACATTCACTGACGCCACGTGCAATAACTACGGTTGTTATGCAGCCAGATGCAGCAGAGCGGTTTATGGAATGCAAAATGGCATACCAACTGCTTATAGACCCAAGCAAGCGACAGCAGTATGACAGGCAACATCAGGTACTCAACACTTTGCTTAGCATAAGCTCGGCCTGCAGCAGCAAAGTCACTGATCACCTGCACGGGAACAGACTCATTGAATGCAATGATGGTTCAGGCTGGTTTTGACTGGGGAGATTTTGTAGATGGCATAGCAAACGGTGGGGCCAAGCAGCGAAAGCAAGAGACTGGCGAGCCATTTTATGGCTTTACAGACTTTCTTCGAGACTTGGATGTTGACCTGAAAAGGTGGTCAGAACAGGTCAATAAGAAAGGTTTGTGACATGTCCAATGTTAATGCACAGCCTCCCTGCAAGTCAGTTTGCATGCTAGCAGTACATCATGTGTGCGTCTGAAAGCGCAGCTTCGTAAGCAAAATATTGTCTGTGCCATACAGGTTTCAACAGCCTGATTGATGAGCTATATGATGCTGGCCTGCTTGCTGTTGGGGCCTTGGAGAAAGGGCTTGGCTTGTCCACAGAGGAGCCGCGCAACTCATCAGGCAGCAGCACAAGCTCAAGCGACGCAGCCTCTTCATCCAGTACAAGTTCTCAGCGCCAGCAGCCGTCTAGCTCTGACAGGTGAATAATGCTTACAGGGAAGCCCAATGTATCTCATTGTCTGGCTTTTCTTTAATCAATGCAAAAAGGCGTAGTCTTTTCTTTTCTTTTCTTTCTAAATAATGCTGTTTCTGCATGACAGACAATGTGAACTGCAATGGACCAACAAGGATTTTTTGCCATCCTGGGTTACTAATGCTCTTGGTGAATGCATGCCCAGTAAGAATTTTTCTGATGAGTAGGAGGCCATCTGCAATATGTCTGTGTTGCCTGATTGCTCAGCTTTCAGCATAAGCAAGGACTCTGGTTTGCATGATGCAGAAGCTCGAGACCAGCTGCCAGTCCCCAAGATGAGGCTGAGGATGTTAGGCAAAGAGTACAGGCCTTTGAGCAAGAAGCAGAGCAAAAGAAGAAAGAAGCTGAAAAGGAGGTTGATGACATGCTAGCTGATCTCAAGAAGCGGTTGGGGAATCGATGACAACACTGTCTGGTCTTTGCAATAACTCAGTAGCATTTGTTTCTTGTTCATCTGCGATTGTCACTTACAATCATGATGTAGGGACTGTATGGGCATGCCATTCTCTGCAACCTGTAGGGTTTACAAGAATTGTAGCAACATTTTTGCATTATTGGTACCTCAATTGTATCTAGCAGGAGCTGTTGAATTGTCTACAAACAAATGAGATCTCCCAAATTGGAACAAGGCTTTTCACTACAACGCCTGTGCTAAATTCTGTTGGCAGTGTCGAGAACGTCTAAGGCAGCGCATATGCTCAAGAGTGCATATCTGCAAGCTCGTACAGAATTGAGTGTCTACTTATGTGGGTAACTGTCTCATGCTGCTAACACTGCAATGATGCACAGCAAGTAGCATGTTCACATGCATACTGAGCAAGACTCACTACTAGTACAGGCCCAATTTTGTTTCAAACAACAGCATAAAGTGTTATGTACACATGTCAGGTACTGTGAATAACAAATGATGGGGTTGTCTAGGCAAGTAGGCCCTGCAGAAGTTCTGCTGATTTCTGCGCTAGTGAAGATGAGAGCTCTCTTGAGACGCAAAAATCATGTCTTTGGGCTTCTTCCATATAAGCCTACATCGCACAATTCAAGTAAGCCAGATGTATCAAGCAACATTGCAGTTGAGATGTGAACAGCTTCAGGGTGTATGTTGCATGGCGGTCATCAAATAAATGCAAGGTCCATGTCATGGTCCAAGTGAGTGCATCTTGCCATCTTTCATTGTGTATCATATGCCCTGGAAGCTTCAAAGCATTTGGTACACCTTGATTGCTTTGAGATGCATGCCATGCAACACACACTGCAGATCTGTTGTGCATCAAAGCCACAAAGCTTCAGGCTGCTGCATTGGTGCCAGTCCTCGGCCCAGCATTCTCAATCAAAGTCACATATGCCAAGCAAGACACCCAACCTTGACTTGTGGAAGCTTCAACCACATCTGCTCCCAGCTGCGTTTAGAGAACCAGGTGTCATGCGGGTTGCATATCACTGCCACTTTGTCACCTGGGCACCAACATGCACATACATTCGAACAGCCCCAGCATCAGCAAAGAGCCCTTTGTGACATCTTCCTCTGGGTGTATGCAGATGTTCAGAAAAGCAGTTGTCACACCTAAGTCCTCCAGCTGTTGCCAATCGACTGGGCCTGCCAAGTCACGGAACTCAGTATGACCCAAATAGAAGCCGTTCTTGATGGTGTGATAGTTAAGCAAACCAACTGTTGCATTTTCTGCATAGTCCTCCAGACCACCTGCAGCAGGAGACACAAGCTGATCTGCATTGAAACAACAGCGATCAAAATCTTGGTGCCTCTGCTGCTTCCAAACTGACTTTCTCTGGACAAAAAGGATTCCAATCAACACATGGGAATCTGCTTATTTGGCATCAGCAGCTGTGCCTACATCAAGCAGGACAGGATGACAATCTGTACCTCCCCACCAGTTGACGAGCCATCTCTGAAAAGCGAGCGGCAGAGCTCCCAGAATGGCGCCAACCACACCCATCACGCGTGGCACCCTCGTCAGTGTGTGCATCATTTTCTGCTGTCTGTTGCTGAGATCAACTTGGAAGAATGGAAACACAGCAAGCACCTGCTGGATAACAAATGCTGTCGTTGCTATGTGCATTTGCTCTTTTAATCTATGTCTTACCTATACTGGCATGCAACTAACCTTGGCGACTTGGGGAGTGGCAGATGATGCAGACAAGGCCTGCATTTGTTTGGTCACTTTGAGCGCCATGTATGCACCTGTACATAAGGAGGAAATGTCACAATTGTCAGCAACAGAGTGATCATGCAGCTGTACAGCTCTCACCAATAGAGTGACCAATGATTGCAATGGGTGCGCTCTGCACTCCTGATAAGTGCTGCTGTATGTACGCTACCTTGTGGTCAATTTGCTCTCCGAGGCTGAATGCCTGTTCAGTATACACAGATACATTATATTGTACTTTTGGCGGCATGGGTCTGCTGCAACTGTCAGCAGCTGCTGTATCAAGATAGGAGCACCTGCTTGCGATACTGCCGGGCCTGCTTGTTTGAGGCATGACCAAGGTGACTGACAGCATGTATCTCTGCCCTCCCTTGCAGAGCTGCATGCAGGAATGCGATGTATGCTTCATAATAGCCAGCGCTGCCAGGGTTCCCAGGCAATATCAACACCTGCAGTGCGCTGTGCCCTGCGTCAGTGCAGATACAAATAGGTAAAAGTGCAGCCTGTGCAGCAAATGTGCTAAAAAAGAATCAGCTCAAGCTGGCAAGCTCCTAGCTTGCCAAGGCTGTACTGCAACAAGAGCTACACTGAGCTACAAAGGTGATCGACACAAGCATCATCACCTGCTGAACTTTTCATCGAAAACACCTCAGTCGCCCTCCCGTCCACTTTGACCACTCTGTGAAAAGGCCATGGCTTGCCCTGGGATGCAGACTCGCCCATGACTTTTGATCTTGCTTGTTGAGCTGCCGAAAGGCGTTCTGCCTCGAGACCAGCACCCTCGCTCGAAGAAATTGACCGGCCGCCAAATTGTGAAAAGCTTATGGGCGTGGCCAGCGTCCAATGGAGTCCCCTACGCACGGCGCAAAATCTAGCTTGAAAGCGCTGATCACGGGCACTGGGTATTGAGCGCAGCACTTTACACAGCAAGGCTGTTCCAGCTGTCATTAGCTGTATCTGTCAGCTGCAGCGAATGCATCACTGTGACCGGCAGGAAAGCGTTTGCAAGCCCACATGCCCTTGCAAGTCGATTGACCAAGGCAATAGGGAATCTTGTCCACAAAGAAGCTCAATGCACCTTTCTATGCTTCTAAGGCAGGGCTTGGCATTGATGCTTAAATTGGGATCGTGGCAGGATTTTCACTGTAAGGTCCCCGGCCCTAAAGATGTGCATGATGTATCACGTCCTGTTGACTCTGTGACACAGGCAATCTTCACACCTAGTATCGCCGCCTTCACATGTCAAAAGCTGTCACAACTTTTGATGCATGGATTTAATCTCAACAAGCATGCCTTCGTGACTTTGATGAGTTCACCCTGTCCCCATGTGTCCCCGTGTGTCTGCTGTTGCCATGGGGCCACATATATGTGTTGCACAATTACAATCATTAATTCACACGAGACTGGCCAGATTTCAACTCAAAGTCAAACAACGGCAGGAACGTCATCAGTGCGCGCGTCCTCGTGCTCAGGCGTCCGTCATACTGGACTGCTGAAGAAGTCTCGGCCGGCCAGGCAGACCAAACACCTGGCCAATCGGTCGTTAGCTGGCATTGTAGTGCTCTGATCACAAGAAAGCACCCGCCCTCGAAAACGCTAAGCAGCTGGGTAGCTGGACGGCTTAAATCAGCGACATGAGCAAACTTACAGGATGGTTGCCGGAGCCTGAATCATTGCCAGGCAACTCTTTCTTACAGGCGCCGTGAGTTGTCCTCAGAGACTGCTACCACGTCAGTACAACCTCAATACACTAGCTGCATTTCTGACTGAATAGTTCCTTGGCATTGGGTCGGTTGCCTGGTGAGGTCGTTCCTTGAGACATAAAGAGGTGTAGCAGCTGTAGGTTTGTAGTGGAACAAGTTTCTGACCTGCTTTCTGTGATGCAGCAAGGAGTCAGTCAAGCATTCCTCCATTCATCCATGGAGGTGGCAGAGTCATCCCAGAAGGCTTCACAGAACAGCTTTCAAGACTCTGGAAGCATACTCTTTGCTCTGAGTGGCCGGACTATCCATCATGCAATGAAACATGCAAATAACGGAGGAATTGTGACAGCTGCTGTCCTGCGGCATGTGTATCTCAAGGAGTCCCTTCAGCTTTGCCTTCAGGACTGTAAGCTAGGCCATCTCTCAGATGACAAAGCAGAACACAAAACAGTCAACAGAGCCATTGCTGTTGCAGTCAAGCTGTTTAGCAGTCTCGAGATCTCAGCTGACAACCTTCAGTCTCAGCATCAGGTCATGCAACATGTTGGCCAGATCTTGCTTCAGCAAGCTGACAGCTGTGCCTGCGGCTTGCCAGCGTCAGTGCTTGCATACTGTCTCCTGGCGCTCATTGAAAAGGTGCCAGAAACAGTTGCGGCAGCAGCTGGTGGTGGTTATGATCTTCTTGGGGAGCAGGCAGAGCTTCTGACACCAGCTTTCAAGCGCATCTCTGCGGGCAAGGCCTTCAGTCATTGCCCGATTCACAAGGACAAGGCTTGCAGCATTTCAGCACAGATGAACTTCACAATGGCTTACTTTGTGCTAGCTATGGACAGCCGTGCTGCTCAAGCCCGCTTGTGGCGCAGTGGTATGCTCATCGCGCTCTGTGAAGATGTGTACGGACAATCTGCAGCAACGACATTATGTGTGTACGCATGACCCAAAAGTCTTGCACATGCAGGCTGATGTTGTCTGTTATCAGGGCTTGGTCAAATGCCATCTTTGAGTGAGCACAGCCTTTACAAGCTAATCGCTGCCATTTTGGCATACGCAGAGCATGACATTCAGCATGGTGACATGCAGCATGGTGACATGCTGCAGTACGATTTATGACCACAGTAAATGTTCTGCAGGGCTTCTGCCATTCATGATCAACAACCTACGCAGCCCAGAACTGGAATGCAAGACAGCTGCATTGCGCCTGGTATGGCTGACACTGGCAGCTCAGGTCGGACCTTCTCTTGTTGAGGCAGCCTATCTCTCAAGGACAGATGCACAGCAGAATCCAGCAGTAGAGGCAGCTAGGAGTGATGCTTTGGCAGAAACCTTCATCGAGAGGAGCTTTACTGCTGTGCAGGAGATGCTGCGGGTCAAAATGCATGGTAAAGCCTCAACTCAACTATTGCATAGATTTCAGGCATTATTGCCTTGACCATGTTTTGGGTGCAGGCTGTCTGAACGATTGACAATGTGTTTGTGTTGAGCACAAGCAGCATTTGAGCATAAGCAACATGCATGTTGCCATGCGCATTGTGAGATGGCTACAGTGCACACCTGCATTGTGTTGACTTGAGCACAGCTTTAAGCTGCAGCTTGCATCACCACATGGCCTGGTGTGCAGGACTCAACCTGGATGACATGAGTGTTGTCATGCGACTTGCCACTGCATCTATTCTGTGGCCAAGCGCATCGACCACAGTGGTACTGCGGCGATTACCATGGCAGCTCTTCTCAACTCTCATAGGCCAGATCCTCCAGCTGCCTCGGGAGGCTTTTGATGGGCACTCAGAAGTGCACATGCCACAGACAGGGGCCCTCAGAGTAATTGACTTGACCCCTGACGCAGTCTGTCTCATGACTGTCATGACCAGCAGCTTCTTGCGTTCTATGAGACTTTCAGATCATCATCTTGAGGAAGGGCACTTCATGGAGTGGATCCTGCCTATCCTGCTGACATGCCTAGATGAGCACTCTTCTAAGGCATGGGCAGGCGTCGTGGTTATTCTACTGGCAGCTCTGGTCGGTCAGGCGCGCAGCGACTTGCGTGAGGAAGTGATGGGGATCAAGCCCCCAAACCTTAAGTCATTGTCTTTGGCAGGTCAGAGACTTTCTGTGATGCATGCATAAGCAAGGCAGTATTCACGCTGCCTCCTCACCAAGGGGCAGACTTGGTTGGTCAGCCACCCACTCACGGATTGATGGGTGTGCAGTGTATGCCGATGGGTGTGCAGTGTATGCTATGCCAATCTGCAATCACTGCAGTTGACCTGTTGCGTGCTCTATGCGTCAGTATCATGGCTGCTGACCACTACTTTGGACGTGCTTTGCTGTGCAAATCCTTTATGTGTCTGATCAGGCCGTCAAATTGCTTCCTATACATTCAGCTTTTCTGCACAAATCTCATACCCCATCACCTCACTGCAATTTTTGCTCTGCAGGTCTAAAGACCAGCGTCATGAAGAGGCTGCTTGGCCCACCTGATGACACGATTCAGACATGTACCACCACCATGCGTGGCCTGCTGTATGCCATTCTCTGCAGCCATGTCCAGCCAAGCCAGCAGCAGCTTGAGCAGGTGCACGTGCTGCTGGTTGCCTGGCACCTGACTGAGGCATGGCTGCCAGGCCGTGTGGGATACGACTACAAGCGGCGGCTAGTGCAGGCAAGTTCTGCCGGCTGTGCCTGCCAGAAGCATGTCTATGGAAGGGAATTATCCTCATCACCAGATAGCGTCCTTAGTTGTCCCGTAGCTTGCATCTGCTGTTCATGCTGATCATGTTGTAAGCATTTAGAGCCTAGTCTGTCGAGGCATCACAGACATGAACCGACACACCTCAAGTTGCTTGTCGCGGTGCAAACTTTGATTTGTGACAAGGACCAGAAATGTATGGCGTCCTACTCCATCTGAGGTGTGCATGGTATGCTGACTCTTGTGTGCTCACAGTTGTGGCTGCAACAGCACGTGGAAGAGCACCCTTGGCTCGCGCACTTGCAGAAGCATCACGGCTTGCCATCTGCAAGCACAGCGTCCACTCAAGGGGCCAGTAGCGCTGACTCACCACTCTCAGCTGCTTCCAGCGATCCCACCATTGCTGTGGATGCAGATGCTGATTGTCATGTGGACCATGCTGCCCTGACAAATGTGAAAGGTATATGACGTCCATCTTCCCTGAAGAACACTGTACACCCCAAATTCTGTTGTGTAACCACACTGCCTGTCAAGTGAGTCTCAGCCATGCAGAACTCTTAAATCATGCAAGCCATATGCAAAACTGGAATGGCCACAGCATGATCTGGGGGTGCCTGGTTGTTTCCATCATGTCTTCTGCGAAATTGCATGTGACATAGGAACACGCAGGTTGTGAAACTCCTGCATGCTCATGATTTACGTCTGACTGTTCTAAAACAGTACAGGGATTAACTAGGTGAAACAATACATGGTGGCTGCCCCAGTTTGCTTTGCAAACTCTTGCGCATTCATTCATGACGCCTGCAGATGCGTTGACCAAGCCAAAGGATGCTCGGTCCTTCAAGAGGCAGCTGAGTACCGCCTATCTGGAGATCAACCAGCAATGTCAGCGGGCAAAGAAGAATTTTGGCTCTTTTGTGAAGGATTTAGCAAGGCTTCGTCTGTACTACAAGGAAACCACGGAGAAGCTGATTGGCACGGGCAACTTCTGGCAAGAATCTGGTTTTGAGCGGATCTCTGTCACCATTGCAGGGATTCTGGCAGAGGTGTGATGCATTGATCATAGAAGTGCA
>JAABUO010005443.1_pt1 | contig 14800 bp, 15 predicted proteins | sample 5559291 | NCBI WGS metagenome assembly JAABUO01 (sample SAMN10711878, study PRJNA513372) | rock metagenome | isolation source: Antarctica rocks | place: Antarctica: Victoria Land, Finger Mt sud | reverse complement strand
TCAAGCTCGAGCAGCGCAAGCAGCTGGCTGACATATATGCCGAGCTGGGCAACCCCAGGCGCGGGGACGCTGCCTACACGCTGTTCAACCTCCTGTTCTTGACGTAGTGTGGACGCTTGTGCATCTTCGCGCTTGAGAGGTCGCAGGAGCGTAGGCTGGCTGACGCTGCGAGGTGCGCGGCACGCAGGAAACGGAAGAGTGCCGCGAGAGCGGATGCCGTTGTGCTGGGCGACGCGTGGCTGGGCCCGGCCATCAGGGCCGGCCTCCTGCAGCCCATCCCGGACGCGCTGACCAGCCGGTGGTGGGTGCGCCTCTGGACCGCTGCCGCTCCTCGGCCGCCACCGTGCAGACAGTCGGAACGGGCTGCCTGGTACCATGCTTCCTCAGCTGCGCTGCCTGCGTGCAAGAGAGCGACTGGCCATGTTGGAAGGCACCGTGGAGCCCACCAGCTTGCACAGGCTGCCTCGGCCCGGCCCTGGACCGGAGCAGGCAGCGCCAGCGCGGCGCCGGGCAGGCGCTGTTTGACCTGGCACATGCAGGGTTCCCACCAGTGCGGTTCAACACGCCCGGCCGCCCCGAGTGCAGGCAGCGCTGAGCCCGCGCTGGCGCCGGCTGGTGCGGCGCGACGCCGCCGGGCGGCCGAGCGAGCGCGGCGACGTGTGGGCGGCGCCCCATCGCTGGGGCTGCACGCTGGTCGCGGCGCGCACCGACAAGCTGCTGCGGCGTGCCCCTGCTCGCCTCCCGATCCAGGGCGGTCGCGCCGCAGCAGTGGGCTGTGCTCCATGCAACCAGTGCTGTCATGTCTCGGCCTTGCTGTAGCAGCGTGCTGCGCCGCATGCGACCTACGCGCGCCTGCCTCAACCGCCTTGCCCAGGGTGGTTTGCCCGGCGAGGCGTGCAGCTGCGCCCGTGCCGCTACCCGTCGAGCAAGTGGAGGCCCGGGACGGCAGGGCCAGCGGCCTGTGTCGGACGCACCAGGCGCGCCAGGGTAAACCCTTACCCTAGCGCGCGCAGGTGGGGCGGGCGGCCGATCGAGGACTGGCCCGATCTGCTGCAGCCGCGCCTGCGCGGCCGCCTGGCCATGGCCGACTCGCCGCGCGAGCTGGTGGCCGTCGCGCTCGCCACGCTGGGCCTGCCGCTCTGCGCGAGCGCGGCCGACGTGGACGCGGCCGGCGTCGGCGCCGCGGGGCTGCGCGCGCGCGTGGGCGAGCTGCGGCAGCAGGCGCGCGCGAGCTGGGCCCTGGGCTGGGCTGGGCCCTGTGCAGCAGGGCGCCATGGGATCGGGCCTGCCGCATAGCACAGGGGGATTGGCCCTGACGTATGCAGCCGAGGCTGGCAGCGCGCAGCCGGCAATTGCTTGGCTTCTGTCTTGCTCGCCCCTGGCCTCAGAGCCCGGCCCAGCAGCCCAGCCCTTGTCGCAAGCGTCCTGCTGCATGCGAAACGGACGGCATGCTTCCGCTGCATGCTCATGTAGACCATGCCACCTGAGCGGCCCGCGCGGCATGCGGCGTCACCGCCAGTAGGTCCAGACTGCAGGGCGGCCGCTGGAGCTATGCGCGCGCGCGCTGCCGCGTGAGCGCCCCATGCTGCCCGCCGCCCCTGCGCGGGCCGCCTGCAGCAGCGCGCCGTCAGCCGGCGGCCAGCCCGCGCCCGCTGGGGGCGCCGGGCGCTACAGGCCCTGAGCTGGATGCTCGCTGCTTGGAGGCTGTGGCAGGCTGGCGGCCAGCGCCCCCGCCCGCGCCGCGCGCAGGTGCGCGTGTTCAGCAGCCGGGACCACACTCGTGCGCTGGCGGCCGGCGACGTGTGGGCGGCCGTCGGCTGGAGCGGCGACCTGCTGCCGCTGGCGGAGCGCAGCTCCAATGTGGCGCTCACCGCGCCGGCCTCGGGCGTGCCGCTCTGGGCCGACCTGTGGGCCGTGCCGGCCGGCGCGGCCGGCGGCTCCGAGGTGGGGCCCGCCGAGCGCTGCGAGCCTGTCTCAGCGCGTGCACAGCATCTGGCGGCACGGTCCTGAAGCGTCTCGGCTGCAGCGAGGCTTGAGAACACCGCCCGTGGTGGTGACAGCTGGTACCCACATCGTCACGGCGCCTAGGGTTGCAGTAGCATGATCAAGGGAGGCCGCGCTCGCCGTGAAGTCATGCATATTCAGGACGACCTCCGCAAGTCAGGTCTGCATGCACGCCCAAAGCAAGTTGCCTGACAACTGCGCCGCGCGCGCAGGGGGCGGGGCCCTCGCCGCTGCTGCCGGCCTGGCTGGAGTTTGGCCTGCAGCCGGCGCGCGCCGAGCGGCGCCGCGGGCTGCTCGCCGGCGCGTCCCCGCTGCTGCTGCCCGAGCACGCAAGCGCGCGCGGCGCCGCGCGCGGCCACGCACGGCGGCCGGGGTGGGCGCCGCACCGCGCTGATCTCCAGCGGGAGCAAGAGCAGGAGCACGGGGCGTTGGAGGCAGCGCCCGAGTCTCCAGCTGCGCTGGCCGGCGGCGTGATGCCGAGCGACGCTGTACTGGCGCGCAGCGAGTTTCTGGAGCCGCTGGACGAGGCCACGGCCGCGCTGCACTGGGCCGCGCTGCACCCAGACTTTGAACGCGAGAGCCTGTGACTGCGTGGAGTAGGTACTGGACTGAACCGCCGCTTGTGTCACATGGCTGCATGTGTCTGTGTTCGTTGCGAGGTGATTGCGCGAGCTGCTGTGTACCACACAGCACATCTTAGCACGCTGCAAGCAGCGCTTCAAGCAGAGGTGAGAGAGAGAGAACTTCTGCATGTGGGGTCCTGGAACAAGTACATCACTTTACAAGCTGGCTCCTAGCTTAATGCCAAATCCACAAACCTTCACATGCAATCTCGCTCCAGGCCTTGCTGCACCTGACTAGGAAGAGCGTGGAGTGTGCATGAAGGAGGTCAGACTGGACACATGTCTAGCTGGGCATTGCTCGCAACTGTCCACTAGCCGGCGCACTTACGCTCGGCTACCTCACAGCGCATCTCCGGCTTCTCTGTGCATGCGGCCGCCGGAGCTGGCACAGCCCCCGCCTTGCCATCCACCGCAGCCGGGCTCCCGCACGCGAGCATCCCCGCTGCCGCGGCACCAGAGGGCCCCTCGGCGGCGCCCACGCCAGCCGCGGCAGCGCCATCCGCCCCAGGCCCCGAGCCCGGCCCCGGCGCCGCAGGCGCGGAGCGCTCGCGCTCGCGCACGCGCTCGGCGGCGGCCGCGGCCGCGGCGCCGGCCGCGCCGCCGCCGGCGCGCGTCGCGGCGCGGTGCACGGCGGTGGCGGTGGACGCCTTGGTCAGCTCGCGCACGAGCATGGTCGCGTACGTGGACGGCGGCAGCGCGAAGCTGAGCTGCAGCGCCAGCAGCTGGCCCGGGCCGGGCGCCTCGCCTGCGCCCGGCCGCCCCGCCCAGCTCGCGGCGCTGCTGTGCCTAGAATGTGTTCGTCGCAGCACCTCTACACCACATAAAAACAGTGTGCCAATTGGTGGTGAGTCGTCTGCAGGTCTGCCCGGCCGGGCGCCCAGTACGCTCCGTGGGCAGCGCTGAGCTCACGAGCGTTGGCGCACAGCCGGCGGGCACAACAACAGTGAGTATGAGATGGCATGCAACGATGTCAAAAATTATGGTAGGTATGGGCCACTGCGCGCGGCGCACCGGGCGCCAGCACGGCGACGGGCGGCGGCGCGGTGCCGCGCAGCAGCTCCAGGTCGCTGGCGGCCAGCGCCTGGTCGGGCGCGCCGTACTGCAGCAGGCGGAAGTGCAGGTCGGCCGGCCGGTGCAGCAGGCGGCGGTAGCCGCCCGGCAGCGCGCCCAGGCTGAAGTCGCGCTGCGTGTGCGGCGCCGCGCCCAGCTCAAAGCCCAGCGCCGCGGCCGCGCGCGCGTACGCCTGCGGCAGCCGCGGCAGGACAGACAGTTGGTCACCGTGAAACCCTTGGCAGGTTCATGCAACACAGTGTTGCCTAAGCAGCCCTAGCTGGCTAAAATAGGCTTTGGACCTAAAACGCTTGGGTGCGCCGAAGGGCGCGCGCACTCAGAGCCTTCCTCTCCTTGCACTATGAGCAAGGGTGCGCAGCGCTGATGCTGCCGCAAGGATTCTGCCAACCTCCTTGCATGTGCAGTGGGCGTGCTCCAAAGCCAGCATATGCGCACGCGTGAGTCGCAGTCGCAGGCGCGGACTGCACGAGCGTGCTGCACAGGCGCACTGGCCTGTGGGCGCACACGCTCTCAGGGCGCTAACGCACATATCTCCCTCAGGGTGTCGGGTGCCACCACCGGTTCCATGAATCCCATACACGGCACTGATGCCACACAGGGTCGGGACCTAACCTACCCTGACGGGCTGTCATGGGAGGGCGCACCTGCTCGGTCGCGTGCTCAGGGTACCGCACGGACGCGCCCGGCAGCGGCAGCACGACGCGCTCGATGTCGTACGCGCCCGCGGCGGCCTCCTCCGCGGTCACGACATGCACCTCAGGCGCCGCCGGCCTCCCCGCGCGCGGCAGCGCATCCGCCTCCATCGGCTCTGTCGCGGACAGGACGCAGTTCGCCATGGGGGGTACAGCTGGCCGGGCGGCGGGAGGATATGTAGCATGGCATGACCCTGGACCGCACCACCCTGTGTGCTTGCCACACATGCTCGCTTGTCGCCCGGGGCTACCCCGGCGCAGCGCAGCGCGTCGGTGACACTGGCGCCGCGCGCACTGCTTGCAGCGCCATAACATTATTACGCTCTTTTACGTCAGCAAGCACATGGCAGGCGCAACAGCCCTCGCGCCCCGCGGCCATGCGAGTCTGCAAGCACCGTCGCGGCTCCCTGCGGCCCAGGGCAGCGGCTGCCCTCGCGCCCTATCAGCGCTTACATCAGGCCTGCGGGCCGCGCAGGCTCGCACCAGCCTCGTCGCCGTCGCCGTCGTCCGCGGCGTCGGCCGCGCCAATGCCGTCCACCGCGTCGGCCGCGGCGCCCTCCGCCAGCACCAGGTCGCCCGCGACCGCGCCATCCAGGCCGAACTCGCGCGCGCGGTGGCTCGCCGCGCTGTTCCACAGGTAACTCTGTGACAGCCGCGCAACGCGCTGTCAGCACACCAACCCTCCCACCTTTTGGGTAAAGGTGGGAGGACGCGCGCTGAAGGCTCAGGTGTCGGTGGGTGAGTCGATGAGACCAGAGCCGCGCATGCGGGGCGAGCTGCGAGGTGCCAGCGGCGGCTCCGGCCCCAGAGCAGGGTGCGGGCGAGTGGGCAGATGAGAATGCATGCAATCAGATGCAGCTCAGCTGCTTGTGCCTGCATTTGAGGGGGTATGCCCAACCAGGCAGTTACTCCAAACATATGGAAAGCAGGAAGGCTGCCGCAAGGCACTGAGCTAGGGTGTCTGCGCTCTGGGGCAGAGCTCGAGTAGGACATACGCGAAGCGGTCAAGCATGAGACAGGATTTGAGCCGTCTCGACTACATCATTTAACAAGCTGACGCAAATAATTGGTACACCCTACCCTGCATCCATGATGGCTGTTACGCCAACGCCAATGGCCCCATGGCGTGCGGCGCTGAGGCAAGCACACATTCAGGCGGTCAGCACTTGCGCAGCAGTGTTGGTGCATGCGCATGCTGCGCATGTCCTGCGACGTCAGGCGCTCCGCAGCCGAGCTTGCATCCAGGCGAGACGCTTCATGCAGGCATGCGCATGAGCCTCCTGCCTCTATAACTGAGTGTTATAAAATTACCCGTAAGAGGTGGGTGGCTGCCTGGTCATGCATGGCGCTTGGTAGCGTCTCGCCTAAAAAATCAAAGCGGCACGAGGGGCGGGGTCCGACATTGCCAGGAGAAGGCCTGCCTGGTGGTACCGGCCAGCACGTGCGCACTGTGTGACGCGAGCCCTCTGCGCGTCACGCTACCATGGACATGCCAGCAATGCCGCTTGTCCCCCCCAATGCCCCAGGCTTTGCTCTGGCCGCGCATGCAGGAGGTCCACCGCTTGCTCGGTGAAAGTTGGCGTGGCTGGCACGGCGCGCGCAGAGGCGGTCGCACAGGAACGCGCATCAAGGGCACTGGGCCCCACCGCTATAAGTGCAGGTACTCACACAGACACAGTTTTCACGATACGCATGTCATCCTCCCATCAAGACGCTCCATAGAAGCTGGCCAAGGATAAGTGTGTACCTCGGCGTGGAATTGCCCATAGGTCCCAGTTTGTAGGCAGCTGCACCAACACCCTAGGAAGCGAATTGAAAAGCTCGGCAGAGACCTTTAAAGGGTCAGAGACAGCTTTGGCCGCTTGTAGCCCACTTCAGGGTTGAAGTACCTGTCAGCGCTTCTAACAGGGTGCAGCACCGCCGGCGACTTCACCTCGAGTGCGCGCCGCGCCGTGCAAGCCCTGGCCGCGCGCCGTGCGTGCAGGGCGCGCGGCCGGCGCTAGTGAGGCTCCTGCTTAACACCCCGCTGAGCATGCCCCAGGTTGCGCAGCGCCTCCGCCGCATCCTCGTGCGCCGCTGCCGAGCTGTCGCATGCGAGCACTCGCTGCAGGGCTGCAGCTGCCCCGCATGCCCTGGCTGCATCCAGGCACTGCCCATTCTCGCTTGTCAACATCGCGAGCGCGCCCGCCGCCTGCTCGTGCACAGCAGCGGGACACGCAGGCGCCAGCAGCCCGATCAGCGCGGCCACGCCCCCGCACTCCCTGATGCTGTCCTTGTTTTCAGTGTTGTCAGAGGACATGGCCCACAGCGCAGCAGCAGCCTGCTTGTGCACGGCGGCAGGGCCGCCGGGCGCCAGCAGCCCCACCAGCGGAGCAATGCCCCCGCACCACCGCACGCAGTCCTTGTTTGTGGCATTGTACGCGCACAGGTTGCGCAGCGCCCAAGCCGCTCGCTCATGAAGGGCAGCAGAGCTGCCGGGCGCCAGCAACACAACCAGTGCCGCGACGCCTCCGCACTCTCTAACGCTGTCCCTGTTCTGGTTGTTGTCATAGCACAGGTTGCGCAGCGCCCCAGCAGCCGCTCCCTGCACAGCTGCAGAGCGGCCGGGCGCCAGCAGCCCAACGAGCGTCGCAATGCCCCCGCAGTCCCGAACACTGTTGCGGTTCTGCGCGTTGTCAGTGCACAGGCTCTGCAGCGTCTCCGCAGCCTGCGCCTGCACGCCAGCGGAGACGCCGGGCGCAAGCAGCGCCACCAGCGCGGTGATGCCGCCGCACTCGCGCACGTTGTCCCTGTACTGGACGTTGCCAATACACAGGTTCTGCAGCACCGCAGCGGCCTCCTTGTGCACAGCGGCAGAGCTGCCGGGCGCCAGCAGCCCGACCAGCGCCGCGACGCCCCCACACGCTCGCACGCTGTCCCTATTCTGGGCGTTGTCGAAGCTCAGGTTGCGCAGCGCCGCAGCGGCCTGCTCGCGCACGGCATCTGTCCAGCCAGGCGCCAGCAGCGCGACCAGCGCCGCCGCGCCCCCGCCCGCGATGACGCTGTCCTGGTTATTGTCCATGAGCAGGTTCGCCAACGCCACCGCAGCCCGCTCCTGCGCAGCAGCTTTCGCTGGTGCTGTCCTGGCTCCAGGCACCTCTGAGTCAGGTACACCCGAAAACACCTTACGCAGCACAGTTGCGACCTGCTAGCACCCCATCCAGCGCAGGCGTGCCCCCACACCCCCAGACGCTGTCCTGGTCCTGGGCCGGGACGCTGGTTTGCTGGACCTCAGGTGCAGCCCACCGCGTCTGCAGCTGCTGACTGTGAGTTGCTAGGCACGAGCAGGCCTACCAGCGCGGCAGGGTAGGCCTCTTGTGCAGGCTCCTCGCGGCCATGGTGTCTGTTACCAAGCCTCGGACGAGTGCACAGCAGCTGGCCAGATGAAACGCGGGCAACCTGATGCTGGCGCGCAGGTGCAGCAGCAGAGTCACTGATTACTGCCTCCGTGGCCAGCGCTTGCCTGTGTTGAGGACCTCCTCTCGCACACTGCGGTTGACGTCCTGGTTGCACGTCTCCGCGCAGCGACACAACCAGCGTGGGCCCGTAAGCTGACCCAGCCCCGCATCCTGCTCCAGGGCCGGAGGCTCCGGAGCTCTAGCGCTGCCGACAGGGAGGGCCGCTCCTGCTCGCTTAACCTCGAGCACGGCAGCACGCCTGTGCGCTGCGGGGCAGCACTCGCGGGGCTGCAGGAGCTCCAGGACAGAGCGCGGCGCTGGCGCTGGCTTGCAGGCCACCCCTGGATCACTTGCACAAGAATGACAACAGCCACCATGCATTATTGCCTTCATTTCATATGGCCAGCCTGGCTAGGGAGCTAGGCTGTCTTGAGTAGGGCACCCAGCAACAGGTCCGAGCCCGCATCCGCGCCGCGGCAGGACGGCGATGAACGCGCTGGCAGACCTGGTAGCCAGGGCCGCCGCGCAGGTCGCGGCGCTCGAGGCGGGGGCCCCAGCGCTGGCACCCGCGGCCACGCGCCCCCTGCGCGCGGCCGACCTGATGCACGCCGGCACGCTGGACCTGCTGACGCCCCTGTTGGAGAACGAAGAGCTCGTGCTGGCTGTGGCCGCGCGCGAGAAGAGCGGCCTGACTCTGCACGAAGCCAGGCTCGTACACAGGGGCGCCGGCGCAAAGGTTGTCGCTGCGTTGGCGAGCATAGTTCGACGCATCGAGTGGTGCTCCCTGGTTGCCGGGCTGGAGCAGGGCGAGGGGCATCAGCTCGCGCGGGTGCTGGTGCACACTGTGCTCGCGCTCTGCACCTTGCTCAGCTGCCCCTTCTTCGTGGAAGAGGGCCCGGAGCGCCGCACGGCCATCCGCGAGGCCACTATTGGGTGTGCATGCGCGACGCACGCGCCCCTGTTTGCAGGCTGCGGGCGTGCCGATGCGGCCGCGCCCGCGCTCATCACCTTGGCCTCTCCGGGCCGCAGGTACGCGGGGTGCAACGTGTATGGCCTGGCTGCGAGCACAGCCACGGCGTGGGCAGAGCTGGCGGCGAGCAGCTCGGACAACGTCAGGGCCCGCTCCATGCTTGCTTCGTGCGCACCCACACTGCGGCAGGTACGGCCGCGCCTGCCCGCCTGCGGCAGGCCCGCCCTGCGCAGGCTGCCGCCCAGCCGGCGCCGCGCCGCGCAGGTGGTCGACCACTGGTGCACGGCCAATGGGGCGGGGGCGCTGGCCGCAGCCCCGTCTGCAGTCCTGGCGCAGTACCACTCCGGCCTCTGCGCGGTGCTCGCGTGGCTGAATGGCGCTCCGGCGCTCCCGCCGCCTCCCTCGTCGCGCTCTCCGCCCGAGTTGGCGCTCCTTTCAAAACTCCCCCGGGCCATCAAGGAGGCCTCCTGCAAGGTGCGCGCGGCCCCGCTTACGTGCAGCCCATGCGCTGAGCGCGCGGCCGACCGCGGACTGGGCCGCCGCAGCACCTGCTCGCGGCGCCGCTGCTGTACCGCGGGGCGCGCGGCGAGCCCGCCGACGCGCACGCCGCGTACCTGGAAGCGTTCTGCAGCGCCTCCGGCGGCGACCTGCTGATCAGCGTCCTGGAGCAGGGGCTGCTCGGGGGCTGCGGTGCGCGCGCGACGTCCCGCGCACGCAGCGCGCTGGGCTGCCGCAGGGGCGCGCGCGCTCGCGAGCGCCCGCACTGCCCGCAGGCGAGTCCGACGGCTTTGACCTCTGCGCCGGCGCGGCGACCCTGCACACGGTGAGCTGCGCGGTCCAGGCGCACGCTGCCGCGCGCGAGGCCGGCGCGCGCCGGCCCGCCGCGGCGGCGGAGCAGCGGGTGCGGGCGCTGCTGGTCGCCCGCGCGGCCCCGCTGCTGCTGCACTGCCTGCAGCTGTGGAAGCGCGGTGCGCGCCGCGCCACGCCCCCTTCTCGCGCTGCTCGCGCGGTGCAGCGCAGGGCCGGGCTCCCGCGCTACCGTGAAACACGCCAGCCATGGCTTGCCCGGGGCGCGGTTGCTGTGCTGCGCGGCGCCTCAGCGCGGCCGGCGCAGCTCAGGGCGGCACCGCTCGCCGCAGGCCGGCGGCGGGTCCCGAACGCGGTCGCGTGCGCATGCGCCGTAGCGCTGGGCAAGATGCTGAGCTCCAAGGAGCTGTGCAAGCGCGTGCCCAGCGGGGAGCGAGTGCGCGGCCTGCGGCACCTGTACGCCGTGCTGCAGTGGACCTCGCAGCGCATTGCCAGACCGGTGCGCGCATGAGGGCCGCGGCGCCCGGCGGACGCTGGTGCAGGCGGCAGCGAGGCGGGGCCGTTCACCGCGCTGGCCGCCAGCCTGCATGCCCGGCGGTCGTGCGTGCAGGGGCAGGCCGACGCCCGTCTTGCAGCATGGTGCCCCGCGCCGGGCAGGGCTCGCTGTGCCGCGGCGTTTCAGAAGCAGTCACCAGGGGCGGCGCGGCCTGTGCGATGCCCCGCAGCAGAGGCGCGGGGCATCGGCGCCAGGCTGCGAGCCTGTCCCCGGTGGAGGCCGCACGCATGACGGCACCCGCTGGGGCGCAGGGAGCGAGCGAGTTGAGCGAATATACCGATGCGTCGCTGGGCAGCACCTTGCCACAGCTGCTGTACGACACTTTCAAGGACCTCGTGCGCTGCCGGTTGCCCTTGTCGCTCCTGGTGCGGCCCCGGCTGGGGCCGCGCACGCATGCCGGAGGCGCACGGCATTCGCTGCCGGTGTGGCCGCAACGCTCCAGCGGTGCACGTGCCGCTGTGTCAGGCAGCGCCGCAGTCCGCGGAGGCAGTATAGCGGAGGGCTTTCTGAGCGGCCCTCATCGTGCGGCCATCGCAGCGTCGTCTGTCGCGTGCGCAGGTCGACGAAGGGGTCCTTAACAGCGACGCCGAGCTGCGCGCGGGCCTGCTGCCGACCGCCCTGGCGGCGGTGGAGGCGGCGCTGAGGCGCGCGCCGGACGCTCCGGCCGTCTCAGCGGGGCCCGGCGCCGCCGAGTGTGCCGCGCAGGCGCGCTCGCGGCGTCACCCTGTTGTTGTGCTGCGACGGTTGTGCCAGGACAGTGCCGCGCCGGGCGGCTGCGCACGCTGTCCGTCCGCGTCGCTGCATGGCTGCCGGGGCTGGGGCAGCGCTGGGCATGCAGGCGTGGCAGCCCTTGAGCCTCTGCGCGGCCGCCGGCGTGCAGGCGGTGCAGCACGCGGTGGCGCTACTGCTGGCGGCGGGCCCCGGCGACGCCGTCGCGCCGGCCGCAAAGGCGCTGCTCGCGACGCTGGCCAAGCTGCTCGCGAGCGTGCTCGCGCCGGGCGCCGCCTGGCGCGCAGGGCTCTCGGTGCGGCGCGCCGCCTGCTGCAACATCGCAGCCCGCTGTGAGGCAGCCGGAGGCGGGACGACGTGCATGATAGGCTGAGGGTAAATGTGCATGTGAGGGGCGCTGGTTCGGGGCGCCTGCCCATGAGCGGCCGCGCGCCGCGCGGCGCAGGATGCGCTCATGATCTCCGTCCCGCGCCTGCTGCGCACGGGGCCGGCCTCGCGCGCGGATGTCCTGCCGCTGCTGCAGCTGCTGCCGTGCGCGACCGCGCACCTGCTGCCCCTGCTGCTCCTGCCGCCGGAGCGCGTGCGCGCGCTGGAGCCCCAGAGCCCCAGCCCGTCAAGCAGCGATGACCCGGTGTCGGAGTTTCTCGCAGAGGTGGTGGTGCGCGCGCGACCCCCCACCGCCGCTGAGGGCAGTGGCTGCGCCGTGGCGTGGGCTGCCAGGACCGAGCGCGCGCGTCCGTGCGGGCGCAGGGCGCCTGCAGCCGGCTTGTTGGGGCTACACCACCGGCGTGTGCAAGGCGTTCGTGCTGGCGTGCGCGGACGTGGTGCCCTTCGTTGTGCAGGCGCTGCGCACGCTGGCCGACCGCTGTGCGCGCCTCCACGCGCCGTACCAGTGGGCTAGGGCGCTGCCAGATGACCGCGTGTATTGATGCCTCCTGCGAGCGCCGCACCGAATACTAGCGCATGCGATGCATGCGTGCACGCAAAAAGCGACAAACACATGTGGCCCCGGTCGCGCCTGCAACGGCTGCAGGCGGCGCCCGCCGGGGGCCTGCAGAAGGCGCGCGAGCGCGCCTGGCTGTGACGACAAGCGCCCCATGCGGGCCTGCATGCTGGGTGCAGACGGCGGCGCCGGCGCGGCGCGCCCATGCGAAGTTACGGCACTGCTGGGCGAGCGTGCAACATGCTGCCGAGCGGTCGGCGACGACGGCAAAGGCTGCCCGCGTGCAGGCAGCTCGTGCGATGCCCCAGCCCTGGCGGCAGAGGCGCGGGTGGCAGCGGCACTGGACGGGCTCACGGGCCTGCTCGGCACGTCACGCGCGCTGGCCGCGGCGCTCGTGCGCGCCGGGGCGCTGGGCGAAGCCCTGCGCCTGGCGCGGCGCTCCGTGAACGCGTGTGCCGCACCCGAGCCCGAGCGCGAGGTCAGGGCGGCGCTCGTAGCGTGCCGCATGGACGGCGTGCTGCGCGCCGCCAGGGGCCACTGGCCGGCCATGGTGTGCGCGCGCCCCGCAGCACCCTTGCCCATGCCTCGCGCAGGCAGGCGCTGCCCTGCTGACGCTGTGCGGGTGTGGCGGCAGGCCGCCCTGCAGCTGGACGTGCCAGCGCTGGCAGAGCCAAGCAGCACTGCTTTGCAGCGCCGGCTGGCCGCCATGGCGGCCGCCATCGCGCGCTTTGAGGCCGACCTCGCGACAAGCACCGCGGCCGATGGCCCGTCGCAGGCCAGCCCGGAAGACTTGCGCCTGGACATGCCCTCGCTGCGCCCCATGGGCTGCTGGTGGTCGGGGTGCGCGCCGCGCCCGTCGCCGGCGCCGCCCGCTCGCGCGCACGTCGAAGGCTGACCAGCGCGCATGCGCGCGCAGGTGCGGCAACCTGGCCGGCGCGTCGGAGGCGGGCCTGCAGACGCAGCTGTGCTCCGGCTGCAACATCGCGCGCTACTGCTCGGCCGCGTGCCAGAAGGCGGCCTGGCGCGCGGGCCACAGGGGCGCGTGCCAGCGCCTGCAAGCGCGTGCCTGACAGCGACGGTCGCCTGTCGCGCGCGCGCCGCGCGCTGCTGCGTGCACGCTGGTGCGCGGCGTGGAGCAGGTGACTGCCTCTCCCGCAGTCACATGGTGGGCACCCTTGCACAGAGCGCGTCACCTTGCGTGTCGCGCAGGCGCTCGCCTGGGTATGTAGCACCGACGCTTTCCGTGCACGCGATGCGCCCCAAGTCCTTGACACATGTGACAGGAGCTTTCCTGGTGGTGTCCTGGTGGTAGTGCTTGTGGTATCAAGTTGGTTCCTTGATGACAACATACCTGCTCTGGCATGCTGATGTTTGCAGCCTCGCTCAGGCGCCTGCGAGGGACCGTCCAGAAGCGCGCTCAAGAGTCGGCTCAAGCCGCTGGCGCTGGATGCGGCCCTGGGCGCGCTGCGGACAGCTCCGCGGCAGAGCACACTGCCCTGCAGTGCGTTCACTGCTCCGCTGGATGCCTGGCCTTCCTGTGCGCGTGCCCGAGCGCAAGCAGGGTCTTTGACAGGTGCTTGTGCGTCTGTACAACGCAGGAGTGCAGAATCACAAGACGTGCCGCACGTGCCAGAGAAGGAAGGCCTTGGCGTTCTGTGCCCATACCGCTGCTGTGTGCCTGTCACTCACTGGCGCACGATATCGGTGCGTGTGCAGCGCGTAAGTGCACTGCAGGCACGCTGGCAGCCTGCTCATTCGCAGCAGCGGAGTCGCCGGGCGCTGTAGCAGCCCGACCAGCGTCACGACGTCCCTGCACTCCCTGACATTGTCCTGGTCTGCTGCAGCTCAGGCTCATCAGCGCAGGCGCTCCTGTACCCCCGACGCCCAGAGTACAGCCAGGGGCTCAGCTCCCGCCAGGCAGCTGTGCGACCTCTGATGCTGCTAAAGAGCCCTGATGGCCGGTCACTGAAGACAGCAGATGGTCTTTGTTTGGAAAGAATACTTATTACACCTTCGGCAGAAAACAACCTAAGCAAGGAATGTCTAAAGCTGTTGATCTATCAGCTGTTGATGAAATATAGAAGCGCAATGGGTGCTGCCTCATATGCCATGTCAAAGTAAGCGACACCCTGAAGTTCAGGGCCTGAACAACATTCGACACACATACAGCAGTTGACTATAGCGCAGACACCCTAGATGGGTCCTTGCCATCTACCTGCGTCATACATAGATAACGTTGTTCTCCAATCTGCCCACACATTCTGCTCACAGCGCCTGTTCCTGGCTCCCTGCTAGCAACCATGGCTGTGTCGGTGCTGCCCCTGATCGCACTCGTCCTCGTGACTCTGCACACCGGCAACGCTGCGCGCACTGGGCCCGAGCTCACAGGTGAGCCCGGCGCACCCGATCCGATCAAGGCGCACCCGATCCGATCAAGCTGCCCGTGGCGGGAGAGCTTTGACGCGCACCAGATCACATCGCCTCTGCTTCAACCCACGAGTTGAACCACGTGTGCTGATTAAGGCTGCTCTATGTCAAGCTGTGTCAAGGTTGTGCTGACGATCAGCGCTCTGCGATCGCACGCAGGTCGCAAGCTGAAGTGCGCGGGCGTCATCTGCTCAGCCGTCAACACATTGCATGGCGACCGACCCCCGTCGACGAATGCGCGAACCCCAGTCCAGAACAAGACACCGTACAAGCCACCGCTCAGGCCACAAGTTCGACCGACGGGACCGCCTCCGAGTGAGTGCGAAACGCCTGGCCAGAGGCGCACCGCCGCTGTAGACAGCCCTTGCAGTGCACTCTGCTGCAGCGCTGTGCCCCTGCGCTTGGGCCAGCACCTCTTCAGGGCCTTCTCAGGCTGCAAGCGCTTTTGGGTTGTCAGGATAGCGTTGCAAGCGCTCTCCGGCTGAGATCGGCGTTGTGACGTTGCCGCTGCGCAGGCAACCCCTGCCGTACCGCTCCCAAC
>JAABUO010005441.1_pt1 | contig 14801 bp, 21 predicted proteins | sample 5559291 | NCBI WGS metagenome assembly JAABUO01 (sample SAMN10711878, study PRJNA513372) | rock metagenome | isolation source: Antarctica rocks | place: Antarctica: Victoria Land, Finger Mt sud | reverse complement strand
CCATACGATGCCTTCCAACGTACGGCGGTGGTCGGTTCACGGCCGCCCCGGTCGCCCGGCGACTCCGGGCAGCACCGGCTCCAGAAGGGCCCACAACTCGTCAGAGATCACATCAGCTCGCACCATGACTCCAGAGTGGAGCATTAAGGCCCTATGGGTTAGCAGACACGCTCTAGCGACTTGATGGTGACCGGCACGGTAGTGCCCGTCGCTGTAGTCGAGGTCGCGCAGGGCGAGGCGCCCGGCGATGAGGAGCTCGCAGGTGACGCCGAGCTCGGCGCGCAGCAACCGGGCCGACGGTCGCGGTGACGAGAGTTTTGGGCGTGAGCCCGTGAGGACCGCCGGTTAGAGGAGATTGCGACGGAACTCGAACTGTCGAACGATGACCGACACGCAGGGTGCGAGCCGGGGTCCGGTACAGCGGACCGGGAATTCTCGCGAGGTTGAACCCACGCTTGAGCAAGACGGTCAAGCTACCCAACGGCCCAAGGTCGGAGGACAAGCTCGTTGCCGTCGTCGGGACCCTGCACCTGACCTATCCGACACTGCGTAATTCGGCGCGTCATTCGCGGAGCGGAGCGCAGAGCAGGGGTGCCCGGACACTCCAACGACGGTAGTCTCTCTTGACTTGCAACGAGAAAACTAGACCGCGACCGCCCGCGGGATGATCAGCGTCTTCAGCGGCGTCGTGGCGTCGCCCGCTCGTTCGGCGGGGATGCTGGCGCCTTGCGTGAGTGCCTTGCGGACGCTGAGGTAGTCAGCGGGGCTGTTTACCGCGTCTGCCGCCACCAGCAGGCCGTCGCGGTAGTACAGGACGGCAAAACGCTCGGCGTCGCGGTCGCCGCGGATTACAACCTCGTCGTAACCCGCACTCAGGCCGGCGATCTGCAACTTCAGGTCGTACTGGTCCGACCAGAACCAGGGCACGTCCCGGTAGGGCTCCGTACGACCAAGAATGGTGGCTGCAGCGACCTTCGCCTGACTCACGGCGTTCTGCACCGACTCCAGGCGGATACTGCCTTCCCCCGTCCTGGGATGGGGAAAGATCGTGCAGTCACCAGCCGCAACCACGCCTGGCGCGCTGGCACGCCCGTACTCATCTACCACGATGCCGCCCTGGCAAGCCAGGCCCAGCTGCTCGGCCAGCTCGGTCCGGGGCAGGACGCCGATTCCGACGAGGACCAAGTCGGCCGCCAGCAGCGTGCCGTTGGACAGGCGGACGCCGCTCACCCGACCACGCTTGCCGGCAAGGGCAGTCACAGCCGCGTCCAGCCGCACCGATGTGCCGCGGCGCTCGTGCGCCTGCCGGTAGAAGTCTGAGACGACGGGCGCCACTGCCCGTGCGATTAACCGGTCGCCCGCTTCGACGACGGTCACGGACTTACCTGCTGAACGGGCCGCGGAGGCGGCCTCGAGACCGATGAAACCACCGCCGATCACGACGACGGAATGGGCGTTGGCGAGCTCGCTGCGCAGTTGCAAGGCGTCGTCGGCGTCGCGTAGGTAACAGACACCGTCCAGGTCGGCCCCGGGCACAGGGAGCCGCCGCGGCCGAGCGCCGACGGTGAGCGCTAGCCGGTCATAGGTCACGGTGCGACCAGTCTGGGTGCGTGCGGTCCCAGCGTCCGTACCTTCAGCCCGCGGCAAGGTCAGCGATTTGATCCGCTCTCCCAGGACGACGGTGATCTCCTGCTCCTCGTAGAATCCTTGGGTGCGAAACGCGAGCGACGGGAGTTCCGACTTGCCGGACAGGAAAGCCTTGGACAGTGGAGGGCGCTGGTAGGGGAGGTGCGGCTCCGCGCCGACCAGAGTGATCCGGTCTTCGTAGCCGCCATCCCGGAGTGAGACGGCCAGCTGGACGCCAGCCTGGTTGGCACCGACAATCAGGACGCCCGCGCTCACGGCTGGTCCGGTGGGATCTCGACGGTCAGTCCGTCGAGCTCGTCGGTGACCGTGATCTGGCAGGAAAGCCGGCTTCCGGACCGCCGCTCGGTCACCGCGAGGTCGAGCATGTCCTCTTCCGCATCGTTGGGCTCGCCCACCGCATCGACGTACTCGTCTTCGACCCATACATGACATGTGGCGCAGCTCGCATTGCCCCCGCACTCGGCGATGATCCCGGACACGCCGTGCTGAACGGCCGCGACCATGACCGATTCGCCGACCGTGCCGTCGACGACATGCTCGGACCCATCAGCGCCGACGAAGATCAGTTTGGCCACAGCGCACTCCACTGGTTCTCGACGGGCGGCCCGGTGTGGGCGAGATGGCAAGAGATCCCGCAACAGCCAGGCTTTGGTCTGACACCATACCGTACCTCCACGTCCGTAGAAGGCTGCCGCGGCGGCTCATCACGGACGCTCGCCAAAGCGGCACCGCCGGGGCAGAATTAACCGCGCCATCTCAGCCGGACGGCCAGATCCGGCAGCACCGGCGTGACCCGCTTACCGGTTGGTGCCCTCAGCGCTACCAGGTTGCGGCGCCAGGCCAGTGCCGCCGCGACTCGAAGGTCCTCGGCCCACGGGAGTGCGGTGAGCCCGGTTCGCAGGCCCTGATTGCCACTGTCTTCCGCACGTGACCGTGGCGTCAGCCAGCCAGCTCGCACAGGGTCCGACTCATCTTCGCCTGCTCGGTTCGGCGATACCTGGTCGCGGCAACCTTCGTCCTCGCGCCCCGCTCGCCCAAGGTCACGTCTATAGCCGCGACGCTAGGCACCTGGGCCGGGCAACGTCCGCCGGGACGCCCGGCGCACGCGCACATCGCGGTGGGTCGAATACCCGGCCTTAGCACGCGTCCTTCTCGGATCATCATGACATTTGACAGACCACCTAACGGTGCTATGGTCAGTCCAATCAAAGTTGCTTGCGTCACAGCGCCTCGTTGAGGTGTCAGGCGCGGGCCCGGAGCGGATCGAAGGAGTTCACGTGAACAGCCAGGCCTCCGCAATCGGCGACCCTGCGACAGTCTCGGTTCCACCGCGTCGGCTCGCGGGTCGCGTGGCCGTAGTCACCGGCGGCGGCCACGGTATCGGTCGTGCCTATGCGACCCGTCTCGCTGCCGAGGGTGCCCATGTGGTGATCGCTGAACTTGACGGCCCCGCCGGGGGCCGGGTGGCTGAAGCTTTGCAAGAGGCTGGCTACGAGGCCTCTGCGGTTGCCACCGACGTGACTGACGAGCAGGCGCTCGCGACTATGGTCGAAGCAACTCTGGACCACAAGGGTCGCCTAGACATCTTGGTCAACAATGCGGCGATGTTCTCGAGCGTACCCATGTCGCGAGCGTTGTTTGACGGCATCAGCCCTGATGAGTGGGACCAGATGATGAAGATCAACCTCAAGGGAACGTGGTTGGCCTGCCGGGCGGTCGTACCAGCGATGAGGCAGAAAAGTTACGGCAAAATCATCAATATCAGTTCGGGGACGGCCTTTAAGGGCATGACAACCCGCATCCACTATGTCACAACCAAGTCAGGAATACTCGGGTTCACCAAGGTGCTGGCTCGCGAAGTCGGACCCTCCGGGATTACCGTAAACTGCGTCGCACCGGGCAGCACCCTCGCGGAGGATGACCCCGACGACGCCACCCTCGCGATGCGCGAGTCCGCAGCAAACGACCGGGCGCTGCCAAGAATGCAAACGGCCGAGGACCTGGTCGGTGCGGTCGCGTTTTTCGCCTCACGCGACAGTGACTTCATAACTGGACAGACCCTCGTTGTCGACGGCGGATCGTACATGCATTAAGTGACCTTCATCCGAGCCGGGGACGACACGACAACGAGGTGAACATGCCGACGACCTTCAGTCTTGTACCGCTTGTCGTTGGGCGGTTTACGGAATTCCCTCTGCGTCACTTCCTTCATGGCTGGCCCACTGCGGAGACTGTTGAGGCGCCGTGTTTGGCCTGGCTCATTCAAGGTGACGATGGCAGCGTTATTCTTGTCGACAGCGGGCCGGGTGATCCCAGCGCTAGGTCGGCCCAGTACCACGCACGTTTCACCCGTACCGCCAACCAACGGATAGACCATGCGCTCCAAGGGATCGACGTCGACCCTGAGCTCCTCACCACTGTGATCCTAACGCACCTGCACTACGATCATTGCGCTGACCTCGACAGGCTCCCGAACGCTCGGATTTATGTTCAAAAATCAGAACTCGAATATGCAGTTAGTCCGCGGCAGGAACACGCTAGTGCTTACGATTGTGGACACGTGGGAATAGTGCCTCAATGGATGCGCGTCTTTGATCGCATTCAAGTTGTCGATGGAGCCCATAAGTTAAACCACGGCGTAGAACTTCTCCACACCCCCGGCCATAGCCCCGGATCGATGTCCGTCGTCGTTACCACGGCTCAGGGGCGGCTAGCAATCGCGGGCGATCTTATCAGCCGGGTCGAAAACTGGCGAGGCGACGGGATCAATAAGCCAATTCCTCCAGGTTTCTTTACCGACCTCGGCGCCTGCCATGAATCAATAGCGCAACTCGCGGTCGCAGCAGACGCCGTATTAGCGGCCCACGATGATCGAACTAACCCGTGCCCCGTTTCAGCCTGACTGCCGCAGCACCCAAGACGCCAACCACTTAAAACCCCTGGAGAAAACCGCGATGAAGAGACTTGCGTTAGCCGTATCCATTCTTGTTGCAACCGCAGGTCTCGTGGCATGCAGTTCGAATACCGCATCCACTCCGACCAAGTCAGGGGACGGTCTGACCGTCCTGAACATCGGAAATATCAAGATTGCAGCCCAGACGGATGCCTATGCCGCCGACAAGTTGGGCTACTTCAAGAAGCATGGCCTGAAAGTTAACACGACGTTCGCAACCAGCGGGCAAGATCTCCTCACTGCAGTCGAGTCAGGATCCCTAGACATGGGACTGTCTATTCCCGGTGTTGCCATCACCGCAGACGCCAAAAAGTTTGACTATGTGGGTGTAGTCCAAGACCAGATCGCGCACGAGAAGGGACCCGACTCTGGCGGCCTGATAGTCGCGGCAAACAGCAGCATCAAATCGCTAAAAGACCTCGAAGGCCGCAGCGTCGCTGTCAACGCGACCGGGGGCAATCAGGTTTACGTGGCGGTTGTCAAGACGCTCGAAGACGCCGGGGTAGACATTAAAAAGGTCTCTTTCCAAGAGATTCCGTTCCCTCAGATGCCCGCTGTGCTCGGTCAAGGCCAGGTCGATGCCGTTGCGACCGTCGATCCGTTCACAACTCAGCTGCTAGCCGGCGGGAAGGGCCGCGAAATCGCGTGGTTCTACTCCGACGCGCTCCCCGGGATGCCAATTGGAACCTACTTCGCCAAAGGGAGTTGGGTGAAGAAAAACCCCGAAACCGCCACAGCGTTCCGCGATGCCATGGAGGAAACGATCAAGTTCCTCAACGCAAACCCAGACAAGGCCCGAGACCTGATCGCAGAATTTACTGGCTTGGATCGTGGTTTGCTGAACACGATGCCTAACATCCAGTGGTCGACAACCGTCTCCCGTTCCACGTGGGACAACCTGGTGAAAATTTATGTCAAACAGGGAATCATCAAGGAGCCGATTCCGGTTGACAAGCTTCTCGGTCCGGGCGCGCTCACTGGGGCAACCAACTGATCATGGCGATGGCGTATCGGCCCGTGTACAGACTGGAGAGACGATGAGACCATCGTTAGATGAGGTGGCGGCGGCGACGATCACTGACGGGAAGGCTAGTTCTGCGATCGTTGTGGCGGCTGGCCTGAGTAAGAGCTTCAAGGTCAAGAGTGGCAGTCACCGAGTTCTGCAAGACATCAATTTGGAGATTGCAGAAGGAAGCTTTACCTCCTTGATAGGCCCGTCCGGATGTGGCAAGTCCAGTTTGCTGCTTTGCCTTGCGGGCCTGATGTCGCCGACCGAGGGCACCGTGGCGGTGGGCGGGTCACTTATATCAGGACCACCCAAGGCAGTTACATACGTGTTTCAGCAATATTCTAAATCGGTGTTTCCGTGGCGAACGGTAGCAAAGAATGCGGCGTTCGGTCTAGAAACGGCGGGCGTGTCCAAGAAGGAAAGAGCTGACCGAGTACAGAACATGCTAGATCGTGTCGGTCTCAGCGGGTTCGAAGACCGGTTTCCAGGAGAGTTATCGGGAGGAATGCAGCAGAGGCTCGCCATCGCACGAGCACTTGTATGCGAACCCTCGGTCCTGCTAATGGACGAACCGTTCAGCGCGGTCGATGCCCTCACTCGTGCCCAATTGCAGGATCTTGTTCTGGACATCTGGAGGGAGGCTGGTCTCACGATCGTCTTTGTCACCCACGACGTTGACGAGGCCGTGTATCTGTCCGATCGTGTCGTCACACTGGGCCGCGATACTGAAGGGATAACTGACGACCTCGCGATCGACCTCGACCGCCCGCGAGATCAGATTGCGACGCGCGGATCCAGAGAGTTCATCGACTATCGCCAGAATTTACTCAATCGCGTCCTATCTCAACACCACGACAGCTGAGGAAGTGGATATGCGTCGAATCGTTAGGACCCGACTAACTGGTGTGATGGTCCTATTAATAATTCTGCTGGCATGGCAGCTGTCCGTCAGTGAAGGCATCATCAATTCAGTGAGCGTGCCTTCGATTACGGATATTTGGTCAGCGGGGATCGAGATGATCAGATCGGGTGCCCTGGCCAGTGCTCTCGGCGCAAGCCTTAGTCGCTTGGTGGTTGGGTATGCAATAGCGGTAACTGCAGGCGTATTGATCGGGCTGGCAATGGGATACTCGCGAATCGTGTACAATACTCTTGAACCGCTAACTGAACTCTTACGTCCGATTCCTAGCCCTGCTTACATTCCACTTGCGATCCTATTCCTTGGGCTCGGCGATCAGATGAAAATCTTCGTCGTAGCTTTTTCATGCACCTTTCCTGTCTTACTGAACACGTTTAGCGCTATTCGTGATATTGACCCCGTTCTGGTTGATACCGGGCGAACGTTTCGCACCAGCCGGGTTCAGCAGATTCGAAAGATCTACTTGCCCGCAGCCATGCCAGGCATTCTTACCGGTATGCGAGTGGCGCTGGGTATTAGTCTCATCGTGGTTGTTATCTCGGAAATGGTGGCAAGCAGCACGGGTATTGGCTACTTTATTCTCAACGCACAACGATTGTTTCTGGTTCCCGAAATGTATGCTGGAATCGCGTCCTTGGCAATTACGGGGTACTTGCTTAATCAAGTGTTCGTTCTTGCTGAGCGGCGCATTCTGCGGTGGCAACCAAGAACGTCGAACTAGCGGATGGCAAAGAGAAGGGTCAGGCTATGAAGGTTTCAGTGCCAGACGAGTGGTTCTTGACCATCGGAGGTGAGCAGCGTGAAACGGTCGACGGCCAAACTATGGGGTCGGTAAACCCGGCGACCGAAGAGAGAATCGCCGAGGTTCCGGCCGCATCTGCAAAAGACGTGGACGCGGCGGTAGACGCTGCGACAGAGGCGCGGGAGCGCTGGTCGGGGCTGGCATGGGCGTCACGAAGCCGTACGATGAACGAACTTGCGAACAGGCTCGAGCACGATTTGGAAACGTTTGCGTATTTGGACACGGTCGATGGCGGAAACCCTCTGACGGCGATGCGTGATGATGCGCGCTCGGGCATTGCGGCTTTGCGGTATTTTGCGGGTATCGCGGGCGAGGCCAAAGGATCGAGCTTTCCGGCCTCGAACGGCATGGTGAACTTTACTGTTCGTGAGTCATTCGGGGTCGTTGGTCGTATCGTGGCGTTCAACCACCCGTTCATGTACGCGGTGGCCAAAACTGCCGCGGCGCTTGCGGCAGGAAATACGGTGGTTTTGAAGCCGTCGGACCACACGCCGTTGTCGGCCCTAATGCTTGGACGCGTGGCGTCTGAGGTGTTGCCTGCGGGGGTGCTCAACGTCGTGTCTGGTCGGAGCGAGGTAGGTTCCGCCCTCGTCGAGCACCCCAGGGTGCCCAGAGTTGCGTTCACTGGGAGCGTCGGGGTGGCGCAGAGGATCATGGTTGCGGCTGCGCCGGAACTGAAGACCTTGACGTTCGAGCTGGGTGGCAAGAACCCTATGATCGTGGCTGCCGACGTTGACGTCGCAGCAGCAGCGTCAGCATCAATTGGCGGTATGAATTTCGCACGCTCGCAAGGTCAGTCATGCCAGTCGTTCTCGCGCGTGTTTGTTCATGCTGACGTCTACGATGAGTTCATCGAGCATGCAAGAGCGCGTCTGGTGGAGTTGTGCGTGGGTGACCCGCTTGCTGAGAACACGGATGTCGGACCGCTGTGCTTCGCGGACCACCGGAGTCGAGTCCTGGGTTACATCGACGCCGCGATCGCGGATGGTGCGCGTCTGGTGGCAGGGGGGCCGCACGAGCGGATCCCGGACAAGGGATTTTTCGTCGCACCGACGATGTTTGCGGATGTGACACAGGACATGACTGTAGCGCGGGAAGAGATCTTTGGGCCGGTCATGAGCGTCTTGAAGTGGAGAGATGAAGGCGAGGTTGTGAAGAACGCAAATTCGGTTGAGTACGGACTAACTGCTAGCGTGTGGACTAACGATGCCGGGTTGGCATATCGCCTGGCCACGTCGATTGACGCCGGATACGTCTGGATCAACAAGGTCGGGCCTAGGCCGTACGGGGCGCCGTTTGGGGGGTTTAAGCACAGCGGCTTTGGCAAAGAAAGTAACCTCGAGGAACTGTTGAGCTTCACGAGAGAAAAGGTTATTGACCACGGCTTCTGAGGTGGTTACCAACAGGCTGACGTTCAGCATTCCTGAGGGTTGACCGGCTCGCGAGACCGGGGTTGTATCCCGGATCTTTCACGGTACGGCTGGTGACGCTCGTCGCGGCGGGGAAGCCGCCGCGAGAGCCTGATTCTGGCACTGGGGTGTGACTGTTCGCCCCCGTTGTCGTTGGTCGCCGGGTCCGGGGTCCGGGGGTGGTGGCTGCCCCGGTGGTGCGGCGGGCCCAGACAGTGCTCAAACGCGCCCACCACGCCCACTGGCCGCAGCCACAACACCCACCGCAGCAGTACGCCGTCGACACTAACTGAACGGTATTGGACCAGGCCCGGCGCGCAGCGCCATGCGCCCCGCCCGACGGTCGGCGCATGCCGACGGCGGCCGGACGGCTTCGTTGATGCGGTTTCGATGCGGCTGTCAGCTCACGGCGGGATAGCGGAGACTGATCTGATTGCCGTCGGGGTCTTCGACGATCGCGTACCGAATCCCGCCGCCCTGATCGATCGGAGCAAGGTAGCTCGGCGCGCCGTCGGCAACGAGGGACCGAAAGGTCGCCTCGAGGTCAGTGGGACTGGCAAAACCGAATTCAAGGACGATGCGACGGTCCGCCGTCGGTGGTAGCGCCCACGACGGGTCAAAGGCATGAACGGCAGCGGCCGTCTCCCAGAACACGACGTGGTTGTCGGCCATGCGCAGCCGGTAGCTGTTGTCGCCGGTAGATTTCGGGACGTCGAGTCCGAGTTGACGGTAGAAGCGTAGCGACCGGTTGATGTCGGCGGTGAGGATGCCGACAATCGCCAGACCGATGGCACCGTGGTCGACGGTGTCCGCGCTCGCCGGTGACGGTGATTGCCGGCGTCCCGATCCACAGGCCGCCACGACTGACGCCGCGAGAGTGGCCGCAGCCGTCCATAGCACAGTCCGTCGAGGAACGGCGACGCTGCTGGAGCTGCCATGCGCCCGGCCGCTCACGAGACGAGGACGACGCGTCCGGTGAGGCCACCGGCGGCTTGGTGCCGGTGGGCGTCCGCGGCGCTGTCGAGCGGATAGGTCTGCTCGACGGTGGTCGGCAGCGTGTCCTGGGCAGCGAGGGCTAGCAGCTCGGTTAGCCTGTCGGTATCCGGGTGGACGGTGAGCACATGAATTGTGATGTGGCGCTGGACGTCGAACCGGCCGGTCGGGTCGATGTATGGAGGTACGGCGGTGGCGTAGCGCCCGCCGTCGCGGACCGCGGCGAACGCATTGCGTGCCGTCGGCCCACCGACGAGGTCGATCGCGGCGTCGACCCCGCCGGGGTAGTGCCGGCGAACGGCGTCGGTGAATGCGCCGCGCTCCACGGTCGACGTCGCGCCGAGCGCGCGCAGCCCGTCCGACTGGTCACGACGGACGACACCGATCACCTCGACGCCGGCGCGCGTCGCGAGCGCGACGAGGGATCGTCCGACGGCTCCCAGCGGACCGTCGATCAGCAGCGTCTTGGCCCCGTCGACCAGCGCCTCGTCCAACAGCTGAGACGCTGTCAAGCCGGCCAACGGGACCGTCGCCGCCTTTTGCAGACTCAGCTGCTCAGGCACCCGCGAGAGCAGGCCGCCGTCGAGGTTGACGTAATTGGCGTAGACGCCGTTCTGATCAATGGGCTGGAAGACCATCGCAGCGACGCGGTCCCCGACCTGCCAGTCAGTGACGTCCGCTCCGGTGGCTACAACGGTGCCGGCAAAGTCCCAGCCCAGCACCATCGGGAACTGGGCATCGCTGTCGGGGATGTTGCGGCCCGCGCGGGTGCTGAGGTCCACCGGGTTCACCGAGATGGCGGCGATCTCTACCTGTACCTGCGTGTCGGCTGGCGCGTCGAGCGGCAGCTGTGCGAGGTGCAGCAGCTCCGGTCCGCCGAAAGCGTCGATTACGGCGGCGCGGGTGGTGGTCGGGTTCTTTGCGGTCGTCGGCGAGGTGGCCATGTCTGCTCCTATGTAGGTCGATCGGTCTAGTACGTGCCACAGTAGCACCATGTAGACTGATCGGCATAATTACTGCCAAAACCCGGGGGACAAGTCCGGCCGGTTCAAGAAGGCTGCCGCAAGCGGATCGGACGAAGTCATCCTCGACCTCGAAGATTCGGTGACTTCGGACCAGAAAGTAACGGCCCGTCGTAACGCGCACTGGTGGCTCACCCACGGCGGCACGGCATGGGTGAGAGTCAACGCTGTCAACACCGAATGGTACGGACGTGACGTTTCCATGCTGGGCGCGACCCCGGGCCTGCGCGGGTTCGTCATCCCGAAGGCAGAGGTTCCGTCAGCGTTGAAGCTGCTGGAACGTCGGCTGCGGCCGGGCGTAAAACTGATCGCGTTGATCGAGACCGCGGTGGGGTTGCAACGAGTAGCCGAACTGGCGGCAGCCGAGGCCGTGGAGCGTCTCGCGTTCGGGTCGGTGTGACTTCGCGGAGGACATCGAGGCCGTGCACGAGTGGGACAGTGTCCTCCTGGCCCGCTCCTCCATCGTGGTGGCGTCCCGCGCGGCCGGTAAGCAGAAACCCATCGATGGCGTCACAGTCGAGCTGGACGCCCCAGACCGGCTGAAGGAGGACACAATTCGCGCCTACCGGCTGGGGTTCGGGGCAAAGTTTTGCATCCACCCCGATCAGATCGACGTCGTAGCGGCGGCGTTCGGCCCAGACGACGGCACGCTGCAGTGGGCGAAGGAGGTCGTGGATGCTTACGAGAGTGCAGGCGTCGGCGCGGTGAGAGTCAGGTCCCAGCTCGTGGACCGTCCTGTCGTCGAAAGAGCACGCCGGGTGCTTCGGATGGCCCAGTGACAGAGAACGGACAGACCGGGCCAGACCCGCCCCTCTGAGGTGGCGTCTAGCGACGAGGCCGCTCTCCCGTGAGGCCGGCAAGCGGAAGCGTCGGAGCCGTTTCGAACGGCAGATCCTCCGGCACGCGCGAGCAGATCGGCATTGAGGTTCAGATACTGGGTGTAGGTGCCGTTCTGGGCGACCGGCTGAAACACCATGGCAGCGAATCGATCACCGAGCTGCCAGGCCTCTACTCCTTCGCCGAGGCTGTGCACCGTGCCGGTGACATCCCAGCCGTCGACACCGAGCACCATGGGAACCGTGCGTCCGATTCCGGGATGTTGCGGCCTGCACGAGTCGTGATGTCTACGGGATTCACACCCGCAGCGGAGACCGCGATCTGTACCTGGCCAGAAGTCGGCGCGGCGAGCGGCAGCTGCGTGGTTCGAAAGCGATCGGGGGGCCGAAAACCCAGATCACTCGGTCATGGGTAGTCCGCGCGTCGACTCCAGTGGGCTGGCGACCGGCGAATTCGCGGGGTACGGCCGGCATTATCAGCTCTTCGTAGTCGGTTTAGTGAGGTCAATGCTAGCTCATGTAGACTGATCGGCATAGTGAACACGAGACCTGAGCGACCCAGCAGCCGAGAGCGACTCCTCGACGCCACAGTCACCCTGATGCGCGTCAAAGGCCCCACCGGCAGCGGTACCAAGCAGATCCTTGACGCCGCCGCCGCCCCCCGTGGATCGTTCTACTTTCACTTTCCGGAAGGAAAGGATCAGCTCGTACTCGAATCTCTGGAACGAGCGAGCGCAGCGACTGCGAAGTCTCTTGACGAGGCGTTTGTCAACGATACGCAGGATCTCCGGGCACAGATCAAGGCCTATTTCGCTGCCATTGCAGCGGACCTCGTCGCTAGTGACTACCGCCTCGGTTGCGCGGTGGGTGCCACCACGCTGGAGACCGCATCGACGACCCCGACCTTTCAGTTGGCCACCGCGAGTGCTTTCTTGTCTTGGACATCCACGTTGACGACGCGCCTACGGGCACGGGGTTTGACGCCCGAGCGTGCCGCGGCAACCGCCGACGCCCTCGTGTCCGCTATGGAAGGCGCGACCATGCTCGCTCGCGCTCGCCGCGACCCGGCACCCTTGGCGCATGCAGCGGACGTCCTCGCCCTCAGCATCGAAGCGGCATCGACAGGCCAGGAGAGCTGTATCGACTAGATCAGCCCGGCCGCGATGTGAGCCGCGAGCTGCTTGATGGCCCGCGCCGCCGTAGCTGGTCTTCGATCATCGGTCCACATTGCGCTCACTGCCCCTTCGACGATGCCACCACGCAGGACCGGCGAGGCAACCCCGGTCACTCCTGGCCACAGCTCGCCTGAGCTCACAGCGTAGCGAGCCGGCGTGTCTTCGTAATGGCTTCACGCTCACCCGGTCGGGCAGGTTCCCCGCTGAGCAGTACTGCGCCAGCCGCCCCCGGTCGAGGCATACCTCGTCCCGGGGTGGAATGTGCTGTGCGCGCCCGCGTTGTGCGGTTCGGCTGCGCTGATCAGCACCGCCTCGTCGCCATCGCGAATGAGCAGCAGCGTGGTCGCCCGAAGCTCATCGGCCATGCAACCAGCCGAGGATGCTCAGCATGCGTATCGGAGTCCCGCCTGAGCCCGAGCGAGAACGCTGCCAGGGTTTCAAACGCCTGTGGCGATCACCCCCGCGCGGTACCGCACGCTGGTCGTTAATGAGATGTTCACGGCAGGAGCGCTGCCACCAAATGGCCGCGCGACCGAGTTAGGGTCGCCTTATATTAAATACAAGGGCTCGTTGGCTCATTTTGGCTGCATCTCGACACCCGAACCTCGAACCCGTTGCCCGCCCTCCTGGCGCCCCCCACCCCTGCTGCCCGCCCCGGCCTCAAGGCGTTGCCGACCCCTGGCGGAGAAGGCATCACCGGGACACTCGGCATGGGGTTCCGGGTGTGCGAACACGGCCCCTGAGTAGGGCATTTGTTGCTCCCTCCCGGGTAGGGTGAGAGGACCAACCAACGAGCCTGACCAGCCCACGATCCTTCGGGAGTGCGTGATGACGATGACTATTGATCGACCAGTACAGGGCGAATCGGTGCAGCTGCTCGGCCGCGAGTGCCGGATACCGGGCACCGGCTTCGGCGTGCTGCACGCTATGTCCGAGCAGGGCGTGCCGCTGGTACAGCACAACGTGGCGAGTGAGGCCGTGGAGTGCCCCGGCGCGGTGCCCCTGCCGGTGGTGGGAGAACTGGTGCGCATCCTGGCCGCAGGCGAGGACGGGCCGGTGCTCTCCGGGTGCTGGATGGGCTACAGCCGCCACCCGATGGCCAGCCAAGAGACCGCTACCGTCCGCGTCCTGCGGCGGCACCGAGGTGGTCTCGCGTGAGGTGCCCTGCGCGGCGCTGCACGCGGGCACGGTGGTGACGGGCGTGGCCAGCCCCGAAACCAAGGATGCGGTGATCGTCGCCGAGCGTCTGGCCGCTGACCGCTTCCGCCAGCAGGAAGTGCACGCCGATTTCCTTGCGCGCCTTGCCGAGGATGCCCGTCAGTACGCCGATGAGAACGATCTGTGCGGCCACTTCGATGACTTCATGGAGAAGTGGGGCTTCCAGCGCCGTGAGCAGGAATACGAGGTGCGCATCGACTTCGACCCCGTGTACGTGACCGTCATGGCCGCCTCACAAGAGGACGCCCAGAACGCGGTCGATGCGGCCGCCGTGACCGAGGCACTGCCCTCCGGTCCGCTGCCGGAATGGAGCGGAAGCGCGCTCTAACCCCCGCGCAGCGGGGGAGCAGCCGGGCACCGGGACGCGGCCACATTTCGCGGCCCGGTGCCCACCCTCACACTCGGGGAAGCGCGCAGCGCTGACACCCTGACCGATCACACGGGCCGGCTTGCCGGTCCCGTCCCTCTGGGTGGGCGCGCAGCGGCCACCCGCCAGGCAGAAGGCAAGCGGTCAGGGATTTGGCTGTTTCGCCGCGTCGGTCAGGTCAGCGATGCTGGAGGGTCATACAAGTACGGCTGGCCGTGCCGGATCATCTTCACGATCTCCATGGGCCCGCACCTCGTATTCCTGCTCACGGCGGGCGCTCTGCTGCTGTTCGCCGGGCACGAGACGACGGCCAACCTGCTGGCCAACGCCGTCGTCTGCCTAGTACTACAGTTGCGTTTATTTTGATCTTGTCGGTGTGTCTGCGCTGGTGAGGGGACTCGTTCCCGGATCGTCTTGGGGATGGGTGATGATTTGTGTGTGGCCGAGGTGC
>JAABUO010005440.1_pt1 | contig 14802 bp, 11 predicted proteins | sample 5559291 | NCBI WGS metagenome assembly JAABUO01 (sample SAMN10711878, study PRJNA513372) | rock metagenome | isolation source: Antarctica rocks | place: Antarctica: Victoria Land, Finger Mt sud | reverse complement strand
ATCCGGTCGCGGTAATCCGATACACCGTGCCCTTGTCATCGTCAGTTATGTACAGCGCGCCATCGCTGCCGACTGTCACGCCGACCGGGCGACCCCACACCTGACCCGGATTGTCCGCGTTCCCCGGCAGCCAGCCCCACGCGAAATCTTCCGGCTGGCCCGCCTGCCCATTGACAAACGGTACGCGCACTACTTTGTCACCCGTCTTCACCGAGCGGTTCCACGAGCCGTGATAGGCGATGTAGATGCTCTCCTTATAGGGCTGTGGTGCGGCGAAGGTGTCGCCGAAGGTCAGCCCAAGTGGGGCGGAATGCGCCTGCAACGCGACATCATCCGGCGGGACATTCGCGCACTTCGCGGCGTCGTGGTATTCGGGGTTTGGCTTCGGGCCATCGTAGCAGAACGGCCAGCCGTAGAAGCCGCCATCGTTGATCCGGCGCAGATCGTCCGGCGGTAGTTCGTCGCCGATGTTGTCGCGGCCATTCACCGTCGCCCACATCTGGTTCGTGCCGGGCTGCCAGGTGAAACCGACCGCATTGCGCAGTCCGGTCGCAAAGAGCCGACCATTCTTGCCATCGGGATCGTAGACGCTGATCGCGGCGCGTCGGTTGTCCTTCTCGTTGCAGACATTGCACGATGACCCAATGGCGAGGTAGAGCCGACCGTCCGGCCCGAAGGCAACGGTGCGCGTCGCATGTCCGCCGGTCGGCAGATTCGGGATGACGACTTCCTTCGCGCCCTGTGCTTGCAGCGCATTATTGGGTGCGGAGAAGCGCGCAACTTCGTTTGTCTCGCCGACGTACACCCAGTCCTGATAAAAGGCGATGCTGGACGGCTCTCGGAGGTTGCTGGCGAAGATAATCGTTTTGTCGGCCGTACCGGTGTGATTCGCGTCCGGCAGGGCGAGGATGCGGCCATTCTGATCCGCGACGAAGAGCATGCCGTCCGACGGACGCACGGCCATGAAGCGGACGGGGCCGAGATTCCGTGCATAGACAGCAATGCTAAATCCGGCGGGGAGCATCACCGTCCCGCCGGGTACGGCGTGCGCTTGCGGTGGTCCGGTCGGCGCGGTGGCCGAGGGTAGCGCCGTTGCCGACGGAACGGTCGTGGGCGTGACGGGCGCGGTTGTTGCGGGCGGTGCGGTGACGCTCCCGGTGTCGGTTATCGGCGCCGGTGACGGTGACGACGGAATGTCCGTCGGCGTCGCGGTCGGTAGCACCGTCGCGTCGTTCGCGGTGTCGCTCGATGCTTGCGTGCGCGTGGTAAGTGTCGCGGTCGGGGAGACGGCTGGAATGGCGGTCGCTTTGCTACCGCCACACGCCGTGAGCAGCACGATGCAGCAACCAATCAGGAAGAGTGGCGTGGTTCGGGATTGTGGCATGGGAAACCTCCGACGCAGCACGACTGCACCCAGAGGGATCATACCGCATGTCTGAGGCCATCGTCTGAGAATCCTAGCCCCCAATCCCCTTCCCTCCGAGGGAAGGGGATTGGGGGCTAGGAATGCCCGCCGGTCAGGATGAGAAAGCGCCGTGGACGACAATGGCGACGCCGAGCATGAAGAAGCCGACGACGACGGCAACGGCGATATTGTCTTCCTCAAAAATTTTCTTGCGAAGTTCGTGCGGATGGAGTGCATCAAACAGCCAGTAGCTGAAAAGTAACAGCGCCATGCCGGTGAAAGCGTAAATGATAGCGCTGATCCAGATGCGCAGTTCGTGCCCAAAATCCACGATGATCCTCCACTTTCTCCCACATGAACCACCACGATGTGCGGTGCATTGCTTCGGTAGTCATGTGGAGCATAGCACATGATCGAACCACCTATTCGCACATAAGGCATGTTGGTCACTTGCGGACAAGCATCAACGCGGTCTGCGGCGGGTTGAACCATTGCGCGCCATCCTCGGTGACTTCGAGGTCATCTTCGAGCGCGATCATGCCATAGCCCTCGACGAATGTGCCGATCTCCAGGACATAGCACTGACCGGCCTCGATGATCTCATTCGGTTTCTCGCCATACCGCTCCCACCGGGGATAAAAACCCCCGCCGCCATCGTGCGCGACATGACCGAGTTGGTGGCCGAGGCCGAAGTGCCACTCCTTACCGCGCTCCGCGAAGAACTCGCGCGCCGCCTCGTCCACCTGCCAGCCGGGGACGCCGGGCCGTACGGCGTTGAACGCTTCCATGATCGCGCGCTGTACCGTATCGAAGTCCCGTTTGACCGGTGGCGGCGCGTCCGTCTCGTCGTCCCGCAGAAAGTACCAGGTGCGCTGCATATCGGAGGAATAGCCGTCAATCGTGATGCCGAAGTCGAGCCGCAGCAGTTTGCCCTTCTCAACCGCATTCGTTGTTGGGCCGACGTGGCCGATGGGGGATTGATCGCCCGCCGTGACGGTCGGGTTATATTCCTTGTCCCACGAAAAGCCATAGCCGAGTTCGCGGCAGCGGCGATGGAGGAACTGCTGAATCTCCTGCTCCGTCGTGCCGATCTGGACCCACGCGGTCATCTCCGCGAAGAGCCGTTCCGTTTCCTCGCAGGCATGTTTGATCCGCTTCCGTTCCTCCGGCGATTTGCGGCCCCGCACGCGCGACGCAATCGGCTCGGCGGAAATGAACCGCGCGGGGTACGGCGTCCCATTGAGGGTGCTCGTGAGGTTCAGCCACATGCCGTACGTGAGGCCGTCTGCCTTGTCATTATCCGTGCTGTAGTCGAGGGCGATCTGTTGCGGATCGAACCGCGTGATGATCTCCCGCAGCGCCTCGCTCCATCCCTGCACATACCCGTGCGGCGTGTAGATGCCGCCCGCCTCGATCTGCGCGACATCGCCGGTGCCGACAATCGCATGCGCCTCGCCGGAGCGCGTGATGATGAACGCGGATTGCCATGTCGCGCCCGCACCGACAACAATCGGGATCGAAGGATCGCAGAGCGTGCTCGTCTCCCGCCCAACGAGCATCCACATATCAACCTCGAGTTCGTTGAGGATACCAACCGCCTGCGCGACCTTCTCCTTCACAAGTTGATTGACCATAGATTGCTCCTTGTGGCGGTTCAATGTATTTATGTCTTCGCGAGAGTCTCCGCGAGGTTGAGGAAGTAGGCAGCAATCCATTGCTGGGCGGCCTTCATGCCCTGCACGGTCGCGTACTCGTTCGGGCTGTGGACGCGGCCACCGTGGCCGAGGCCGCCCATCGCGACGGGAATGTTGAGCCACTCCTTGTCGGTGAAGAGGTAGAAGGGTGCGGAACCGGCGAGGTGGGGCCAGATTTCCGGTTCATGGCCGAACTGGTGGTAGGTCTCGATCATCGCGCGCACCGGCGGATCGTCAATCCGCGTCTTCGCCCACGGGTAGGCGTCGAGGATTTCCACTTCGATGTCCGCGAAGCCGTGCCGGTCGAGGTGGGCGCGGATGCGCTCGTACGTCTTGGGCGGGTCCATGTTGCGGACCATGCGGACATCCACTTTCGCTTTCGCCTCATGCGGGATGATCGTTTTCGTCCCTTCCTGCCAGTGCCCGCCAACGATGCCGTCAATATTGAGCGTTGGCTGATAGAGATACTTCCGCAGCAGCGGCACGCCGTCGAGGTCGTACTTGAAGCGGCGCACTTCGTCGCCGCGCAGTCGTTCGTCGGGATCGAGCGTCGGTGCGAGGGCGGCGAGCAATGCCTCATCGTGGGCATCCGCCGGTTCGACCTCATCGTAGAAGCCATCCACGAGAATGTGCTTCTCGTCGGTGGTAATCATCGAGGAAAGGGCATGCGCGAGCCGCCACGCCGGATTGCCATACCAGACGGCGTTCGAGCCATGCACCGCGCGCACCGTCGGGCCGCCCCAGTCGCCACCACGCGCCGTGAACTCCATGAAGAGGATGCCCTTGACGCCGAGATACGAGAGTACCTTACCGTTCAAATCCTGCGACAGAAAGGCGAAAAAGGCGGCATCCGCCCGGAGACGGTCGCGGTTCTCGCGGACGAAGTCGGGCAGGTGCTGCGACCCCATTTCCTCTTCGCCCTCAACCATGAAGATGACATTGATTGGCAGTGTGCCGTGGACATTTTTCAGCGCTTCGAGGGCGAGCAACGTGTTGACGAGCGGCCCTTTCTGGTTCATCACGCCGCGATTGATGAGGCAGGGGCCGAGTTCCGGCGCGAAGGGCGGCGTGATGATCTCGCCGCCGAACGGATCGCTGACCACCCACGTCTCACCAACAACGGGCTGCACGTCGTACATGCCGTAGAGAAGAATCGTGTGCGGCGCGCCGACATCAATCCGTCCGTACACGACTGGCCAGCCTTTCGTCGGCACGATTTCGCCCGTACCGCCGAGTCGTTCGATCCAGCGGACGAGCATCTGGGCGCACTCCGCCATCCCCGTGCCATCCGCCGAGATCGAGGGTTGGCGCACGAAGGCGCGCACCTCCTCCAGATGCCGGTCCCAATGCTCATCAATATATGCCTGCACGCGGCTCGATTCCGCCATCACGTCGGACTCCCTTCCATTCCTGGAAACACGTTCATTTGGTGGGGTAGTCTAGCATATGGGCGAGGAACCCAACCCCCGGCCCCTTCCGGCCCTCGGCGTGGGAGGGGGTGACTCATCGCAGCGCCGTGGCGTTCCTCGTAATGTCCCGATCTCTCAACGGCTCGCTCCCCCTTCCTCGCGGGAAGGGGGTTGGGGGGTTAGGTTCTTTCCACCCGCCCGATCAGCGTTTCGCCGATGGAGCCAACGAAGCGTTCCAGTGCCTGCGGATCGGGGTCGGTGGGGAGGCGGAGGATGAGGCGATGAACACCGAGGGCGGCGTACTGTTTCGCTTCGTCCAGCGTAACGGGGCCGCGCGGCGTGACGCTGATTTCCAATGGGCCGAGCGCCGCCGGACGGGGAAACTGTGAAGCCGCTGTCTGAAGATCGGTGAGTGCGCGGGCGGTCGCGTCCGCACTCATGCTGAAGCCGTACCAGCCATTGCCCTGTTCGACCGCGCGGCGATACGCGCCCGGTGATCGCCCGCCGATCACGACGGGTGGGCCGGGCCGCTGCACCGGCTGCGGGTGCGCCTGCACGTTCGCGAACTGGACGAATCGCCCGTGATGCGCGGGCTGCTCTTCGCTCCAGATCGCGCGCATCGCGGCCAGATAGTCGTCCGTGCGCGCCCCGCGCTCTGCGAACGGAATGCCGAGGGCGCGGAACTCCGGTTCGAGATAGCCGACACCGATGCCGAAGATGAACCGGCCCGTGGAGAGCACATCGAGGCTGGCAATCTCCTTCGCGAGAACGAGTGGGTTCCGTTGGGGCAGGATGATGATGCCCGTTCCGAGCCGCACGCGGTGCGTCTGTGCGGCGAGGAAGGTGAGCGCGATGACCGGATCGAGGATGCGATCACGCGGTTCCATCGGCGACGGCGGCTCGCGCGGGTCGGGCAGGACGACATGCTCGCCCGCCCAGAGCGACTCGAACCCGACTCCTTCCGCCAATCGCGCGATGCGGCTCGCGGTCTCCGGCTCGCTGCATGCGCCGATATTGAGGTCGAACAGGCCAAATGCGAGGGTGTCAGGCATGCTGTTTCTCCTTTGTCATGGTATGCGCAATCCAGCGGTATCGCGCGTTCGCGGTGCGATTCACAACGATCTCACACTGACGGATATTCCGTCGTTTTGTTATGGTGAACGTACATCTTGTGTTGGCTTGCTATACTGCGAAGGAGCGTATGACGAAGGGGGATAGGTAATGTTGAGGGTTCCGCATGTGTGATCAAAAGGGCGTGCCAGCGCTTACCGCGCTGCTGCTTGCGCTCGTCGTCTCCCTTGTGCCGGTGCGGGCGGCGGAGCAGTTTGCCGACCCGACCTTTCGCGCGCTCTGGGAGCGGACGGACGGCCCCGTCGCGGCATTGGCAGTGCAGCGGACCTTTCTCTGGGGGTCCACGCCGATCAGTGGGGCGGTGCAGGAAAAGTACGCGCAAAGTCCCGGTGGCATGCGACTCGTGCAATACTTCGATAAAAGCCGCATGGAGATCACGCAACCGGGGATCGCGCAGACATCGGCGTTCTACGTCACCAATGGCCTCCTCGTCATCGAACTGATGACGGGGCATATCCCGACCGGCGCTGATCCGTCGCAGGTCGAGTTGCGCGACCCTGCGAACATCAATGCCGTCGGTGATAGCGACGACGCGAATGCGCCGACCTATCAGACGCTCGCGAAACTCCGCGATCTCCCGGCCCGCGCGGTGAACGCGGCGATCAACGAGCAGGTGGACCGGGCTGGGAGCGTTAGCGCGGGCGGTGCGGATGGCGTCACGACGGCGGTCCTTGTGCCGGAGACGCGGCACGCGGTCGCGTCCGTCTTCTGGACATTCATGAACAGTACAGGGCCGGTCAGCGACGGCGCGGGCGGGATGGTCACGGGGCCGCTCTTTGCCAACCCGTTCTACGCGACCGGCTTTCCCGTCACGGAGGCATACTGGACGACGGTGCGCGTCGCGGGGACGGCCCGACAGGTGCTGGTGCAGGCGTTCGAGCGGCGCGTCCTCACCTATACACCCGGCAACCCCACCGGTTTCGCGGTCGAGGCAGGCAACGTTGGCGCGCATTATTACCAGTGGCGCTACCAGTCGAAGCAAGCCACGGTCGTTGACCCAACTGCTGCGGTTGGCCCGATCCAGGTCGCGAACGTCTTTGCGGGGAAGTACAACCTCACGCCCGGCGATGTCCCCGAGCGCTTCCAGTTCCAACTGGACGGCGAGGCAACGAATGGCCTGATTGCGAAGAATGATGCAGACCCGAACTACGGCGTGTATCTCAAGCAATGGCAGCGCCTGACCGGCTACCGGCGCGTCTTCGTCCGCAGCGAGGTTGGCAACCAGGCGTCGGCGATCCAATCACTCGTCTCCATCTTCCGCACAGCGGATGGCGCGCTGGCAGCGCTCAACTTCAATCACGACCGCACCCGCAACCTCCCAAATGTCGCGGTTGCCGACGGCGTACTTGGGGCAAATTCGTATTTGGTGACTGATCGGTCCACGGAAGGAGTGACCGTCTATTCGCTCGCCTGGCAGCAGGGGAATGTTCTTGCCAGCGTGGACATCAGCACGCCGACCCACGGGGGCCTGACACCGGTGGACATACGGGACCTTGCGGGCAAAGTGTCGCGCCGCCTCGCGACCGACAGTACGGCCTGACCGATGCGCGTTCACGGCGATCCGCGACGCCGGTTGTCTGTGTGCATCGCGATGGCATGCATGGCGCTGGTGGTGATTGTCCCACTCGCTCCCGCGCGACGGGTCGCCGCGCTCGTCCCGTTCGCGTCACCTGCCTTCGGTGCTGCATGGTCGCCGGTAGATGAACCTGTTGCGTCGGGCGCGGTGCAGCGGCCCTATTTGTGGGGCGCGGGGCCGAGCAGTGCGGGCCTCTCGGAGTCATACCGCGATGCGCCGGACGGCATGCGGCTCGTCCAATACTTCGATAAAGCGCGCATGGAACTGACCGATCCCGCGCGCGGCACGGTGACGACCGGACTCTTGACGCGCGAACTCGTCACGGGGCGCATTCAGATCGGCGACAGCCCCGCGAGTATCGAGGTGCGCGGGCGCGGCAGCACGACGGCCATCGTCGGCGATGCGACGAATACCTTCCCAACCTATAGCCAACTCCGCGACCGGATTGACCGCCCGCAACCGGACGCCACCAGCCAGTTTGTGACCGATATGCTCACCCTGTCGCCCGACGCCACTGCCGATACAACGCTCGCCGTCCAATCAGGCGGCATGGCGCGGGCGGTGGACGACCCGAACGCGCAACTGCTGCATTTCGTAGCGGAGACCGGACAGACCATCCCGCAGGCTTTCTGGTCCTTTCTGACGACGGATGGCATGGCACTCGACAACGGCGCGCTCGTGGATCGCGCGCCGCTCTTTGATTGGGTTCCGGTCGTCGGCCTGCCGATTTCGCCCGCCTGGTGGGTAACGGCCCGCGTCGGCGGCACGTCAATGGCGGTGATGCTCCAACTCTACGAACGTCGCGTGCTCACGTATACACCGGCGAATCCGCCCGGTTTTCAGGTCGAGATGGGCAATATCGGCCAGCATTATTACCAGTGGCGCTATCTTGGCGCTGATGTGCCGCTCATCCCGGTCGCCGGCACGAGTGCGACGGCGACCGGGAAACCGCCGAAGCCGACGACGACCCGCCGCGCAACGAGCGCTCCCGTCATCACCGGCGCGGGGCCGGTGCGCATCGTGGCTCTCGTCGCCCGCCCGCCGGACGGCGCGGCCGATGTCAACGGCGAAACGGTGACGATCCGCAACGACGGCTTCGGGACCGTTGACATCACGCACTGGACTCTGACGGACGTGAGCGGGATCAATGTCTTCACATTTCCGTCGCTCGTCCTGCCACCGGGCGGCATAATCGTCGTCCATTCGGGCCGGGGCAGCCCGACCACGACCGACCTCTACTTCGGGAAGAAAAAGGGCATCTGGAAGGATACGGGCGACACCGCGACGTTGCGCGATGCGACCGGGGCGGTGATCAGCGTCTACACGTATGGGAAATAGGCCGTTACCAGGTTTGGCCACCAACGCTGATGCGTACGTCACTCTCTTGGAGCAGCAGGGAAGAGGGTGCGCAGTTTGCCTGGTGCATTCGTCGTGATCCCGGCGATGCCGCGCCCCGCGAGAATACTGGCACGGCGTAGGTCGTCGAGTGTCCAGACAGAGACCGGGAGGCCCGCGCGGCCGGCATGGGCAATGAAACGTGGCGTCGCGGTCTGATGCCAGACATTGATGCCGACGCAGCCAAGTCGCTGCGCCTCGGCAATTGCGACGTTCGTGCCGTGCCGCGTGAGGAGCCAGAACGGCACGTGCGGCAGCGCGGCGCGGGTCGCCTCAATGATTTCGGTGTCGAAGGAACTGAGGATGATGTCGTCCGTCCATGTGCCGATGGATGCGGCGAGCGTATCCGGTGGGATCGGCTCTTTCAGTTCGAGGTTGATGAGCGGCAATGTGCCCCGGACGGTTGCCAGCGTCTCCGCGAGTGTCGGGACATCGTAGGCCGCAAGTGCGACGGCGGTCTCCGCCGCGATGCGCACGGGATGCTCGCGCGTCCGCCGGAGCGAGTCATCGTGGCTGATGACGATTTCGCCGTCCGCGCTCATGCGCAGATCGCACTCAAGCCCGTCCGCGCCCTGCGCAATGGCGAGGCGGAAAGCGGCGAGCGTATTCTCCGGGGCATCCGCCGATGCGCCTCGGTGGGCAATGATCAGAGGGACCGAAGTGCGTTGGATACGTCTCATAGCATGGAGCGTATACCACTTTCCCGCCGATGTAAAGATGGTAGCGAACAGTACTATGCCGATTCGTGTTGGTATGTATCCTCATCGCCACCGTGTTGATGCGAAAGAGGAGAAAGAATCTCAATTTCTTCTCTCTGCGCCCTCTGCGATCTCTGCGCTCGATTCCTTTCCCTGCCTTGACGGCTTGGAACCATCGTGTAGCGCCGAAAGCGCGGTATGATGCCACAAGGAACGACGCACGAAGGAGGCAGGGGATGATTAATGCGGAACCGGGGCGATGGCCGAATGGCGCGCGGTGCGCAGTAACACTCTCATTCGATGTAGACGCGGAAACGCTCTGGTTGATCGCGGACTCGGCGAATGAACACAAGCCCGGCTTGCTCTCGATGGGGCATTATGGCCCGACCGTCGGCGTGCCGCTGATCCTCGATCTACTCGCCCGCCACGACCTGCACGCCTCGTTTTTCGTGCCGGGGTGGACCGTGGAGCATTACCCCGAAACGATGCGAGCGATCGTCGCGGCTGGGCATGAGATCGGCCATCACGGCTGGATTCACGAGACGCCGACCTCGCTCACGAAAGAGGAAGAGCGGGCGGTCCTGGAGCGTGGCCTGCGCGCCATCGAGCAGGTCGCCGGTGTCCATCCGGTCGGGTATCGGTCGCCGTCGTGGGAATTCAGCACGAACACCCTCGATCTGATCGCCGAGTACGGCTTTCGCTACAGCAGCAATTTGATGGATACGTTTCTGCCGTACCGGCACCCAGACACCGACGTGATCGAATTGCCGGTGCAGTGGATTCTCGATGACGCGCCGTTTTTCCTTTTTCGGCCAAGTGGCGCGACCCGTCCGATCCAACCCGCCGCCTATGCGTTGCAGGCATGGCAGGAAGAATTCGCCGGTATCTACGCGTACGGTGGCCTCTGCATGCTGACGATGCACCCGCAACTTTCCGGACGACCGGGGCGCGTGCAGATGCTGGAGCGGTTCATCGCGTACGTCCGCGCGATGCCGGAGCCAGTCTGGTTCGCGACGGGCGCGGAAGTCGCGGAGCATTGGCGGGCGCAGTAACACCATCCTGACCGTGGCAATGTCCTTGCATTTCGGTCTTGCGGATGCGGCGCATATGCGCAAGCCCGAAAGGATCATACGAGACTGATGACACGACGGAAAGAGATACTGATCGGCGCGGGCACACTATTGGGCGGCGCGGCAGCGTTCGCCGGAACGAATGCCGCGCTTGCCGCCACCGCGCCGCCACTCTGGTCTGTGCTGCCCGGCGACACAAAGCGGTACTCGTGGCGCGATGGCGAAATTAGTTACGCTGTTCGTGGTGCGGGTACGCCGCTCCTGCTGCTGCACGGGATCTATGCGACCGCCTGCGGCTATGAGATGCGCCGTCTCTTCGCGCCACTCGCCGAGCAGTACCGCGTCTACTGCCCGGATTTGATCGGCTTCGGCCTCTCGGACCGGCCCGCGATTGAGTACACGCCGATGATCTTCATGCAGATGATCCGCGATTTCGTGCAGGACGTTATCGGTCGGTCGTGCGTTGTCGTCGCGAGCAGTCTGACCGCCGCGTATGTCATCCAACTCGCCTTCGATCATCCCGGCCTCTTCCGCCGTCTCGTGCTCGTGCTCCCGACGGGGCTTGAACAATTGGAAGACCGTACGCCAAGCCCGAAGAAAACCGCAGCCACAGCCTTGCTCGCGTCCCCGGTGATCGGTGAGGCGCTCTTCAACGCGCTCGTCTCGAAACCAAGCCTGCGCTATTACCTGGAGAAGCAGAGTTTCTACGATTCACATGCGGTAACGGACGACATGATCGCTTATTACCACGCGGCCGGACACCAGAAGAATGCACGCTTTGCGCCCGCCGCATTCGTCGGCCAGCAACTGAACTGGCCCGTCCGGCATGCCTTCGCGAACCTCACGCAGCCGGTGATGGTTGTTTGGGGAGCCAATGCGGTAATCGCGCCGCTGAAGTACGCGCAGACATTCCGCCACACCAGTCACCACACCCGCCTCGAAATCCTCGATCAGTGCGGCGCGGTGCCACACGATGAGTGCGCGGACGAATTTCTCCGGCGCGTGCAACCCTGGCTCGCCCTGCCCGACGAAGAAGCGCGCTGGTGCGAACCGATTTCGGAGAAACAGACCTAACCCCCCGCATACCTCGCTTTATGATATGAGACGCCTGCGTGCATCCCGCGTGGCGAGATCGTTCTGGTGTGGAGCAGAAGATGGCGAGCGAGATACGGCAGCGAATCGATGTCGGACACTATGCGCTTTATCTTGCCTGTGCGGGCGCAGGCAGGCCAGTCGTGGTCTGTGACGCTGGTCTGGACGTGCCCGGTGCTTCCGATCCGGCATGGGCCACGATTGCTACGGCCGTTGCACAGTTCACGCGCGTCTGTTGTTACGACCGCGCAGGGTTAGGACAGAGCGATCCCGCGCCACGACCGCGCGATGCAGAGGCTCTTGTCCGCGATCTGGCGACGATCCTCACCCTGGCTGATATACCACCGCCGTATGTGCTAGTCGGGCACTCGCTCGGTGGGATGACGATGCGCATGTACGCGCGCCAGTATCCTGCTCAGGTCGCGGGAATGGTGTTGGTCGATACGAGTCATGAAGATGTAACCGCGCGCTTCGATGCCATCGTTCCGGAGTCAGTTCGGCGGAAGGGATGGGAGCAATCGCAAGTCAACCACGAGGGCATCGACTTGATGACCTACCAAGATCAATACGATGACGTCGGCCCATTACCTGATGTGCCCATCTGGGTAATCAGTCGAGGAATTGCACCAAATTCGCGTGACGCAGAGGGGTGGCCAGTTGAGAAGACGGAACCAATCTGGCACGAACTCCAAGCGGCCTTGGTGGTCAGCGCGCCACAGGGTCAGCATCTTATTGCCGAGCAAAGTGGCCATAACATCGTGAAGGACCAACCAGACGTGGTGATCGCCGCCATTCACGAAGTCGTATCCCACGTTCGTTCCCGCCACTGAGAGTGTTCATGGGCATCTCATATCATACAGTGAGACGTAATCTCTCCAGTCTCCTTCCTCTTGGGAAGGGGGAAGTTAAGACTCAGTCCTCAGCCCTCAGCCCTCAGCCCTTCGTTATGAGAGGGCAGGGGAGGCGAGTTTGATATAGCGCTCGACGCTCATTTTGTTGCGCGAATCTTCCGCGAGGCCGAGGAGGCCGATCAGTTTCCCGGCGTCGTTTCCTTCGCGGGCACGCTCGACCGCCCAAGTGTCGCGGAGCGATTGCGGCGTTACTTTCTTGGCGATCTCCGCGCTCGCGGCGATCCGCTCGACGATCTTGTTAATGGACTGCGGCGGCAGCGCGATTAGCCGCTCCTGCGGATCGTACGCCGCGACGTAGGCGGTGAAGATCGCCGCGAAGGTGGCATCCGCCGCGAGTTTCCGCTCCTTGTTTCGATAGCGGGCCGAGTCATAGTAGACGTAGACGATCGGATGATCCGCGTCGGACATGTCCACATGTTCTTTGCGGATCGTCAGCAATTCGCCGCGCGAGAAGCCGAGCCGCAAGAGCAGGTGCGCGATCAGCGCGGAACGCTCATTCTCATCGGCGGCTGCATCAAGAAAGCGCTGTTGCTCGTCCGCGAACAATGGCTGCGGTGTCTTCAGCGGGATGTGCTCGGGGTAAAATCCCGCCGCCGGATTCTCTTTCTCGGTGATCAGTTTGCACTGCACGATGAGGAACTTGAAGAAGGTGTTGAGCGACGTGAGCCGCCGCTTGCGTGTGCTACGCGTCGCACTATCGCCGAGAAAGGCGGCGATGTCTCGCGCACTGATCTGCGGCACTGGTTTCGGCCCGATCCGCTCCTCGAATAGCGCGAGATCATACGAGTACGACTCAATTGTGTTCTTTGGGTGGCCGGACTGTTCCAGATAGCGTCGGAACCAGTAGCGCGCGAGTGTCAGGGTCGCGTCCGCCGTCAGTGCCCGCATGAGCGCGACACCGGGCGTTAACTTCCCATTTGTATCTACCGTGAACAGCGTCTGCTGCTCCGGCTGCGGCGTCGTCGGGATATCCCGGACGGATTGCCGACTCGCGATAGATGCGGATTTCTGCTCCTGCTCAGGTTTGCTGCTCATGGCGTCACCTTCTGTCCTTCCGCTCCCTACTGTCCGTACACGCGAACGCATGTCCGTATCTTAGCATATCCCACAACATTCTGTCGAGTTGTTTCCATAAATTCTTCTGGAAGGCCAAATGTGTATTGTGAAATGGGCAATGACAATGCCGAGCAGCATGCTGGATTCCACTATGCTGTGGGATAAAAGAGCGCCCTATTTTGCGCTCACTGGCGAGCGGTCCGCACTTTCAGCGAGTAGTGGCTAGGTGTGAGATGAATCGGTGCGTGATGCGGGGCAAAAGCGCCGTCACAGTCGTGCCGACATCCACGAAACTGGCAATACCAACGCGGCCACCGTGCGCCTCGGCGATCTGCTGGACGAGGCTGAGGCCGAGGCCCGCCCCGTGATGACCGCTCTCAACCCCGCTCGCGCCGCGATAGAATCGCTCAAAGAGGTGCGCGATCTCCGCAGGCGCGATGCCCGGTCCTTCGTCCCGCACGCGCACCGCAAGCCATTCCCGTTCGGGACGCACCGTAATCGCGACGGGTGTTCCGGGCGGCGTGTAGTGGCAGGCATTCTCGACCAGATTGGCGAGCAGCCGTTGCAGGAGCCGTGCGTCGCCCTCGATGACCGCGTCGCCATCAACATCCGTACTGATTGGATGGTCGGGAAACGTACGCATTGTCTCTTCCGCGATTGCCGACGCGAGGTCGCTGACGTTAACCGGGCTGTGGATAATCGGCTGACGGCCCGCGTCAATCCGTGCGAGCATCAGCAGATCGGCGATCATCGTACTCGTCTCCGTGACAGACACACCAATCGCTTCGAGTGCGGCGCGGTATTCGCTCGCGCTCCGCTCCCGCATCAGGGCGAGTTCGGTCGTCGCCTGAATGACCGCGAGTGGCGTCCGCAACTCGTGCGCGGCGTTGGCGACGAACGCCTGCTGCTGGGCGAGAGACCGCCGGACCGGCACCATCACCTGCCGCACGAGAAAGAGGCCGCCGATGACCGAGACGACGACGACGCCACTGCCGATCAGCGCCATAATCAGCCGAAGCCGATTCAACAAATCGTGGAGGGCGGCGTCCGGCCGCCCCGTTTGCACGATGACGGCGATATGCGCGCTGTCCTGCTCGCCGATCCAGATCGGTTCTGTCAGGACGCGCGTGCTGGTACCGGGGGACGAGAGCGTGCGGACATCGGTCGTGCCATCCTCAGCGACTTTGAGCGGCAAGAGGGCGGGCAGATCCGGGACGCGCTGCGGGTTGGGGGCTTTCAGTTGCGTCCCATCCGGTGAGAAGAGATAGACATCAATTCCCGCCGTATTGAGGTCGCGGGCGAAATCGAGCGCATACATATCAATGCTGCCGTCCGGCTTGAGGACGACATTCGCGACATCCTCCG
>JAABUO010005437.1_pt1 | contig 14807 bp, 20 predicted proteins | sample 5559291 | NCBI WGS metagenome assembly JAABUO01 (sample SAMN10711878, study PRJNA513372) | rock metagenome | isolation source: Antarctica rocks | place: Antarctica: Victoria Land, Finger Mt sud | reverse complement strand
TCGCCCTGTCACAGGGTCCCCAATTTGCTATGGGGCTGCATCCGAACAATAACGGCACCCGGCGCGGACAGTCGGTTCTCGAATGTGCTCCGCACTGCTCCGCAATGGCTCCGCCCCTGTCGTTACCCGTGACCTTCAAGACTACATGCGAAACAGATAATTCACAGCTAACATTACAGTAGCTACTATACTACAGGTCATACGAGGTGACGAATATCATATGCTGGGCTTGACCATCGTTGAGGGGAACAATGTATGCCACACCACAAAGTGATGGTACTATGCAGGATTTTTGGTGAAGTCAAACAGGTTTCTGTTTACATGCAACTGTGTATCAGAGGCAATCACTTGATGTATTTGCTGTTGGTGCAAAAGGTCCTGCCGCCGTAGACGTCAGCAGCAGTTGTGTCAGTGGTCTGCACAACAGAAGAGCTATGCTGCTGTGGTGTTGGCTGCAGACGACCACTGGCTTGCTTCCATTCACTAGCCTCACCAGAGGGCCTACAGCAATAATAACATTGACTAACCAGCTTGAGATACTGACCTATTATTGTGGGCCATGCATCATGCAAAGTCACTGACACTTGTACTGCACAGTGCATTTCAACAAATGATGATGACCCTGAAAACATCTGCTATGTACCTGTGCTCACGAGGAGGTGGTCGCGGAAAGGCTGGATAATACTGCTGAGTGCCATGTTGCCCATTCAATGTTTTCAAAGGGCCCCCAGCATGCTGTTGCTGCTGACCTCCCTGTCCTGCAGACTGTGGCGCAAAGCCAGCTGACATCCTTGTAGGCAGCTGTGGCGTACCTCCACCACCACCTCCCTCTGCACCTTTCTCATCTGAATTGAATCTGTATGCCTCAAAGCCACCACTGTTACGGGTGGGCTGAGTAGCAACCTCAGGCGCATGTGTACTCTTCATCCATGAAGGCTTTTTGCGTGCGGGCTGGTTGTCTTGGCTGGGCTGGAAGTCACTGGCGGTGGTGTGGGCCAGTTTGGTGATCTGACTCTCGTCCAGCTGGAAATCTTCGCAGAATATGCCTTCTGAGCGCTGAATCTCCATGACCTCCTCCACCTGTAGTACAGCATGTTTCTGAGTCTGCATTACATCTGTGACAAATTCAGCTCACAGTCTCTGCTTGCCAGCTGACTGCCCAATCTTCAGGCACAGCTGCAACAGAATACTCAAAAGGCTGCTGTTATTTACAGGCATGAGATTGAAGTGTAAAGCAGACTTGAGGTCCAGACGACTCAGCTGGCAGATCCAAGCTTGAGGCTTTGCTTGGCATGTCCTAGCCACACAAATGGCAGCAGACTTCCATAGGCACAAGCATGCGTTCAGACACGCAAGCCCGCTGTGACAGATGCAGAGTATCAACAGCACTCAGATACACATACCACCAATCGGCATGACACTTGGAGGAAGATGACCTCATACAGGGATCTACTTACACCTGCATCTGACCCTTGTGTACCACACTTGCTCAATCATTATGCCATACCATGAGGAAGAACCATATAGAGTACAGCATACCTGGCGCAAGGTTTCCATGATAGCAGGGCCATGTGCAGAACGTGTATTGCTGGACAGACCGTGCAAGGACATAGTCATGAAGGCCTCCAGGGTGCGCGGCCGTTTCTCAGCGATCTGGGTGACCTGCTTGCGCCCCAGAAAAGGCTTGTCTGGGGTCAGCACGTTCATAGCTTGGTACAGCGCCTTGCCAACTATTGCCCGATGACATGCCTCTTCCTACAAGAGGCATACAGCCATGATCAGTCAATCACAAATGGCATACTTGTGGCAACTGCTGACGTGGTGCATTGCATGCAACACTGTGGCCTGCTGGGCCTGGCATGCTGATGCATCCATTGTTGCTCTGCCGTCACCACATGTGCTCACAGTGGACCCCAAAATGTCACACAGGTGACAAACATTTGATGCAGTAGGCTGTTTTGCAAAAGCGTACTGTATAGCTGCGCACTTATGCGCAGAACAAATACAAGCTGGCAGCAGGAGCCATTGCATCTAGAGCAGCACCAGCTGGAACAAAAGCGCTACAGAACAAATTTGCAGGGCAGCAATGCTTGTTGGGCACACTGTGCAGTGCTGCTGCGCATGTTTGATGGATGCTGGTGACTTTGTCTGCGCACCGTTGAGACATTGGCATCATCTTCTGTGAGGTCCAGGGCATCCCCAGCGTCCTGCACCAGGTCTTCATCCTCCCAGGAAGCTGCTGAGGCAGCTGACCGCTTGCGTGACTTGCCTCCAGACACTGCAGTGAAACACACAGATCCCATTGCCAAGAGCATGCCTGACATCTGACAGGAACTACAATGCAGAGCCTGGTCTGCGTCAGCCACGCAGGAATGTTGGCAGACTCTCAAATGGCCAGCCAAACATGCTTTGCTCACACCACAGCAGTGTTGCAGGGACACATGCACACACAGCATGCTTTGTGCATTAAGCCAGCAGCATGCGTAGCAGCCCAAGACACATAACAAGAAAAGCCACTGACCCTTCTTGGTGGGTATGGAGGCTGCTGAAGATGCTGCAGCAGCTGGCTTGGAAGGCATCAAGAAGGGCATCATGATGGGCTGCGAGGAGGCCAGCAGGTTGTTGGCTTCTCTCTGGTTGACCTTCAGGCAGGCCACCACATTGCCATACTGATTGTCTTGGCGCCAGGTTTCCTCCCTCAGCACATGCATGGCGATCAGCTTGCGCAGCACTCCTTGCACATCATTTTTGCTGCATATACCACAACACTTGAGTCATGGCAAGCTTGGTCAAGGCACAGCTGTGATTCGGCTTAGCAGCTTGGTGGAGGCACAGTGAAAGCATGGTCTGTTGCCATTAAACAGCCAGGATAGGTACAACCTGCTGCTGTACCATGCATGCCTTGGTACATGCAGCTTGCTAAAGGCACAGTCATTATGGAGGCATTGGTCTGTGTTGTGATTGCAGCTCAGACAGGTATGAACTGCTGCTGCACTATTCCTAAACTGGATCAAAGCAACTTGTGCATAAGCATTGACGACATGGTGTATCATTTGCCAAGTGAAAATGTGAATCTGCGGGCTGCAATCAACAGGTGATGCAACCAGGAGACCCACCTGAACTCCTTGCCCAGGCCATGCACATCAAGCTGGTTGTGGTTGCTGCGCCTGATGGAGGCGTTGTTAGCCCCTCTGTAGATGTCCACTGCATGGGACAGGGAATGATTGCCGCCTCCAGCTTGCACCACCTGCACAGGTCAGCAGAAATGAGGCGCAGTACAGGAGCAGCATGTGCTCAAGGCGTGTGGTCAGACTCCTGTCCAAGCTGCACTATTTTCCTGTTGTAATTTTGACAAGCAACACACTAAGTCAATTTGTTCACATGTCTCCTATTGTACTATCATGTTATCTTTCACAGCTGCCTACCGGGAGTTGTAAGTCAGCAATGAAAGGGTGATGGTGCGTACTCTGATGAGGTCCCTGGCAGCTTGGGTCATATCCCTTTCAGCAAACACCTGGCCATCGTTGCGTATGCAGATGTCACAGGTGCGGTGACACAGAGCTGCTGTGAAGCCGCTTTCTCCAAAGTGGCTCAGCAAAAGCACTCTTCTACACTCCACCTGCTCCTCACAGTACGCCACCTGCGTTGTGTACTCACACACCTGGCAAACATTGCCTGTCTGGGTTAGAGTATAGAAGCTGCACAGCCTCCTGAAATGCTTGTGTAACTCCCAGCATAGCAGGCTTGCATCAAAGGTGTAAGTGTATGTGAGAAGGCTTGGATTCAAGCAACAGGTAGTGGCAATATGTCCAATCATCAAGCAGCTGTAGTACTTGACTTCCTGCTGGTAAGAACTGCTCAAGTTGTTCCTAGCTGAGCGTAGGGCAATGTAGCTGCACCAAATTGCTACATGTTGCAGGGTTTGCTCGGCAACAGCCAACACAGTTAGTTAAGGAGTCAACCATGCTGTTGAGGGAGTCTGTATTGTGCTGCATCTGCTCCTTGGAGGTGCCATTCTCCTCTGCACTCTGCTTCAGCATATGGCGCATCTTCTGAGCGTCTCCATAGCTGTAGTACATGATGCACGTGGCCACCTTGTTGTCCCTGCCTGCACGCCCTGTCTCCTGCACAAGGTCACTGCATACTTCATGGCATGCTTGACATGCATTCATGCCAACAACATAGCAGCATCTTGCTCCAATGTATCACTGACATCTGGTGCTGCTGATGTGGTCTGATTGCATGACTTCCACAGCCTTTTGCCTCAAGTTAAGTCTGTACATGCTAGTCCTTGTACAGCAGGCTGATACCCTCACAAGGCATGATAGAGGTATATCATGCAAGCTTTGTCCCTTGCAACTGACACCGTTTGAGGACATGCAGTGCTGTTCGACGCACAACAAGCCATGCAGAGCAGACACCAAGCACAGGATACAGAGGGGTACCACACCTGGTGGTAGCCTTCTAGGGACTTGGGCAGGGAGTAATGGATGACGAAGCGCACATCCGGTTTGTTGATGCCCATGCCAAAGGCAATGGTGGCAGCAATGATCTGCACCTTGTTGGTGGTCCAGTCCTGCTGCACCTTCTCTCGCTCATCTGGAGACAGGCCAGCATGGTAGTACCTGTGCATACAAACTGGAAGCTCAGGCTAACCATGCTTGACATGACTTGCTCGCTGCTATAAGGAATGCATTGGGCAGCTCATGGCATACATCTGGGCTCAGAACCATATAATTGCTCATGCTGACATGTGGGTCCAGCCTTGCTTGTCCCAGCTTGCTCAAGTGCTTCAACAATACAGTCAGTGCTAGGACGAGCGTAGTGAGCACAAATACATGTGTGCTGGCATGCATTTAGGTCAAGTCTCAAAAGGGCAAAGGGTGGACCCATACTTGATCTTGCATATGGCTTTGCTGTTTCGTGGGCCTATGGGAGGCAGGCTGTCCACTGCAGACTGCAGCTGGTCTGCTACCTTCTCACAATCTGCCTTGGACAGGCAGTACACAATGCCACATTGCACCTTGCCCATTTGGTCCACAAACTTTTCGCTGATCAGGCCAGCTATGTCCTCCATTCCATCTGCAAACTTGGCCTTTTTCTTGCGCACCTCATATCTGCAGTACAGTGCATGTCAGCATTGCAGTTCAACATATTCCTAGTTGGGCCTTAGGGGCACAAGGCATGTGCCAATTGCCCTTACACCCATGTGCACCTTGGGCAGCTCAGCGACTTTCATTGTCAAGAGAGCTCTGATGACTTTATACTGATCTACAAATGAACACTGGGCAAGAAGCCAATTTGGCTGCTTATTTGATCACCTGAGGTTGCTTCTGTTCATGCTAGACCTGAAGACAATGCACTCCCGCAAGCACAGCTGCTGGACAACATCATGCTGGACTCTGGGGGTGGCTGTGGCTGTCAGGGCCATCAAGGGCACGCTGGGGTACCTGCAGCCATGATGCACTTCTGTTGTCAACCACCACAATGTAATGCAATAGGAGCTCCAGACCATTGTCAATTGCCTGTGTCTACTAAGAGGTGCTTGATATGTTATTGAGATTTTGGACTGTCACATGTTGTCTTTGTCCAGATGAACTCATCATTCTGAGCTGTGAGAACTGAACATCTAATGAGGACAGCACACCACCAAGACAGCAAGCAGAGTGCTGCAGGGCTTACTTGCGCTTGAAGACGCTGAGACCCTTGTAGTCAGGCCTGAAGTCATGACCCCACGCACTGACACAATGTGCCTCATCCACAACCACTCTGCCCAGCAGCCCTTGGCTTGCCAAACTGTCAAACAGCCTCAGCAAATTGTCACTCTTGGCAACCTTCTCTGGGGTGATGAAGAGGACAGCAATGGGCCTATGGCCCCGCGTTGTTGCCCTCAGGTCGTCCATCACCCCACGTGACTCAGTCCACTGCTGTGAGCCACCCAGGAAAGCACATGGCACATCAGCATTATTCAGATGAAACACCTGTACAGCCACGCTGCTTGACCTTTTGCTGTTGGCACGAATGCAGCCTGTGTAAGTGTCAGACATTGCAGCTGCTGTGTAGCTGCATTGCAGCAATTCAGGTTTGCTTTTGTTGCTTGTGCAGTGTGATCAGAAATGTCTGCAGCATGCCTAGCTTGGGACGAACGTGAGCTAACTTGCTGAGACTTGAATGAATTGTGAGTACCTGGTCTTGAATGAGGGATACTAAAGGGGAGATGACCACTGTGACACCATCAGAGAGCAGAGCCGGCAACTGGTAGCACAGACTCTTGCCTACAAGGCAATTAGTTTATGTTAGCAGTTTATGCTTGCATGCCTAGAGCACACAGCACTCACATCTCATGCTCAACATGCTGGCTACATTTGCACACAAAGCGTATAGGGTCACAAGGCGGCATGAATGGCTGCAAAGATGCTTGCTGCCAACCCATGTGCACCGCATTTGTATGCAACAGAGGAAGCGCTTACCTCCACCAGTAGGCATCAGCACAAACACATCTTTTCCTGCAAGGGATGCATTGATGGCCTGCTTCTGATTGGCCCTGAAGGTCTTGGTGCCAAAATTTCGATCCAGGACGTTTTTCAGCTCATCACTCCAGGGAAAGGTGGCGTCCCAGCGCTTGTCTACCAGACCATCATGCTGGTGACATGTCGCAAAGCCCTCTGGCTCCCCAGATGCACAAGCACGCAACATAGGGTCTGGTTCCGGCATACCCATGTCATCCCTAGGGGCTGGGTCTGGTACATCGTAAGCAAAGCTGCTGCTACCAGCATATGCTGTGGAGCCCTGACCTTGCTTCTGTTGAGTCCAAGGGTTGCTACTGGCGGCTGCTGTGTCCCAAACATCTGTCAAGGGGCCGCAGTTTGTCCGCAGGGATGATGCTTGCACAGGCTTGGCAATGCTGGGCTGCCAGTTATTGCCCTGAGCCGGTCGAGAGCTAGTCCCATTGCTGTGAGGTGCTGCCCTGCCTGATGTGTCGGCATTGCCCAGGCTAGCAGGAAACGCCTGTGCTGACCTGTGCAAGCTGGCTGGTGTGTCAGAGTAGGCATCTGGTGGAGGTCTGCTGTGCTGTGACCCTGCTTGAGCTGCTTGCAGCTTGTTCTTGAGGTCCATCAGGTATTTGCGCTCTTCCTGCAGGGCTGCCGATTGCTCGGCATCCACTTGAGCATCTAGAAGCAGGCTGCCAAGGTCGATAATCCGTTCTTTGATGCCTTCTAGACCAAGAGCAGCTGCAGGGTATTTGGGAGGTTCTGGTTGCATGCCTGACAGGAATGAGCCAGGGCATGCTGGCGCCGGCGCAGGTGGCAGCGTAACGGGTGGCGTTGAGACAGGCACAGCAGAGCTCCTGACAACAGCTGCTGCTGCCGCAGCTGCAGGCCGTACAGCGTGCTGTTGGTTGGGCTGCTGCTGGGCAGGGCCTGGCCTTGCTGCAGGCACCACAGGTGGAGAGACTCTGTTGAGGTGCTGTGACACAAGCTGATCAACATCCAAGTCTTCAAGACCGATTTCATCCTCCCATGAGGGCAGCACAGCTGCTGGTGCAGATGCAGATGCTGCTTGGCTTCTCTGCAGTGCATCCAGCTACAATATGCTGCAAGGTGTAGCATAAGATGCGCATACAAAAGTAGCTCTTGATGTGGTCAAGATCTACATTGATAGGGCACAAACAATTACCTGAACAGGACCTAATTCACCCAGAGTGTGAGAAGGCCTACAGAAAGCAACGGCATCTCGCAGAGGCTGGTGAAATCCATATCAACAGCAAACTTGAACTAACCTGTGCTGTCCCAATGGCTGCGCTGAGATTGTGCCTCTACCTGCTGGACCTGCTGACATGCAAAAGTAGCTGTGAAGCGTAGATAGGCACGATGACATGTTTGCTAGACAGCATTTATGTTGTGATTGCCTCACAGCACAGCTTACCAGATGATTGAAGAGAAGGCACAGAATGGTTGGCAAGCTGTGATATAGCCTGCAGTCCCTGCAAGCAAAGGCCAACGGTCAATGTCGAAGGCAAGCCATGGAGCCTGAGGACACAGAAGGCATGGCCGACCTGCTGACCAGTGTGCTCATGAACTGACTGGAAGGTGTGCTGCATGGGAACTCTGTAGCACACAGCCAAGTCAGTGGATTACAATCGTCAGTGTCAGGACTTTTGTAAGAGCAGCACCTGCTGTTAGCCCCAACGAATGTCCTGGGGTTTTGAGAAGGCAAAGAGTACAGACACCCCCAAGTGCGAGCTGTTCTGTCAGCTCTCAGCTTCGACAAGTGTTGCTCTAGATTTTGCTGTACGCCTCTGTTGGCGTTTGGCTGTTGCGGCATGACCAGTGGTCATCCGAGCTGAAACTCCTGTGGCCCTAAATCATTGCTGCCAACATCAGCCCGGCCAACTGCAGACACCGAGCTCGAACTACACCTTGCGATCAGCTTGATCACAGGCTTCGGTACACCATGTTGCGATTCGCAAGCTCTGTTACAGATAGGTTGTCTTCACAGAATTACTGCTACCGCAGCCAGACTGAGCAAAGTCGTGTCTGCGGCGATATTGTGACTGCACCGGCAGAAGCTTATCACTTAGGTCAAGTTCAACTTTCAAAAGGCTCAAACGCAGCAATGGTCTGCAAATGATGATTGCAGCGTCAGGCCCCCTTGTGAAAACGCACTGTTGTCTTCCTTCGGATAGGAAGGGCTCCTCGCTTTGCTAATTCGCAGTTTATGTGTCTGCAACGTTTGCCGCTTGTCTCGATGCACTCTCTGCTGTAAGCACCTGATCAGAGCAGCATAACAGGTTTGCAGTACTGACTGTGATGTCGATATCCTAGAGTATTCGCATCCTCGATCATTCTAAGCTTGGACTTTCCTTCTGTCACAGCATGCTCCAAGTTCCAAAGCAGTTGTGAAACGAAACCCTTCAGCACCAGGCCTAAGTGTACTCACGAAAGATGGCAAGTGAAGCAAGGCCAGCGTCAGCCAGGCTGAGGGCCGTGAAACACAGGTAGCTAAATGTCAACAGGCTGCTCGGAGCCTCCAATGCTCCTGCATCATACATTTCACTTGAAGACCACCCCTTGCGATTGCTTGTTGCTATGAACTGCTGTCAGCGCTTGTGCAGAGTTCAGCAGCAGCCTTCCCTGCTGTCATCTGCAACTACATCTGAGTCCTTGCAACTGCTTGATGAGGAGTTTACCGTGCCGTGGGCAGCAGCTCTGTCAGCGACTCTGCTTCAAGCCGTGCAAATAGCGGCCTATGCTAAACAGCAACTCATGCAACGACCAGATGGCAGCCAGCGGCACACAAGCACCTCAAGTCCACTATATCCACTTATGGCTTCAGCATGCTGTGTTGCTTGGTGTCAAGGCAAGCAGGCAAAGCCTCCAGGACATGCAGACTTGCAGCAGCAACTCACTGCTCAAAGGGTGGCTCTCTCAATAGCCAAAGCAGCTCAGTATACAGATGAATATGAGCAGGTCACATGGCAACGGCAACATCTGTTTTTGTGGCTCTTGATGCTGCATCTGTTGTGCTCTCAATCCTTTTATGACCTTGCACATCTTGGCCTAGCCTCTAATGCAACACTTTGCCACTGCAGAAATGTTGCACTCCAGGTGCCATGCCACACTATGAGGCATTTCCCAATGCCGGGTGATTACATGCATTGTATTTGCTTGACAGGTGGTCAGCACAGGACTGCTTGAACAAGGAGTTGTACCTGACCTCCACTTGGCCTGGAAGGCAGCATTTCATGCTGCAGTGTCTGCCGTCTACCTGTCTGTGCAGCTCAAGGTGCACGACGCAATGTTTGATGCCCTGTCTGAAGCAACCCACATGCTGCCAAGAAGCAAGCAGAAGGCACTTTCACATGCAGACACAGCCACTGCAAGCAGCATTAGCGTAATTGCCCAGTCACAGGCGCTGGCAGCGCCTGATCAACTTTCAGCCACAGAGTCTGCCGGCCAACAGGCACAGCAGCCTGCCCACACCAGCACGGAAAAGTATCCAGTCAGGAATGTCAAAGCCGCATGGCCTGAGTTCTCAAAGCACCACAAGCGCAACTCAGTGTCGCCACTACCCATGCAAGGGATTGGAGCAGAATGTCAGCCAATGGCAGACTTGTCTCCTGATTCAGCTGCTGCATTGCCTCAAACCCTCACAGCTCATCAGCACGACGTGGCAGATGTTCCTATGTCTCTGGTTCTGAAGGCATGTGTCAGGTAATGCATGCGTTTTTGCATTCATGCATGCATTCATTCATTCGTTCGTTCGTTTGTTCGTTCTCGACACAGATGTTACAGCATGTTGTTTGCTGCATATCAACTGGGTATGCCTGAATGCTAGTCCTGTCAGAGCACATGCACTAGCACTACACACCAAATAGCCCTCAAGGGGTGTGCGCTGACAGGATGAGTGAACCCCGCTTTTGCAATCTAGATGGCCTGCTCCGCTTAATAATGCAGCACCATGTGGTCTGTCATCAGCGTGTGAAGCGCCTTTGTACGCTGTGTTGCCCATAAAACTTTGTGCGGCTAGCTGACCTTGTCTCAAGGCTGCAATGCAGTTTCAAAACAAGAAAGATGTTGCGTGTAGTGTTGTGGAGCAGCTGCAGTGGCATCAAAACTCAGTGCAGCAATGGCCAATTGAGCTGCGCAGCACATACTGCCTGGTCATCTTGAATGCCATCGGGCAGACCTTGACAGCTGAGCAGCAGGGATGCAACTCGGCTGACGCCACCGTCAAGCAATTGTGCCAGGCTGTTGGCTGCGCAACTGGCCTGGAGAACATTGCAACAAACATCTTGCAGGCCGGTGCTGCTTGGGAGCAGGCATGTTGCTCTCATCTCGCACATGTAACACATAGCATCCAACTTGGGCATTGTGCAATTGTTCAAGCAACCATACTGGCACGATGCATTTGTTGTATGATTGTGCGGCATGCTTGGGCGAGCTTGCAAGACCTGCAAGACACCTGTCATGGCTACATATGAGAGTCAACCCAGCCTGACCCATCAGCAACCGATGATCATGTGGAAAGTGCTGTTCAGCCCTAGCGGACTGCCATACATTGCATGCCCAGTGGTGCTGTCAGTCCAGAAAGCACCCAGTAACTCTGCTGCAGGATGCTGTACTGTCCCAGATGCTTGACCAGCAAGCACAGTGCAGAAGCCAAGAGAAGGAGTTGGTGTCTACGCTCTCCAGCAGCATTGTGAGACTCCACTTGGATGCTGTGAACGAAGTAGTGTTGGCTGGTATTGACAACACCCAATGGCACAGCTCCAGAAAGCCATTGACTTGGCCAGATGCTCCCGGGTAAGATCTGGAGTGCATGTACTGCATTCTTGCAGTAGGACAGGGCTCCGAGAAGTCACAATTTGTTTTGCGCTTGCTCACAGTTCTCAAGCAGACAAAACGCAAGTCAAGCCTGGAGCATTTGGAGCATAGGCTTCTGTTTGCATGAAGGTGCATGAACACAGATACAAACGCAGGTCCCTTTCATCCACATCACTTCCCTATAATCAGCCAAGTGGTCCCTGGCTGTCACAGCCATGTGTCTATGCTCAAGATCAAGCATGCTGTTTTGACACTCATGCTTGCAGCCGCGGCAAAGACCAAACGTTACAGGCAATTTTCGAATGTCTTGCATGCTGCAGGCATGCTGTGCGGCTTTGGCGACAAATGTTGCAGTCCTTGACGGAGGCCCTGCTGAGCAACTGTCCTGCAGTTGTTGCCCAGGATGTGCTTGGCAGAGCCTTGCTTGAGGGGGTGCAGAGCATCAGCCTGAGATACTCTCAGCTGCGGCCATCTGAGCAGTGGCAACCCCGACTTGCAGCTGACAAGTGGTACATTGCTGAGACCTGCCATCTGATGAGTCAGCCTTCAGATAGTGTGTACAGGTGCGATGCCTACCAGGATAGAAGTCAAGATATACATGTCACTACGGGCGCAATGTCATCTCTGCCTTGTGCATGCCTGCACGTCTGATTCTTAATGTTGACTGCATGGTGTATAAGCCATACATCCTGCACCAAAAGCATCACATTCCTTGTATACACACTGGACTGATAATGCATGCAAGGCCAACAAAGGAAAGCTTGAAAAAATCGCATGATTTATCAGCTCACTGCTTGCTGTATACATGCTCCTGGTACACTGCCAGAGCAGCTGCAATTTTTCACAGCATTTTATACAGCTGTGACATACTCATGGGTGCTGAGGGTACAGGTTGGCTCCTGTCGTGGTAGCTGATGCGAGTGTTGCTTGTCAGCAGCTTTGCTCACAAACAGCATTGTCAGAGCAGCAGACTGCATGCAACACCCCTGAAGGTGAGCCAGATGTGCGTGGTAAACCCTGCTTTGCTTGATGAGCCGCTTTGCTTTGGAAAATGCAATAATCTCAATACATTACGGCTAGATGTCTGTCACAGATGTTTATGTGCTTGATCTTGTCTTTTGGTCTGCAGATCCATGGAGCTGGCTGTCAGCTAATCAAGCCTGAAGGGTCTGTCAGCAGAAATTGATGGCTTGCCAGCTTGAGGCTGAGTGCTATAGGCAGCAGCTGTATTGTTCTTCTGTTTGATTGAGCAATGATTGGGGTGCATATGCCAGGATCCGCTTCGAATTAAGCAACTCCACTTTGTTGCCTGTTCCTGGGTGGTGGACGTCTCCAGTTCCACATCAGCAAGAATGAGAACTTTGTTGAGCACCCATCAAACAAATCGACATTGATCGAGTTTGGCCAGTTGTTTCATGCGGAACTCTCTATAGGCCTTGGTGTGGCACAGAACAGAGCTGAGTACATGTGAGCAAGCAACAAAGGCACCAGCATAGTACACCATGTCAACAACATCGATCAAGGCATCAAAACAACATAACACGGCAGGCACTGAACTCTACAATGCACGACAGACAAACCAACAGACAGTGCTCTGAAAACACATCAGCACCATATTGGACAAACCAACATGGCTGATGCATGTAGCATCAACACTAAATCAGACTGACATTATACACCTCGTACATCATTTGCTGGCATTGCTTGCCATGTCGTATTCTGAATCCTTGTGTTCTTCTTGTTTGGGTCATATGCTCTGTCAATCTCTTGCACAGCAGCAGGCACTCCTGGCTTCAGCAGATCTATCAGATTTGATACGAGGGTATCAACATTGCTCTTGTCAAAACACATAGGTGGCTTGATTTTGATAACCTGATTGTGATGGCCATCAGTGGACACCAAAACTTTCCTGGCCTTCAATGCTTCCTTGACAAATTTTGCAGTGCCAGGTGCAGGCCTTTGTGATTCAGGAATGACCAACTCAAATCCAACAAACAGGCCCATACCACGCACATGGCCTATGCATGGGTAATCCTGCAGGCAGACAGAGATGGCAACTCAACCTTGGTCTATTGTCAGAATCACAATATGCAAACATCATAACAGTGATGCTGCAATTTCTGCTGTTCAAACAGGAGAGGAGCAGTTACAATTCCAAGATATTGTGCAGACACATCTGTGAGCTTCAAAACTGGTGTCGCAATTGACACTGCAACACATCGCTTGATGTCAGCCTATGTGGTGAGTCCATAGTGTGACTAGTGCATCATGGAATGGGAGGTGTACCTTTTGTAGAGCCTCAAGCCTCTGTATGAGGTAAGTGCCAACCTCGTGTGCATGCTGCTGCAGCTGATCTTCTTCAATGGCTTCAAGGACAGCAACACCTAAGCACCCAAGCAAACGGCTGCATTTTGTGACAAAATCGCAGCACAGCATCTCAAACTATACATGCCGGTTGATACATGCTGCATCTGATGTGCAGATTGAAGACTGCACATGGCTTTGTCTGACATGGCTAGATGATGAGGGCGCTGCAGACAGCGTCACCCCACCAGCTTGGGTCTCAAGCACAGCAGATAGCACATGCATGTAAGGCACATTGTCAAGCACTGTCTGTGCTGAGCTGTTGCACTGTGTTTGGACGGCTTTTTGGGTACAAAATCAGGCTTGCAGCCAATGACCAGTGCCACTGCTTCAGCTTCAATGCTCAGACCGTGAGAAGGCATAATGAGTCATGTTGTGCTTGGTGCAACCTGACTTCAGTCATTGCTCGCTGCTATGATGAAAAAGGCCTGACAACCAAATCTCCTCAGGAGTGCATGTATCATACTGATAGTATGTCAACCAGTAAGAAAGTATCTCAACTGACATGTGATCAATACATGCATTCATGACAGTGCTCACCATTTACTGGAACATGTGATTACTGTTACTATCATCATTATTGTTATTGTTATTATTATAATTGTCATTATCATCATCATTGTTATTACTGTTGTTATCATTGTTATTATTATCATTGGTAGTGCTCACCAGCAGCAGCAGCACCAGTGCAGCCACCACATGTGTTGAAGTACTCCATGCCATTACTGAAGCCCTGTGCCAGCTTGTGAGACATGATGACAGCCCCCATGGGGAAGCCATTGCCAATGGGCTTGCCTAGGGTGACCATGTCAGGCACCACTGACTGCAGCTCAAAGCCCCAGAAGTGAGAGCCCACCCGCCCGAAGCCACATTGCACCTGTGGCCAACATCCTGAAGGCTTTGTGAGGGCTATGTCGCATGAAAGAAGAAGGCCCAACTGCTTGTGAAAATCAAGTTTTTCATCAAGATTTTGATATTGATAAAATGACTGCTCTTGGCCAAATGCGTGATGCTAATGGTACAGCTGTCCTGATGCCTGTCATTGCATGCATTGGAGATCACTGTATGTGCTGAGCTGACATCGCAGGCGTTGCAGCTGCTCATCCTCCAGCGCAC
>JAABUO010005436.1_pt1 | contig 14808 bp, 13 predicted proteins | sample 5559291 | NCBI WGS metagenome assembly JAABUO01 (sample SAMN10711878, study PRJNA513372) | rock metagenome | isolation source: Antarctica rocks | place: Antarctica: Victoria Land, Finger Mt sud | reverse complement strand
GGCGTGAGTTGGCGGGCGCTCACGCATCACGCTGCCGGTGGGCGCTTCCAGCGCGTACGGCGGGGGCTCTACCGTTTCCGCGATTACCCCTCGTCGCCGTACGAGGAGGTCGTCGTGGCCTGGCTGGTGATCGGGGCGGATCGCGGCATCGTTTCGCACGACACGGCCCTCGATATCTACGACCTGAGCGACATCATTCCCCTCTCTGTACATCTCATTGTCCCGCGCGCGCTGCGTGGGTTGCATCCGCCGACCGGGGTCACGCTGCATACGGCAACGGTTCCACCGCACAACGACGAGGTCACTATTCGTGAGGGGGTCCGGCTCACAACACCGGAGCGCACGCTCCTCGACGTAGCCGAGGCGGGAACGGCGCCGGAGCAGGTCGAACGGGGCATCCAGACGGCCATCAAGCGCGGTTGGGTACAGCCGGCGCGGCTGCGCCAGCGCGCCCAGGAGAGGGGCAAGCGCGTGGCCCGCCTCGTCGCGGCGGCGCTGGAGAACAGACCGGAAGCGCGGTGAAATATCCGACTCCAGAACGGTTTCGCGCGGCGCTGGAAGACCGCTTGCGCCAGCAGGCGCGGGCCACCGAACTCCCGCTCGTACGCCTGCGTAAGAAGGTTGTCTTTGAGAGACTCCTGGCCCGCCTCCTTGTCGCGGCGCCGGATCGCTGGGTGCTCAAAGGCGGGCTCGCGCTCGACTACCGCCTCGGTGACCGGGCGCGCACGACCAAGGACATGGACCTGGGCCGCCAGGATGACGCCGAGGCGGCGACAGCCGACCTGATGGCCGCCGCGGAGCTCGACCTGGGCGACTACTTCAGGTACGCGATCGAGCGCACCGATGCCCTCGCGCGCCTGGAGGACGGAGCCGCCGTGCGCTACCGTGTCCGCACCGATGTGGCCGGCCGCTTGTTCGAGCACGTCGTCGTCGATGTAGGTTTCGATACGCCGCTGCTCTACGGCGTCGAGCGCGTGCGCGGCCACGGCCTCCTGGCCTTTGCCGACCTGGAGCCGCCCGAGGCGCCGACTATTCCACTCGCCTATCATGTTGCCGAGAAGGTACATCCCTACACCCGCCACTACGGCTCCGCTGGCCGCGAATCGACACGGGTCAAGGACCTCGTCGATCTCGTGCTGATCGCCAGGGGGGAAACGAGCATACTTGCCGCCGGCGCCGTACGTATCGCCCTTGATCGAACCTTCGCCCGGCGCGACACGCATCCTCTGCCCGCGACTCTGCCGGCGCCGCCAACGGCATGGATAGTTCCCTATCGCAAGATCGCCGGAGAGGTGGGGCTCTCGAGCGATATCCTGGTCGGGCACGCATGGGCCGCCGCCTTCCTCGATTCCATCCTCGACGGGACGTGCGATGATGCTGCCCTCTGGCAGCCGAACACCGGGACCTGGACGGTAACCAGCCGAACCCCGTAGATCACCGCCGCAGCTACTCGCTCCGGACAATTTGAAAACCCGTGAAAAACAGGCGGGATAGTGTGGCTCAAGTCGAGGAGTGCGCGGCGGAACAGTAATGCTGACGCTTAGCACAAAGCTGGTCGCGATCCCAACGATGTCGTTGACCAGCGGGTTGGCGTTGTACGCCTCGTAGCAGTTGTTGTGTAGATCCAGGTGCGTCGAGGGAACAACGTTCTTCGCATCCGGTACGAGCATCGCCCTGAAGTATTACATGCCGATCGTGTATCGACATACGCTGAATGAGTTAGGTCGGTCTGGCCGGGGCCAATGCGTAGGCGACAGCGGCCTGGGCGTGGATGGTGGTCGTATCGAAGACCGGAACCGGGCTGTCCGCCTGGGTAATCAGCAGCATGATTTCGGTGCAGCCCAGGATGACGCCTTGGGCACCCCGCGCCACCAGATGCGCGATGGCCCGCTTGTACACGTCCCGCGACGCTGGACGGACTTGCCCCAGGACCAGTTCACGATAGATCACCTCATGCACGACCTGCCGTTCCTCCACGTCCGGGATGAGCACAGCGAGGCCATAACGCTCCCGCAACCGGCCTCGGTAGAAGTCCCCCTCCATCGTGAAGCGCGTCCCGAGCAGGCCAACCGTCGTCACGCCCTGTGCGTGGACACGCGCGCCCGTGGCATCCGCGATGTGCAGCAGCGGGATGGCGATGCTCCCCTGCACGTCGTCGGCCATGCGGTGCATCGTGTTGGTGCAGAGCAGGACGCAGTCAGCCCCGCCGCGCTCGACCCGTTGTGCCGCCTCGATCATGCGGGCGGTCGCCTCGTCCCAGCGCCCCTGATGCTGGAGCGCCTCAACCTCGGCGAAGTCGACGGAGAACATGAGGCTCTGCGCCGAGTGCATCCCTCCGAGGTGTCGGGCCACCTCCTGATTGATGATACGATAGTACGCGGCCGATGACTCCCAGCTCATGCCCCCGATCAGCCCAATGGTCTTCATGGCGCGTATCCGTCCCTTCCCCCGCTCGTCGCGCATCCAGCGCATCTCGGTCTTCCCGACATTTGTCTCATCCCGCCCCGACCCCACCGCCCACGGTATCGCCCACCGGGCGGAAACGGCGGCCATCGAGCGACAGGCGCTGCTGCATTTCTATACTCCACATCTATGTAAGATGATCGTACGTCGTGCAATCCTTGCGTCCGCGGCTCTCATCAGCGGCCCGACGTGATCATCGCCCTGACGCGTTACATCCGTCCTGGAAGAGTTCATCGCATCGACTAAATAACGTGACGGGGAACTGCGGTCTCCCTATCTCCGGTGTTTGGCGTCCCAGTCGGCTCGATCAGCAGCAACTCGACCTCCTCCTCCGCGAACGGCTGATGCTCCACGCCGCGCGGCACGACGAGCAACTCGCCCGGCCCCAGGATCACGGTGCGGTCGCGCAGGCGCACGGTCAAGCGCCCTTTGAGGACCAGGAAGAAGTCATCGGTGTCGTCGTGCTTGTGCCACACGAACTCGCCGCGCGCCTTGACCACCATAATGTCGTTGTTATTGAACTGCGCGACCGTCTGCGGCGACCAGTGCTCGGAGAACTGGGCCAGCTTATCGGCCAGCGTAACCTTATCGCCCTCGCCCTCGCCCATGTCGCACCCTTTCTACTCCACGTACCAACCAAACCGTCGCCAGCGATGCAGGGCACCGTACATGCACGCCCTGCAAGCCTTGAGCCCAATGCGCGTAACCATCGGGCTCTTCCGTAACCTTTATCCTCATTCCACCCCGGCTGCAAAAAACGCTTCGACGTCCTCCATGCGCCGCGCCAGGCGCGCGGGGGGCAGGGCGGCGATGACGCGGCGGCCGTAGCCTTTGCGCGCCAGGCGGCTGTCCAGGATGGCTACGACGCCGCGGTCCTTGTTGGAGCGGATCAGCCGCCCCACACCCTGCTTGAGCTGCAGGATGGCCGTGGGCAGCATCAGATCGTTGAACCAGTCGCCGCCGTCTTCCTTTAAGCGGTTGACGCGTGTGGCGACCACGGGGTCGTCGGGGACGCTGAAGGGCATGCGGTCGATCACGACCAGCGAGAGCGCCTCGCCCACCACGTCGACGCCCTCCCAGAAGCTTTTGGTGGCGAAGAGCACGGCCGACCCGTCGGCGCGGAAGCGGCGCAGCAGTTCGCCGCGCGGCAGTTCGCCCTGCTTGAGCAGCGTGTACGGCAGCGCGTCGCGCAGCGCTTTATAGGCGTCCTCCATGCCGCGGTACGACGTGAAGAGCAGGAAGGCGCGGCCGCCACTGGCGCGCACCAGCCCCTCGATCTCGCGGCACAGCGCCGCCGTATACTCGGGGCTAGCGGTGGCGCGGAACTCCGGCAGGTGCGCCGGCACGTAGAGCAGGCACTGCGCGGGGTAGTCGAAGGGACTGGGCGCCACGAACTCGGCCGCCTCGTCGATGCCGACGGCATGGCGGAAGTAGGCGAAGTCGCCGACGGCAAGCGTGGCCGACGTGCAGACGACGGGGCTCTGCCGGAACAAGATCTCGGCCAGGGGCTCGCCGACGTCGATGGGGGTCCACTTGAGCGTGACCTCCAGCGTGTGGCCCACGGTACGGTACTCGACGTACCGGACACTATCTTTGTCGTTGGCGCGGCTGACCAGGCGCGCGTCCTCGGCCAGACGCGCGGTCCAGGCCACCAGCTTCTCGTAGCGGCGGCTCTCTGGCGTCGCGGCAGGGGCGGCTTTGTGGGGATTATGCCGGGTCAGGTGCTCGGCGATCTCCGCGAGCCCCTGCGCGAGCGCCAGGCCGGGGGTCAGCTCGTCGGTCACCACGTCGCGGCCACGGCCTGTCGGCCGTTCGAAACGGCGGAACAGGCGGTCGGCCAGGACGGGGAGCGCGGCGACCCGTTCCGTGCCGGCGTGGCGGCGCAGCGCGTCGTGCTCGACCAGTTCGGTGATGTCGCGGCGGCTCAGGCTGACGGTGAAGGCCGCGAAGGCGGCCTCTTCGAGGCGGTGCGCCTCGTCGATGATGACGACGTCGCGGTCGGGCAGCAGGTACGCGCCCATGTCGCGCACCACGAGGTCGGCCAGCAGGAGCGCATGGTTGCAGACGACGAGCTGCGACGCCTCGGCGCGGGCGCGCATCTTTTCCACGAAGCAGTCGTGGAAGTGGCCGCACACCGTGCCGATACAGGTGCGCGTGGTCGAGCTGGCGCGCGCCAGCAGGTCGCGCCCCGGCAGCATGTCCATCTCCTCGAAGTCGCCGGTCGTGGTCGCCGCGGCCCAGGCCTTGAGCGCGCGGTAGTCGTACGTCTGCCCCGCCATCGTCTGGTACTGCTCCTCCTCACCGAAGCGCTCAAGGCAGAGGTAGTTGGAGCGGCCCTTGACGAGGGCGGCCGAGACGTCGCGCGGGAGGGTGTGCTGCAGGAAGGGGATGTCCTTGCCCACAAGCTGGTCCTGCAACGCCTTGTTGGCGGTAGAAACGATCACCCGCTTGCCGCTGTAGATGGCAGGGACCAGGTAGGCAAGGCTATTGTGTGTTGGGATCAGGGACTCGCCCGCGAGGTAGAGGTGACTGGCGGCCGTTACTTGAATGCAGCGTACTGGGCGTGACGGTACAGGTCGTACGGCCGTGATGTAGCGGAATGTGTTTCGAGCCGGTGTGTAGTTGCGCGATCGTTGTTTGTGCGCCGCGACTTTGCGTGGCAGTCGAAACACCTCATCGCACGTCGTGAAGTGGATTGTGTAGGAAGTTCCGCAATCTTTGCCATACAAGCGCGCCGGTTTGGTCATCATGGAAGGCCGATAGCCGAGGCTGAGGACGAGGGCCTGAACATCGCAAGCAAGGCGAGGATTAGTTGATGTGTACTGTATCGCACCCTGTGGAGAAACCGTACCGTCAGTGTCGAGCAGGCCGGCGAGTAAGGCGCGTCGTTGCCTCTCGGAGGCGCGCATGTAACATAACGGAATGTGCTTGTTCTTGAGGACGCCAAGGTCACGCAGTACGCCGGTTACACTCGGTTCCCAACGATTGAGCGCGGGGCCGGATGATAAATGCAGCGAGTAGTGATATTTGCCCGTGAGTTTTCGGACGATATACCCTAGACCTTCGACCTCGTGGATAATCTCAGGATCGGCCGTGCTCAATTGAGCACAATTAGCGTGTCCATCGCCCAGCCATAATCCAAGGATTAGGGACGCGAGAGGTAAGTCGCGGTCGGGTAGTTTGAGCGCATGGGCGATCGGGACAGCATGATTCAGGCGCGCCACGTTGCCAACAATAACGGTGAGCGTAGTAGCGATGTCGCGAGTTGTGAGGCGCGAGAATGGCAAAGCATCACGTTGTCGAGCCAATCGCTTACGATCCCGCCATGTGCAAGTAATCCATTGGTGATTCTCGTCGGCCACGAGTATTGATCCATCTGAGAACTCGATCTCGTAGCAGGGGCGATCGTACATGACATCAAAGGCGCGTATGACCTCCGTTGGCGCGCCGGTTTCATCGAAGACCAAATCGCCGACGCATAGATCCCCCATGCGCTTCCACCCTGTCGGCGTCGCAATGGGCGTGTCGACGTCGAGAGCTTTCCCGACACCCGTCCCACCCTCAATGACGGCATGCTGTCCGGCGTCAATGGCGGCGGCGATGGTTTCGGCCATAGCGACCTGCGAGGGACGCGACTCGTAGCCGGGCAGCCGCCGGCTGATCACGCCGCCGGGACCCAGGACCTCGACGACGCGCTTGGGGAGACTGGAACTCATGTTGTCAGTGTAAGATATTGCTTGTCATAACGCGCTGAGATGCCAGCGAGGGGGGGTGCGCCACTTTTTCGCGCGGCGCGACCAGTAGCCGCAACACGCGCCCTCAACGAGGTTATCGTGGCCCATCCACCGCTGCTGGCGCGGAGTTAACCGTAGAGCGAATCTTCCTTCGCGAGACCGTGGGCGGCCTGCCGGAATATGGCTTGATAGTCGGGATGGGCCAACGACAGACGACTGGCCTGATGCGCTACAACACCTCAAGCCGTTCGACGCTGACCGCCCGGTCGATCAAATCGTTCAGTTGTTCCGTGGTCGCGGTGTCGATGCGCCGCTCCACGGCGGCAGGAATAGTCCCGAAGCGTCGCCGTAGGATCCTCTGAATCGCCTCGCGTTTGCCCCGCGCCTCGCCCCGTGCTTCACCCCGCGCCTCCCCCCGTGCTTCGAGGGCTTGTGATAGTGCTGTCATGCCCAACTCCCCCAATATGGCTATCGCGACGTCATCACTGATGTCAGGATACGACAAACCGAGCAGCGCGCCTACCGTCATCTCGCGCTGCGCCTGGGGCAAGTGCGCGGTGAGCAGCGCCGCGTCGCGCGCCACCACGGCGATAGGGCGACGCCGACGCATCAGCGGCGCCAGGATCAGGTCGATGCGGTCCGTCTCCGTGAAGGGCTCGTCGCGCGCGACTTTCTCGTGCAACCGGCGCAGCGTGGCCTCGCCATCTTCGCGTCCAAGGAAGATGTTGTGGACGCGGAAGGCGAGCGCGCCGGTGTCTAGTGTGTCGGCGGCGCTCCTGATGCCCGCGCCGTAGAGCACGACGGTGTGGACGGGACGCTTGTAGCGCGCGTAGACGGCCAGGTGGTAGGCGGCGAAGCGCAGGATGTCGCCGGAGCGCCGCGTGGTCTGGAACTCCAGATGCAGGATCGAGCCGTCGGCGAGCCGGAAAAGCAGGTCGGTCTGCTGCGAGCTGATGAGCAATTGGGGCAACTCGGAGGGCAGGCCCGCGACGATGGGCGGGAAGGGCAGCCCGAAGCGCGCGAACAGCGCCCCGCCGAGGGCGTCGGCGGTGTACTTGAGGACGATGTCGACGCTCTTGCGCGACACACGCGGTTGGACCATGGGGAACCTCCATTAAAGAGCTTTGAGTGGCGGCCGTTTCGCATGCCACGCGCTGGCCTGCTGGTAGTAGTGCCCGACGCGCAAGACGGTGAGGTCCTCGTGCGGGCGGCCGACGATTTGTAGCCCGATGGGCAGTCCCGCCGAGGTGAAGCCGCAGGGGACCGAGAGCGCCGGGAAGCCGGCGAGGTTGAACGGGTAGGTGTTGCGCAGCAGCGTGCCCTTGACCACGCCGCTGCCCCCGGCGCCTTCCGCAGGCGCCGGAGGCGCCGCGACCGGAACGGTCGGCATGACGAGCAGGTCGACCTCTTGCATCACCGCCAGCCAGCGCTCGCGCAGTTGGGCGCGCACGCGCTGGCCCTGTAGGTAGTCCGTGGCCAGGTACAACGCGCCGAGCTCGAGGTCGCGGCGCGTCTCATCCTCGTAGAGCTCGGGCGTCGCGCGCAACGTCTTCTGGTGATACGCGCTGGCCTCAGGACGTTGCACGGCGCGTCCGACCGCGAAGGTCAACGCGACGTCGGGCAACGCGACCTGGCATTCCTTCATACCCAAGTGACCAAGGGCGCGCAAGGCTTGTGCGACCGCGGCCTCGACCTCCGGGTCCAGGTCGTCGTAGAAATAGGGGCGTGGGACGCCTACTCTCAGCCCCGTGACCGGCCGCTCTAGCTGGGCCAGCACGGCGTCGGCGCGCCCTTGCATATCCTTGGCGCGTCCCTTTCCCCTTACTCTTGCCCCGACCTCCGGCGCCATGGCGGCGAGCAGCAGCGCGACGTCGGCGGCCGTGCGCGCCATTGGCCCGGCATGGTCGAGCGACCAGCTCAGCGGGATGACGCCGTGGCGCTCGACCAGGTCGTAGGTGGGCTTGAGGCCGGCGACGCCGCAGAGCGCGCTGGGCAAGCGGATCGACCCGGCGGTATCGGTGCCGATCGCGCCCATGGCCATGCCGGCGGCGAGCGCCGCCGCCGAGCCGCCGCTCGACCCGCCGGGGATGCGCGCAAGGTCCCAGGGGTTGCGCGTGGGCGCGGAGATCACGCCGTAAGCGAACTCGTGCGTGTTGGTCTTGCCGATGATGACGGCGCCGGCCGCGCGCAGCCGCGCGACGATGGCGGCGTCTTCGCGCGCGACGTTCCCCGCCAAGATACGCGAGCCCGCGGTCGTAGGCAGTCCGGCCACGTCGACGATATCTTTGACGGCGATCGGTATGCCGCATAGGGGTCCAAAGGCGCCGCCGGCCATGATGGCGCGCTCGCACTCCTCGGCCGCCGCCAGCGCGCCCTCGTCGTCGACGTATGAGAAGGCGCGCACGCCGTCATCGTGGGCGTCGATGCGGTCGAGCGTCGCTTCCACGAGATCGACCGGCGAGACGCGCCGCGCGCGCACGAGACGCGCGGCTTCCTCTATCGGCAGGAAAGGGAGATCGCTTTTCGTCCGGAAAGAGTGGTCGCTTCTATACCCGTACATCGTGATGGCCTCCGTGAGATACCCATGGCATGGCCGGGATGGCGTCACCCAGGTCGACGCCGCGCAGGCTGTCGATCAGGCGTAGGTCGGCGCCCAGCGCCGCCGTGAGCGCGGGGATGCGCCGCAGATCGAGCGGCAGACCGGCCAGCCGCGCCAGCAACTGGACCTGTTTCTCGGTGACCTTTACGGTCGCACCCTGAGACATCTTTTCCTCCCCCCTTGTTATGTCCGTCGTGTTGATGAAACCCCTTCCGCTGGGCAGGGTACCACAACTCGACGACTCGACACGCTATGTACGGCGGGGCGTATACTATGTCTAACGTCCCGCCGCATAGTCCCGAGGGGGCGGAGGTAGAGAGGTAGATGTAGCATGGTCATCACCAGCAGGCAGCCATTCGTGTCAACCATGTACGATCGTTTGTTGATCGACGATGATACGGAGGAGAGTGTGTCCGGCTCCGACTACCATTTGGCCGCGATCCTGGCGCTCTACGAAGTCCTGTTGCGCTACGCGCAACGCGCGGTCAAGCGGTGGTACGTCACCGCCGAGGTGCTTGTGCTGGTCGACATCCCCGAGCGTGTCGACACCTGGCGCGCGATGCCCGATGTCTACGTGGTACTCGACACGGCGGATACGTTCCGCGGTTCGCTCGACACGCGGACAGGCGAGTCTTTTCCGCAGTTCATCTGCGAAGTAGCTAGTAACAGCACCTGGGCCAAAGACGTGACGGAGAAACAACGCGTCTACGCCGACGTCGGCGCCCTGGAATACATTGTCTTCGATCCCACGACCGCGTTGTTGGGCCAGTCTCTGCGCGCGTGGCGCCGCCAGCTGGATGACGCGTGGGAGCCGTGGGAGCCGGACGAAGCGGGTTTCCTGACGAGCGCGGCGCTCGACGGCTTGCGGTTGCGCGCCGAGGGCACGCTATTGCGCGTCTACGACCCGGCGGGTGAGCTGCTGCCGACGGGGAATGAGCTCGACGTGATCGCGCGCGACCGCGCGGCGAAACTAGCCGAGACAGAGCGTTTCCTGGTAGAGCAGGCGGCGCGGCAGGCTGAAACCGAGCGTGCGGCGCGGGAACAAGCCGCGCGATTGGCTGAGGCCGAGCGTGTGATCGAAGAGCAGGCGGCGCAGCTTACGCGACTGCGAGAGCAAGGACCGGCGAGCGAGTAGCAACGAACGGTGGCGCTAGTAGTCCGTCAAGCGCCGTCTTGACAGTTCAATCGCCGTGCAACAGGGGACGGCAACTGTCCATAGTTCGCTTGACAGACTACTAGTGTTGATCGCTAGTGGTCGAAAGCCGATAGCCTGAGGAAGTACCGCGATGATTGAGTCTCTAAAAGATCGGTTGGGCGCGAAGGTTAGCACGAACCCCTCGGTGCTCGACGCGCACGGGCGCGACGAGAACTATCCCGAAACTATGCCGCCCCTCGCCGTCGTTTTCGCCGAGTCGGCGCGTGACGTACAAGATGTCCTGGCTTGGGCGCGCGGCCACAATACGCCGGTTATCCCCTTCGGAGCCGGGACGAGCCTCGAAGGGCATCTCGTGCCGCGGGCGCCCGTTATCTCGCTTGACCTCTCACGTATGAACCACATCCTTAAGATCTACCCCGAGGATTTCCTCGTGGAGGTCGAGCCCGGCGTCACGCGTACGGCGCTCGACGCGGCGCTGCGCCACAGCGGCCTCTTCTTTCCCGTCGATCCCGGCGCGGACGCCTCGCTCGGCGGTATGGCGGCGACCAACGCCAGCGGGACGACGACGGTCAAGTATGGCGGTATGCGCCAGAATGTCGCCGCGCTGGAGGTCGTGCTGGCCAACGGCGAAGCGCTCCAGGTCGGCCGCAACGTACGCAAGACGAGCAGTGGCTACGACCTCAAGGACCTCTTCGTCGGCTCGGCGGGGACGCTCGGCGTGATCACGCGGCTGACGTTGCGCCTGCACCCGGTCCCGCCGCATGTGCATACCCTGCGCGTTTTCTTCCCCAACCTCACCACGGCCGCCGAGGCGTCCTACGCGATCATGGCCAGCGCGCTGCCCGTGGCGCGGCTGGAGCTCCTCGACGAACTCAGTATGCGCGCCATCAACAGTTATATGAACGCGGACTACCCCGAGTCTCCGGCGCTGTTCCTGGAGTTCCACTCCTCGACCGCCGAGGCGATCGAGGCGGAGTCGCGGATGGTGGAGGACCTCGTGCGCGAGGCCGGGGCCATCGACATCGACGTGGCGCGGACGCAAGAGGAGCGCACCGCGCAGTGGGAGGCGCGCCACCACATCTTCTGGGCGAGCACGCATCTCTATCCTAACCAGAAATACACCATCACCGACGTGGCCGTGCCGCTCTCCAAGATGCCCGCGCTGATCTCCACCACGCAGCAGCTGCTCGCGGAGATGGACCTCGCGGGCGGCATCGTCGGGCACGTCGGGGACGGCAACTTCCACACGCTGGTGGCTACGCCGCCGGAGGAACTCGCGCGGGCGCACGAGTTCTCCGCCCTGGTCGTCGCGCGCGCGCTCGAGCTCGGGGGTACGGCCTCGGGCGAACATGGCATCGGGCTGTCCAAGCGGCGGTTCATGGCGGCGGAGCACGGCCCCGCCTTGGAGTGGATGCGCCGGCTCAAGGCGCTGTTCGACCCACAGGGGCTGCTCAACCCCGACAAGAGTCTCTGTTGACACTCCACACGGCTAAAGCCATGGGTTTTCCGAGAGGTTTCTATAACCGGAGGGTCATAGGATGAGGGCGTCCTTTCGCCGTCGCGTGATGAGCAGCAAGAACTGGTACATGGCGTAGAGCTCCAGCCCAAAGGGCAGGTACCCGAGGTAGCCCGGCAGGGGCATCGCGAACAGGTGCGGCGCGTTGTTGACGATGGGCACGGTGTAGTACCAGTGCGGCAGCGCATGGGAGTTCCACATCTCCCAGAAAAAGCCGTTGCACAGTGTCGCCAATGGGAGCACGACCAGGAAGCGCCAGTCGCGCGCCAGCAGATGACTCCAGGCCGATTTGCGGCCCGCCAGGTTGTTGATCGGATCAAGCACGAAAATGAGGCAGAGCCAAATCATCCAGTAAAGGTAACCCGGAAATAGCAATGGCAGCGCGATGGTGAGCGCGCCGACCATCATGAGGAGCGCAGCCCCGCGCGGCGTCAGGCGCGGCCCCAGGGCGGGCGGCAGCAGACGCGGGCGCAAGGGCTTGAACGAGGCGAACAGCTCGGCCATCTCCACCTCGGCCGGAAGCACCGTGCTGAAGGCGAGCGACGCCAACAGGTTATAGCCGAACCCCGAGTACGACCGATCGAGCACGTAGTGCCAGTTCTGTAAGGGGGCGTTAAAAGCCTCGAAGATCCACCAGACCGGGATCGAGAACAGGAAGAGCGCGAAGAAGCGCTTGCGGGAGCGCGTCAAGGGCGATGTGCCGCGCCGCGCCACGTTGAGCCCGTCGAGGACGAGGATAAAGCCGAACCATAGCGGGAAGAACGTGTAGGCGTAAGGCCCGATGCGGCCCCACGACGATATCCAGGCCGCGGCGTTGATGAGCAAGCCGAGATAGGTATACGAGGGCAGCCGGCCGATAAAAGTGGTGGCCCGCGGGAAAGCGCCCTCTCCCGCTGTGCGCGTCGTCTCAATCATCTATTTTCTTGCGTCCACACCAAAAAAGGCCGCCAGGAGCGGCAGGAGTCTCCTGGCGGCGCGACGTATGGGCTGCGTAACGGGGCGTAGGCAGACCGATCCTAACTGAATCCTATACTTATTCTACCGTAAGCTTCGCGTGCTTGCCGCCCTGCGCACGTTGTCCGGTCGCGAGCGCTTTGGCGAGCCCGGCAACCTGAACCATAGCGCTCGACGGCGCGTCCCAGTACTCGGCCTGTGTGACGTTGACCTGGAGGAGGGCGAGGTCCGGGTCGTCCAGCCCTTTGGGGAACCACGCCTTCAAGGCAGGCTTCCACAACTCCTCGATTTTCCGCCGATCGCGCACGAGGCGCGCCGTCCCCGAGACCGACACGTAGCGGTTGTCGTCCTCTTTGACGTAGCCAAGGTTGACGTTCTGGTCGCGCTCGACCTCGTCGACTTTGGGAGAGCCAGCGCCCGTGAAGAACCACAAGTCACCGTCGGAGTCCATGTCCTGCGTCGCCATGGGCCGGCTGCGCAGAGTTCCATCAGACTCAGCCGTGGTCATCATCGCGATCCTGATGCCCTTGAGCTCGTCGCCCAGCTTCTTGATGTCGTCGTCGTGATTGCTCATCGTATTCGTGCTCCTTCAACGCGGTCACGGGTTTCACGCAAGTAGGAGCGCAAGATACATACCAATTGGAGCAGGGACCGGCAAACTACGCGCCCTCGGCCGTACCGTAGTAGCGGTCGCCGAAGTCGCCGAGGCCGGGCACGATGTATTTGTGCGGGTCGAGACCCTGGTCGAGCGCGCAACACCACACGGGTACCTCTGGGTAGCGCTCGTTGATGGCGCGTACGCCCTCGGGCGCCGCGACGATACAGGCGACGCGCAGATCACGCGCGCCGTTCTGGACAAGCAGGTCGAGCGTGGCCAGGGCCGAACCGCCGGTGGCGAGCATGGGATCGAGGATGACCACGCGGCTGGCCTCGAGTTGCGCCGGCAGCTTGCTGTAGTACTGATGCGCCAGCGCCGTCGCCTCGTCGCGCTCCAGGCCGACGAAGCCGACTTTGGAGCCGGGGAAAAAACCGCGGATGGCGTCGAGCATGGCCAGGCCCGAGCGTAGCACCGGCACGAAGACCACCCCGAGCGCGAGTTCACGGGTCTCGACGCGCGTCAGCGGCGTTTCGACGCTCACGGGCCGCGTCGGCAGGTCGCGCAGCACTTCGAGCGCCAGCACCTGCGCCGCCACGCGGCCGTGCCGCTGGAATGTTTCGGCGTCCGAATTTTTGTCGCGCAGGTGGGTCAGCGCGTGCTCGATCAACGGATGGTCGACGACCGTGACGGCCAAATTAGCGTCCATGGCTCTGATCCCTCGGCAGTTGCCAGTGCTGCACATTGTTGGCATCGGTGAAGGGCTGATAGTACCACAATAGCTCCAGCCGGCCGGCCGCCGCGTCACTCTCGGGTACCTCAAAGGTGTAGCTGCCTTTATGGTGCCCCCGTGGCTGCAGGACGACCGCGCGTAGCGCCGTGTGATAGGGGTCGAAGGAAACGGGCGGATTCTTCTCGCCCTGCGTGTCCTGCACGTAAAAATTGCACAGGTTGAAGCCGCATGTGACGTTTGGCGTGAGGTCCCAATCCTGGTTTCGTTGGTTCTCGATCAGCAAGGTGACGACCGCGAAGGTATCGCCCTGGTTGGCGACGCGCCCGTCGCCGCCACGCGTATACTGCACATCCTCAAGCGTTATCTTGATACTGTCGGGCGATAGATGCGAGCCTCCGATACCTTCAAGGGGCGGGGCAGGCTTTGGTTTGGGCGTCGGCGTTGGCGGCGGCGTCGGCCCGGCTGTCGGCGTCGGCCCTGGCGCCGCGCCCGTGATGATGCGCGTCGTGAACCAGCCCGGCTGGGAGAGATAGAGGATCGCGATGAGGCCGAGCGCGATGCCCGTGCTGAGCACGAAACGCAGGGGCGAACGCTGGCGCGGTCCAAAGCCGTTCATGCCGATCGAATCGCGGCTCGTAGTCGGAGGCGGCGTGTTGTCGCTCATGCTGTATCCTCAGTCCAACATATAGTCGGCCCTCACCAAGGCGCGCGAATTATCGGACAAACAATCCTGGGAGCGCGGGCGTCTCGCCCGTCCCGTGCGTCGCGTCCGTGATGCCGGGGACGGGCGAGACGCCCGCGCTCCCAGATAATGCACGCGCCTTGGTGGCCCTACGACACGTCCGGCTTCGCGAGCGATTGGGCCACGGTCTGTGGCTGTGCGCCATTGGGCGTGGTGACCGAACGCAGGTAGGCCATAAACTCGTCCTTAAACTCGGGTCGCTGCAGGGCCAGATCGACGTTGGCCTGCAGATACTCTAACACGTTGCCCGCGTCGTAGCGACGCCCCATGAACTCGTACGCGTAGACAACCTCGTGCTGGAGCAGTTTGCCGATGG
>JAABUO010005435.1_pt1 | contig 14809 bp, 11 predicted proteins | sample 5559291 | NCBI WGS metagenome assembly JAABUO01 (sample SAMN10711878, study PRJNA513372) | rock metagenome | isolation source: Antarctica rocks | place: Antarctica: Victoria Land, Finger Mt sud | reverse complement strand
ACCTTGTCAGTGAAGCGTCAATGCGCAAACGATTCGCGAGTCAGCCCGCTCCACCTCTCACGCTAACATATAAACGATTCGTGCGAAAATGGGCCATTTGGCTTGTTACCGGCTCAGTTGTATTACCGGCCCGGGTTTTTTGTGAGATCGTGCCCGCGACTGCGCCGGTAACAGCACCCTATCCATGACGAACGGCAGCGCGCTGCCCACGCCGCTAACCCTATCTTGGGCGCGCAGGTGTGCCATGTCGAGCGGCTGCCCCACGTCCTCGGGGGCGTACGCGGGGTCGGCGACCGCGCCGAAGCCGTGTGTCACGGCGCCGCCGATTGGCCCCTGGCCGTGGTAGAAGTCGCCCCAGGCCGCGCCCGCGTTGTCCTTCTGCTGCCCGGCCCATTCCCAGGGGCAAATCCATAAGCCGTTCGCGCACAGGCCCCACGGATCGGTGGCGTTGAGCGGGTCGGCGGCCGTATAGGCGTAGGGTTGGCCGGTCTGATCCACGAGCGGGTCCACGCTCACGAATTGCTGCGTGGCCGGGTCGTAGTAGCGCGCTTGCAGGTACTGCAGGCCGGTCTCGGCGTCGGTGTACTGCCCCGCGTAGCCAAACGGCGTCGTCGCGCTGCCCGTATGGCTCGTTACCTGTCCGTAGGCGTCGTAGCTATAGGTGGCGACGGTGTGGCCCGCGCTGTCGAGCAGCGCGCGCGTCGAGCCCAGCTGGTCGCGCAGATAGTATTGGACGTTGCCATTGCCGTCGATCTGTTCGATGGGTAGGCCATCGGGTCCGGCGATGTAGCGCGTGGCGCCGTCCTGCAGCAGCGCCGGCAGCCCCGCGGCGGTGTCCCACGTCTCGGCGGTCGTCGTCGTGCCCTGCGTCGTGGTGACCGTCTTGCCCTGGCGCAGCCCGTCGCCGTCGTAGCTGTAGCTCGCCTGGGTGATCCCGGTGGTCGCGGTGATCAGGCGGTCGGCCTGGTCGTAGCCGTAGCTCCGCGACGCGCCGCCCACGCTGTCCGTTTGGCTGGTCCGGTCGCCATTCTTGTTGTATAGGAATGACAGGTTGTGGAGGGTAGCCGTGCCTGAGAGCGTAGTCGTGCCGGTGAGCTCGTGGGCGTTGTCGTAGGTGAGCGTGCTGGTGTATGGCCCCGACGGATCGATGCGCTGGGTGACCTCGCGCGCGGCGTCGTTGGTCCAGCCCACGGTGTTGGTGACGCTACTGCTGCCCTGGCTGTCGGCGGTCAGGCCCGCCAGCTTGTCGTACGCGTAGCTGTGCGCTTTGCCATCCAGTGGGTCGACCGCCCCGACGATCTCGCCCGCCTTGTCGCGTGTGTAGCCGAAGCTCCAGGTGGTGATCGGCGTGGTGTCGGTGATGCCAATGAGCCGGTCGGCCGTATCGTAGCCCATCGCGATACTCGTCGTGGTCGAGGTGGGCAGCGTCTGGGTGATGAGGTTGTCGGCGGCGTCGTAGCCGAAGCGTGCGGTGTGGCCCAGCCAGTCGCGCACGCCGCTGAGACGATCCAGGTTGTCGTAGGAGCGGGTGACCTGGGAGCCGTCGGGGTAGGTGATGGCGATGGTGTTGCCCACGGCGTCGTAGCCGTAGCCAAGCGTCCGGCCTGCCCCGGTGGTCGTCGTGATGACGCGGTCGAGCGCGTCGTAGGTGTAGGAGGTCGTGCCTATCCCGTCGGTCATGCTGCGGCGCTGGCCCGTCGCGGTGTAGGTGTAGCGCACGGTGGGTGTCGCGCCGTCGGCGTAGGTGATGGCGCTGGTGCGGTCGAGCGGATCGTAGCCGTAGGTCGTGACGCGGCCTAGCGCGTCGGTGTGCGAGACGCGGTTGCCAACCAAATCGTAGCCGGAGAGCGTCTGGCGGCCGAGCGGGTCGGTCGTGGTGATGGCGCGGTTGAGGCTGTCGTAGCCGTAGACGGTCTGCTTGCCCAGCGCGTCGGTCGTGGTGATGGGATTGCCCGCCGCGTCGTAGGCCGTCGTGCGCACGGAGCCATCGGCCTGCCCCACGGCGGTCTGCTGGTCGGCGGCGTCATAGGTGTAGACGGTGGTGCGCCCCAACGGGTCGGACATCAAGGTGCGGTTGCCGGCCAGGTTATAGCCGTAGACGGTCGTGCCCGTCAAGGGATCGGTCACGGTGACCGGACGGTCGAGCAGGTCGTAGCCGTAGGTCGTGGCGTGCCCGAGCCCGTCGGTGCGCGTGACGACGTTGCCGGCCAGATCGTAGCCGATGGTAGCGGTCGTGCCGTCGGTGCGCGTGATGGTGGTCTGCTCGTCGGCGGCGTCGTAGCCGTAGCGCGTGGTGTGCCCGTTGGCGTCCGTGACGGAGGTGCGATTGCCCACGGCGTCGTAGCCATAGACGGTCGTGTTGGACAGGGCGTCCGTGGTCGTGATCAGCCGGTCGAGCGTGTCGTACTGGTAGGCCGTGGCGTGGGTGTTGGCGTCCGTCACGAGCGTGCGGTTGCCGACGGGGTCATACTGGTAGCTGGTTGCGTGCGAAAGGGGGTCGGTCGTGGCGACGAGGCGATCGAGCGCATCGTAGGCATCCGTCGTCGTGTTGTTCCGTGGGTCGGTGCGCGCGACGGGGTTGCCGTCGGCGTCGTAGGCGACGCGCCACACGCCGCCGTCCGCCCGCGTCGTCGTGATCCGCTCGTTGGCGGCGTCGTAGCCGTAGGCGGTGGTATTGCCGCGCGGGTCGGTCAGGGACGTACGGTTGCCCGCCAGGTCGTAGCCGTACGTCGTGACGCGGCCCAAGGGGTCGGTCACACCGATGAGGCGGTGCAAGGAGTCGTAGGCGTTGCCCGTGCTGTGACCAAGCGCGTCGGTGCGCGTGATGACCTGCCCGTCGAGGTCGTATTGCACGCCCAAGATGCCACCGTCGGGCTGCCGCACGGCGGTCCGCTGGTTCGCCACGTCGTAGGTGTAGACCGTCGTGCGGCTCAAGGGGTCGGTCATTCCGATGCGGTTGCCGGCCAGATCGTACGCGTCGGTCGTGGTGCGGTGCAATGGATCGGTCGTGGCGACGCGCCGGTTGAGCGCGTCGTAGACAGAAACGGTCGTCCGACTGAGGGCGTCGGTCGTGGTGATGACGTTGCCGTTGGCGTCGTAGCCGGTCGCCAGCGCGGCGCCGTCGGGCCGCGTGACGAGGGTGCGCTCGTTGTCCGCGTCGTAGCCGTAGGTCGTCGTATGGTGGTTGGCGTCGGTGGCCCCGACCAGATTGTGGTTGGGATCATACTGATAGGTCGTGACGCCGCCGCGCGGGTCGGTGATGGCGGTCGTCTCGCCGAGCGCGTCGTAGCTCATCGTCGTGGTGTCGCTGAGGGGGTTGGCTCCGGCAACGTTGCCGTTCGGGCTCACTTTGGAGATCATGCGGCCGATGAGGTCGTAGCCGTAGGTCGTCGCGCGGCCCAGCGCATCGCTCGACCGGACGAGGTTGCCATAGGCGTCGTAGGCGTAGCGGGCGGTGTGCCCGTCGGGGTCGGTCCGCGCCACGACGTCGCGGGGGCGCGCCGCGTCGTAGGTGAGGCACGTCGTCGCCGTATAGGGACCAGCTTGCGGACACGGCGTCCCCGCCGGCGTTGGGCTGGCGGTCGCCGTACTCGTCGGCGTGGCTGTCGGCGGCAGCGCCGTGCTGGTCGCGGTCGGGAGCGGCGTCAAGGTATTGGTCGCGGTCGCCGGGAGCGGCGATGGCGTGTTCGTGGCCGGGAGGCTCGGCGACGTGGGTGTCGCCGTCGCCGTGCTCGTCGCTCCGCCGATGGTCATGGCGAAGATATGCAGCCGCCCCTGGTCGACCGTCGCGGGCAGCGCCACGCTCACGACCGCCTTGCCGGCTTGCAACGCGATGCTGGCGAAGAACACGTTCGTCCCGACGGTCTGGCGCTGTCCGTTGCTGTCGCGGTAGGGCATCGCCGCCGCCGTGCTCGTCCCTGAGATCGGGCCGGATGCGCTTCCCCCACCGAGCGTCCAGTCGGAGAACCGCAGCGTGTAGCCCTGCGTAGTCCCGTCGCTATAGGTGATGGCGCCCGTCCCGCTGGAGGGGCCGTTCGTGGCCGCCCCCAGGAAGGCGAGCGTACTCCCGTTCGCGGGGGTAGACACGGTGATCGCCTGGCCTTGGGCGACCACGTTGTCGGGCGTCCCCGGCGCCGCGCCCGGCCACTGGAAGGCGACGCCGTTAACGACGATGGCTTGCCCAGCGGTGATGCCGGCCGTCTGCAAGGCCTGGGCCGAGTAGCTGTAGCCGTTGCCGTCCAGGTTGGCGTTGCTCGCCGCCCCGTCGCTACTCGTGCCCGCGTTGTTGTAGAGGGATTGCAGGCTGATAGCCCCCGACGCGCTGGTCGCCGCGGCGATCATAGCGCTCGACCGGCGTCCGCCGGCTGCCGAGGCAAGCCGCGATTGGACGCCGGCGCGGGCGCGCCAGCGGGGCTGACGCGCGTCGAGCGTCTCCACACGCGGGCTTGCCGGGACAAGGCGCCGACGCGCGAGGAATAGACGCGCTGGCAGACCCGCAACCCAGCTGACGTTCGTAGCCATGCGGGCCGTACCTCCTTGCGCCAAAGCCGTGAGTGGCCGCGACACGGAGAGCAGGTTGCCGTTGGCGTCATAGGTGTTTGTGGTCACGAGGCCGAGCGCGTCGGTGATGGCCGTGACGTCGTTGAGCGCGTCGTAGGCGTAGCTCGTGGTGCGCCCGAGCGCGTCCGTGTGGCTCGTCAGATTGCCGCTCGCGTCGTACGCGCTGTACGCGGTGTGGCCGTTCGGGTCCGTTTCTGATGCGACACCGAGCGTGGCCGGGTCATAGCTATACGCCCATGTTGCTGCTTGGGGTGTCCCATAGCCCTTGGTTGTCGACACGAGCTCGTTGTTCACATACTGCTCAACAGTAACATTGCCTATGGGATCGGTAATAGTCGTGGTCTGCGTGCCGTTAGCGCCTGCCGTATAGGTGAACGTCGTCGTCCGGCTAAGGGCATCGGTCTGCGAGATAACGCGTCCGCTGGTAAAGCTATCGTATGCGTTCGTGATGACGCCATTCTTGGGATCGGTCATCGTGTATAACAGATGGGTACCGGGATAGTATGTAAAGTGCGTGATATTTCCCGTGACATCGCGGGCGTCAGTCAGATTACCCGACACATCATAAGTGAAAGCGATGGTACGACCGATCGGATCGCTGATGCGAGAGATGCGGTTACCAGAGTAGCTAAACGTGAGCGCCCGCCCCGACGAATCGCTCACGGTCGAGAGCAAGCCATTCGTATACGTCAGCGCGGTTATATACCCGTTGCGGTCGCTTTCCTTGATCAACTCCCCCACGGTCGTCGTCGTCGGCACGGTGAACGTAAGCTTCGTCTGATCCTTGCGCGCGAGGGTCAACGTCCCGTCACCGTTTTGTGTTAGCGTGGCCAAAACGTGGCTCGGTGCGATGTAGCTTCCCCCCGACAGTGCGAAGGTCACGACACTACCGTTCTCTTGCGTCACGGTGATAGCGCCGCTGGTATCGGTCGTCAGGAACACGTTGTAGTTCTCGGCCCAGCCGAAGCCAAGAGGGCTATCCTGTCCAGCCGAGAGGGAGTTATATATCCGTGTGAACCGCAGGGGCAAACCTCGACCGGGGACGGAGAGATCATTGAACACATGGAAGAAGTCTCCGGTCGCGGAGTTGACCGGGTTTTTTGTATGAACCCTAGTAGTCCGTCAAGGTTTCTTTGAACAGTTGACAGCCCTTGATTGGGCGCACCGCTACTGTCAAAACTTTGGCTGACGGACTACTAGTAGTCCGTCAAGCGCCGTCTTGACAGTTCAATCGCCGTGCAACAGGGGACGGCAACTGTCCATAGTTCGCTTGACAGACTACTAGTACAGGCGCAGATATTCTCGCTCGGGTTTTGCCCGTTGAGCAACTCGGCCACGCTCAAGCTCAACGGCGTAAACGGTGACACATACGGGCCATCAAGGTTAATGGTGGCACCCTGCGGCCCAGCAACCAGATGGTAATCGTTCCCGCTAGAATCTATGAGTCCGGCCGAGCGGCCGAGCGGCTGGCGAACCATGTAGTCTTGCGTATCTCCGGATGTATCACCATCTGTAGGAAGCAAGCCAAAGCTGTTCAGAGCACGGAACTTAGACATCCAGCCCAGGCCCGTCCGTGGGAAGTTTGCGTAGGCGCTTGATGTCGAGACACCCCACCCAAAGTGTGTTGTGTATGTAGGCTGTTGACCAGATGTAAATGGCCCGTTAGCATAACCGGCGAGACCAGAACCCAACAACCGCTCCCCAGGCAGATACACACCGCCTTGGAAATAGAACTGACCAATGCCATGCACGCCTCTGTTGGTGAAGGTGACATACACGATCGTATTGAGCGGAATCGCCGCGCCTGCCATATCGGCGGTTAGTGGTGATTGCTGCGCGGTGAACTCCAGCACAGCATGTCCGCTCGGCGTCAGCTTTACGCGGAGGTAGCCCGATCCGCCCAAGTTGTAGTCCACCAACGTCGTATCGGCGTTTGGGTAGGATGTCAGGTACAGATAAAATCCGCAGGACCCGCCGATGTTGCCATCCAGACCAACATTGAGCACTAATGGGACCCCGCTTGCAGTCCCACCCCCGCTGAAACTCTCGCTACCATATGTCTGTGGGGAAACAGGTACTGCCGGCGGCGCTGAGATGTAGGCCGACGCATAGGGCCCAATAGCATTAACGCCTAGCCCTTGCGGCCCCACGGTGAGGTCGTAGCTGTTACCGCTTGAGTCGACGAGCCGTGTCGTCAAGCCATCTGGCTGGCGGACCATATAGTCCTGAATGTCGCCCGACGTGTCACCGGAGGGCGGGGACAAGACGGACACCGTGTTCAGAGCACGAAACTTGGACATCCAGCCTAGGCCGGTCTGGGGGAAATTGGCGTAGGCGCTCGATGTCGAAACTCCCCACCCAAACCGCGCTTTGTAGACAACAGGCGTCCCCTCGCTATTCTCAAAGGATCCCGAAGCATAGGAGGCGAGACCCGAACCTAAGACCGATCCATCGGGCAAGTAAATGCCACCTGTGAAATAAGCTTGCCCAATCCCGTGCATGCCTATGTTCGTGAAAGTAAGGTAGACCACAGTGTTGAGCGGAATCGCGGCTCCGGCCATATCGGTCTGTAGCGTTTCGCCTTGAGCAGAGGCTTCAAGGATGGCACGTCCCGTGGACGTCAGCTTGATGCGCACGTAACCCTGGGCCCCGAAGTTGTAGTCGATCAGAGTTGTATCCGTGACCGGGTAGGCGCTCAAACTGAGAAAAAATCCGCAGGCGCCGCTGGGATTTGTATCCTGTCCTATGTTGAATTTGAAGGGCACACCATCCGCCGTCCCACCGCCGCTAAAACTTCCGCTATTGTTACTCGAACTGGTAGCTACTGCGGCCCTCCCAAGGCCACGAGTCGTATTCCATCTCCTCTGCCGAGGGGCCTTCTGCTCATTGTGTGTATGCATTGCAACGATGTTAGTGCGGTTCACTGCTAGCGCATGCGGTGTATCGAGGGCAACAAAAGGGGTGATCACGGCTTGCCCAACAAGAAACAGCAGCGCCAATAATCGCCAAACACGTATTCTTATAACCACGTCAGCCTCTCCTTATTTCCTCCAAACGTCGCCACGCGTTTCCTCGCACAAACACTGTAACCACAACCAGCTTCTTTACCCAAAACGCCACTTCCCACTTTAGGGCTCTAATCGCCACGTACCCACCGCAATAGACAACACACTATGAGGAGATCAACGCGGTTCGGATGTCGTTTGTGGAAGCCGAAGAGGAGCGACTGCACCACGAGGCGCCAGCCGTCGACCATGACGAAGAGCAGCAGCTTGAAGGGCAGCGAGATGGTGGTCGGCGGCAGCATCATCATGCCCATCGCCATCAACGCGCTGGACACGACGATGTCGATGGCTAAATAAGGTAGAGCGCGGGATCGTGCTATGCTACGGTAAAGTGCGATGTGTCGCGGTTCAGCCGGGAGAGGAGGTATGTGTTATCGAACCGTTGCGCGACCGCGACGACCGGGTAATCGAGGGGTTGCGCCGGATCGTGGAGCTACATCCCGAGGTATGGGTCAGATCGTCGACGGCTTATATGGAGAGGGAAGCAACTTATGAATCAAACCGAAACAATCAGTATCGAAACAGACGACTTGATCCCGCGCCTGACAGCGGAATTTGGATATAAGCCTGAACACGCGCGCCGGGTCGCCCAGCGGTTGATCACGGCGGACGACGGCCTGAAACGCGCGTTCTGGCGCTGGTGGCGGACAGGAGACATCGACAACTCCGTGGAGTTCGCGGGGTACACGCCGGCCCGCCTGATGGCCGAGCGCAAGATGACGCCGCTCTCCGCCTACTCGACGCTCGATCTACTGCAGCGGGAACCCGCCGAGACGCTCAGGGCGCTCGAGAAAGGACACGATACCGTCATCCCACGCAAGCGCCCCGCGTTGACGGAAACGCCGTAGCCTTCCGATGTTTGGGTCCCAGCATGACGCATCGCGGTCCGGAGTCGTTACCCAACAGATGACAAAGCTAGTGGAACCCGAACAAGAGCGACTGCACGACGAGGTGCCAGCCGTCGACCATGACGAAGAGCAGCAGCTTGAAGGGCAGCGAGATGGTGGTCGGCGGCAGCATCATCATGCCCATCGCCATCAACGCGCTGGACACGACGATGTCGATCACCAGGAACGGCAGGAAGATCATGAAGCCGATCTGGAACGCCGTGCGCAACTCGCTCAATATGAAGGCGGGCACGAGCACGATCGTGGGCACGTCGGCCGTGGTGCGCGGACGCGGCTCGTGCGCGACGTAGACCATCAGCGAGAGGTCGCTCTCGTGTACCTGCTTGAACATGAAGCGCCGCACCGGGGCCTGCGCGCGGTCCATCGCCTGCGCCTGCGTGATGCTGCCCTTGAGCAGCGGCTGGAGCGCCGTGTTGTTGATCGAGGTCAGCGTCGGCGTCATGACGAAGAAGGTCAGGAAAAGGGCCAGCCCCGTGAGCACCTGGTTCGGCGGAGTCTGCGGCACGCCGATGGCCGAGCGCACGAACCCCAACACGACGATGATGCGCGTGAACGCGGTGAGCATGATGACGAGCGAGGGCGCCAGCGTCAGCAGCGTGATCAGGATCAACACCTGCACGGCGCTGGAGACTCCGTCGCTGCCGTGGCCGACGCCGATGTGGATGGGTGGTATGGTCATAGCGCCCCGATCTTTTCGCGTAGGTGGCGCATCCGCTCGAGCGCCCCGCCGATGCGGACATCGGGGGACCCCACGGCCCGCCCGGCCGTGGTCTGTGACGCCTCGATGTCCGCGTCCGGTCCGGCCTGTACGTACATGACGTCCGATAGCGTACTCATCTCAGGGATAGTCGGCGCGGCCTCCTCCTCCGCCCCCCGCGCCGTCGTCCGCGTCACGGCCTCTTTGAGGGCCGCCGCGAAGGTGGGGCGCGCCCCCTGCGCTCTCGCCAAAGGTGTGCGCGGACCGTAGCGCGCGCGCAGCGCCGCCACCTCCGCGGGGTCGTCGATCGTGGCGAGGGGAGACATATCCGTCGCCCCGACGCCGACGAGCACGATCCGATCCCCTAGATCGAGCAGGCAGGCGCGCTTCTTATCGCCGAGCGCCTCGTTGTACAGGATCATGCCGCCGGACGTTCCGGTCCCCCCTCCCGTCCCTTGCAGCCGCGGCATGACGGCGCGCAAGATGCGCAGCGCGATGAACAACAACACCAGCACGGCGACGAATTTGGCGAGCAGGCCCAGCAGGCTCGCGCCGCTCAATGAGGCGTCGGCCCCGGCCCCGGCCGGTGTGTAGGCCGGCAGGCGCAGCGGCGCCGCGTCGGGTGAAGACGCTTGTGCCGTCCGCCGCTGACCGCCGGCCGCCACATGCGGCGGGTTCCCGGCCGGCAACGCTGGTGGGGTAGCCACCGCGGCCGCCCCTGTCCGTTGAACGCCCGCGGGCGGCAGCGCGGGCGGCGTGGGCGCCGGACTCCGAAAGTCGAAAGTCGAAAGTCGAAAGTCGAAAATCGTGGGCGGCGTGGTTGCTGGACCGGCGGCGTCGGCGATACGTCCCGCTGGCGCGAACCACACACCCAGGCACGTCAACAAGGCCAGGAACGTCACGATACAGCGGGGCCGGCCAGGGCTCGTGAATTGGCGGCCATAGAGACTCCTAGCGCGAGCCGCAGGCGTCTCCACTGGGACCGCCGCGGTCCCCGCGGCTTGCCTACGCAGCCGCACGCCCCGGTATACCCGGTCGTGTCGCCCCCGACAGCGGGCCGCGGGGACCGCCGCGGTCCCAGTGGAGACGTCGCCGACCGACTTTTCGTAGACCCTGGGAAGCGGGCGCTCCCCGTAGACACAACGAGGCGATGCGTTGCGGGGGGGATACAGGTAGGCGTTCATGGCGCGCTCCGACGGCCGGCCTCGCGCACGATCTCGGTGATACGCACCCCAAAGCTTTCGTCGACGATCACGACCTCGCCGTGCGCGATAAGACGGTCGTTGACCAGTATGTCGACCGGCTCGCCGGCGAGCCGGTCGAGCTGGACGACCGAGCTGGGTCCAAGGGCCAGGATCTCGCGCACGGTCATGGACGCACGGCCCAATTCGACGGACACATGCAGCGGGACGTCTTTGATCAGGTCGATGCTCTGCCCGCGGCCGCCCCCTTGCTCGGGGCCGAGCGGCTTGAATTGGGCCACCTGCACGGGCGCGCTCTGCCGCGCGGCGACGTCCGCCCCCCCGCGCGCGGTTGGCGCTTCATCATAAGAGGACACCGAAGATGCGCCCGCTGTATCCGCGCCGCTGTCAAGCTCTTGATCGTCTACGCCCTCGGCGCCAGGGTCGAGCCCAAGCAGGGCGCGCTCCGCCCCCTCGCCGAACACGACGTGCAGGTGACACGGCAGCCCATCGGCTCCCGTTAACGTGACATCGGCGACGTAGAGGGGTTCGTCCCGCGCCACGAGGTCGGGCAGTTCGGCGCCCGTGGCGGGGAGCGGTTCCAAGTTGGCGAGCCAGGCGCGCGGCGTCGGCCGCAGCCAGGTCAACTCGCCGACCAGACTATCGAGGAACGTACTGACGATGTCGCCGAGGCTGAGCAATGATTCAGCGTCGATCACCTCGTCCGTACTATCCGTACTAGAGGCTGGCAGCTCGAACAGGCGGGTCAGGTCCGCGGCGCCCGCGAGTATGGCGATGCCGTGGTGGACCGCGGCGGGACGCTCGAACTGCATCTCAACAAGCACGTTGGCGCCTAGCGCGGCGATAGCGTCCGGCTCCAGCGCGCGGCGCCCCTCAAAAGCGACGCGGATAGGCTGGCTCGTCATGCCGCCAAGCACATCCTGCGCCGCCTGCTGGATGACGCCGTACGCCCTGTCCACGCTGGGCTCGCTCAGGTAGGTTGGGCTGTCAGCTATCGTCATGCCGGATCATCTCCCTCGTGTAGTACCCCTAGTATCTGGACAGCGATGTGTCCATGCGCCAGGCCAGGCCGGGCGACGTAGGTAGGTTTCCCATTGACCGACAGGCTGAGCGGGTCGCTCGCCAGCCCATCCAGGCGGATAACGTCGTCGACCTGTAGGTCGTTGACCGCCGCGAGCGGTAGCGCCGTCGTCCCCAGGAGAGCGACGAGCGGGACCATCACGCGTTGCAAACGATGGCGCACATCGACGTTCTCCTCCGTCGCTCCGTCGCCCGGCGCCCCCGCGAACAGCGTCTGTACATTGAGCCCGGCGGCGATCGGCTCAATCACCGAGTAGGGCAGGCACATGCTCAAGGTGGTTTGGTGCTCCTGTATGCGCAGGTCGAACAGGAGCAGCACCACCACCTCGTTGGGCGGCGCGACCTGCAGGAAGCGCGATGAATATTCGAGCCGCTGCAGCCGCGCTTCGATGGGGAAAATATGCTGCCAGGACTGCGAGAACGCGTCGAGAAAGATGGTCGAGATCGACTGCAGCAGCGCCTCCTCGATCTCCGTGACCTCGCGTGTACTCTGCGGCGCTTTGCCGATGCCTCCCATATAGCGGTCGAGCATCACGAAAGCGGTCCCCAGATCGTACTCGAACACGAACGTCCCAGGGAGCGGGTCGGCCGTGGCCAGATTCAACAGCGTCGTCGCCGGCAATGCCCGTGTATAGTCGCCAAAGACATCCTGCTCGACCGACACAAGCGCCAGGTGTACCTGAGAGCGCAACACCCCCGAGAGGGTCGTGCCCACTAGACGCGCGAAACCCTCGAAGATCATCTGCAGCGTGCGCAGTTGTTCCTTGGAGAGCTTGCTTGGCCGCCGGAAGTCGTACGGCCGCACCGAGTGAAAGCGCTCACGCTCACGCGCCGCGCTGCCTTCCAGCGACGGACTGTCGTCACCGTCGGCCGCGCGCTCCGAGAACAGGGCGTCTATCTGGTTTTGTGAGAGCAGATCGTCGGGCATTATTGACCTAGTGGCTAGTCGGGAGTCGGGAGTCGGGAGTCGGGAGTCGGGAGTCGGGAGTCGGGAGTCGGGAGTCGGGAGTCGGGAGTCGGGAGTCGGGAGTCGGGAGTCGGGAGTCGGGAGTCGGGAGTGGCAAACCTCCGACTCTAAGCTCTGTCGACTCCCGACTCCCGACTCACTACTGCGGGTACAGAATAACGATATCGGCGCGCCGGTTGCGCGCGCGCCCCGCGGCGGTGCGGTTCGAGGCGACGGGATGGTATTGACCGAGCCCCTCCGCGGCCAGCCGCGCCGGCGCGATCCCGCCCGGACCGCCCAGGTATTCGGCGATCGCATCGGCGCGTTGGGACGACAGTTCCCAACTGGACGCGTAGGCCGGGTCGGCCGAGGGCTGGTTGTCGGTGTTGCCTTCGACGCGCAGCCGGTTGGGCAGCGTGCGCACGAGCCCCGCGATCCGCCCGAGCAGGACATAGGAATCGGGCTTGAGATCGGCGCCGCCGGGGTAGAACAATAGGTTGCCCGCGAGCGTGAGCACGATGCCCTCGCGCGATTGGCCTACCTGTATCACATTGGCGCTCAACCCCAGTTCCTTTGATAGCTTCAACATTTCCTCGCGCAACTGCTTGACCAACGTGCCTTTGCTGGGGATGATGCCCGCGATTTTCTGCGTTTTGCCCGGCGACCCGCCCACCTGGATAAGCTGGAACGAGCCGTTGTTGAAGGCCTGCCGCAGGGCTCCGGTCAGGTCGTTGAATTTGCGCGCGTCGGTCGAGGACATCGCGTAGAGCAGGATAAAGAAGACGAGCAGCAGCGTGATCAGGTCCGAGTAGGTCAACAGCCAGCGCTCACTGTTTTCCTTGACCACCTTTGGCTTGCGCGCCATGGCTACGCCCCTGCTTGCGCCGGGACACCGGCTCCTTCGGGGGCGGCCGCGGCCTGACCTTTCTTGGCTTTGACGGGGCCGACATAGCCGGCGAGCTTCTCGCGCACGATACGCGGGTTGTCGCCTGCTTGTAGCGCCGCCACGCCGTCGATAACCAGCGCGGCATGCTCGGCTTCCTCGGCCGACCGGCGCTTGAGCTTGCCCGCGACGGGCAGCCAGAACAGGTTGGCCGAGCCCACGCCGTAGAGCGTGGCAGTGAAGGCGACGGCGATGGCCTTGGCCAACTCGTCGGCCTTACCCATGTGCGCCAGGATACGGATGAGGCCCATGACCGTGCCCAAGATACCCAGCGCCGGCGCGTAGCCGCCCAGGCCCTCGAAAAGGCCGATGCCGACCTCGTGGCGCGCCTCGCGGGCCACGACCTCGATCTCCAGCACCGATTTGACGACTTCGGGGTCGGTCCCGTCGACGACCAGCATGATGCCCTTCTTGAGCAGCGGTTCGGTGATCCCGGCCGCCTCTTGCTCGAGCGCCAGCAGGCCGTCGCGCCGCGCGCGCTCGGCCAGATGCACGAACTGCTCGACCAGCGCCGCGTCGTCGTGCTTGGGCTCCTTGAACGCCAGCATGATGAGCTTGGGCACGCGCATGACCAGGCCCAACGGGAAGGCCACGAGGGCGATGCCGGCGCAACCGCCGAAGATGAGCAGTGTCGCCGACACGTTGAAATACGAAAACAGGTTGCCGCCCTCGATCACCACCGAGCCGGCGATGGCGCCCAGGCCGACGACGAAGCCAATCGCCGTGCCCTTGTCGAATGCCTTTTTCACTCCCGGCCCCCGCTCATCACGAGGCCGGCGTGTACGTGGCGGCGGAAGTCCACGACCAGACGCACCACCTCGATGACCTCCTCACGCACGACATAATGATGTCCATTGGTCAGCGTGAGGACCGTATCGGGTGTCGCCTCGGCGCACTCGATGAGGTCCGCGTTCAGGACAAATTGGGTCCCATCAAAACGGGTCAGCCACACCATCTCTACGTCCTTCATCATCTCGCGGATTATCCGAGGGCGGTGTCGTTACGATGTTGTTGTCGCCCCGACGGGTTGCCCCCATGGACCCCGCGTCCTGACCGCACACTCACGGGTTATGCAGTCATGGTAGATCGAAGAGTGACGGAGGCCGATAGCCCATTAGTACCACCGCTAATAATTGCCACTGAAGAAACGAGCGAGGGCGCCGATCCCCACCGGGCGAGGGGCGAGGGGCGATAGCATACACGGGTCGAAACCGCGGCGGCCTATGACACCATTCCCGACGAACCTCCCTGCGACGATTACTCCCGACCCCCGACCCCCGACCCCCTCCGCTTTTGAGGGTAGGTTAGCCATACTGCCATTATGCTACCTGCCGGGCAGAGGCGGGTGAGGCGGGTGAGGCGGTTGGGAAGGTCGCGGGCCAAGGCAAGGGGATGAAGTAGCCGCGTG
>JAABUO010005433.1_pt1 | contig 14814 bp, 13 predicted proteins | sample 5559291 | NCBI WGS metagenome assembly JAABUO01 (sample SAMN10711878, study PRJNA513372) | rock metagenome | isolation source: Antarctica rocks | place: Antarctica: Victoria Land, Finger Mt sud | reverse complement strand
CGCGCGCTGGAGCGGGGCGCGCCGCGAGGAAATTCGCCGCCTGGAACTGGACTGCCTAGACAGCTATCCCGATGGCACGCCCCGGCTGCGCATCCCAGCTCGCCCGTCAGCTCGGGATGGCGCGGGAGACGGTCCAGCGCTTCGTGCGCGCCGAGGACTTCCCCGAACGGCAGGCCAAAGCCCGGCGCCCCACGCAGCTCACACCCTACGAGCCCTACCTCCACGAACGCTGGGCGGCGGGGTGTCACAATGCCTATGCCCTCTGGCAGGAGGTCCGGGGGCAGGGGTTCCCTGGCTGCGCCTCCAGCATTCGCCACCATCTGGCCACCTGGCGCCCCGCATCGGCGCAGGGCCGCCGCCAGCGGCGTGCCGGCGTGGCGGGGCCGCCGGAGCGCGCGGCCACGGCGTACACGCTACGGCAAACGCTCTGGCTCCTGCTGCGGCCCGCCGATGAGTTGGATGACGACGAGCAGGCGTACGTGGCGCATCTCTATCACGCCTGTCCGCACGTCGCCCTAGCCCAAGCGCTGGTTCAGGACTTCCGCACGCTCCTGCGTGAGCACGACGTCGACGGCCTCTATGCGTGGCTGCGGGGCGCGGAAGCCTGCCCCATCCCCGATTTACGGCGCGTGGCCAAGGCGATGTGGCTGGACCGGCGCGCCATTGAGGCCGCCGTGGCCTTAGAGTGGAGCAATGGGCAAGTCGAGGGGCGGGTGAACAAGCTAAAAGTGCTAAAAAAGGGCATGTATGGCCGGGCCAAATTCGATCTTCTCCGCCAACGTGTGCTGCATGCGGCCTAGGCTGGCCGGTCCGGCGCATCAAAAGCGCCCAAGAGCCAAAAATAAATCGCCCTTGACAGCCTGCCCAAACGCGTCCAAAACGCGTCCAAACGCGGCGCGATGTGGCGTCACGCCGCGACAATCGACGGCATGAGAACCTATAAAATACGGGTGGGACGGTATAGAATGATCCTTGGGACCACCGGGGACGCGGACTCTTAATCACTAGGTTGCGGGTTCGATTCCCTCCGCCCTCACCCCAAATCCACACGTAAAATCGGCCCCGAACAGCCTCGGAATGGTTGTTCGGGGGCCGAGGCGCACAAAAGGCGCACAAGCGTTTCAGTCCTCACCCTCCTCCACGTCCCGCGCCGCCTCTCCTTCCGTCGGCCCCTCCCGCCTGATGGCCTCGGCGAACACGTCGGTGGCCTGTTGCTGCATCTGCGGCAGAACGTGGCTGTAGGTGGACAGCGTGAGCGTGATGTCTGCGTGGCCGAGCCGCTCGGCGACGACCTTGGGGTTGACGCCGTGTTTCATGAGTAGCGTGGCGTGAGTATGCCGCAAGCCATGCAGTGGGATACGCGACACGCCTGCCTTGGCGGCCAGCGCGACGAACCGGTGGTACAGGTTCATCGGGTCGACCGGTCCGCCGACCTCGTTCGTGAACACGAGATCCCCCTCGCGCCATTGCGGCCCCAGCGCCAGCCGTCGCTCGATCTGGCGCGCACGATGCTCGCGCAGCACCGCGACGCAGGTTGTGTCGAGGGCGATGGTCCGCCGCCCGCTGTGCGTCTTGGGCTCACCGAACGTGACCTTGGGCCATCGTCGGTCGAGACGACACTCAGCGCCTGCCGCACGTGCAACACGCCCGTGTCGAGATCCACGTCCTGCCAGCGCAGGCCCAGCAACTCGCCGCGACGCATGTCGGTGTGCAACGCCACGAGCCAGACCGGGCCATACCGACGATCGCCGGCGGCGGCGTGGAGGAATCGCTGGACATCGGCCACGTCCCAGCTCTCGACCACGCGCCGCCTGTCCTTGGGTGGGGCGACAGCGTCGGTAAAGAAGAGTTCGCTCGCCCAGCACCTCGTCCACCACGCTGTCGCAGCGGACGACATGCAGGTCGTCGTGATCGACCCCGACGCGGACGTGGTGAACGACATCGTGGGCTGGCTGCCCGACGCGCAGAAGCTGCGCGCGGTCGTGGTCGACGTCGGCCACCCCACGCTCGCCCCCGGCCTCAACTTGCTCGACGCGCGCACGGGCCGCGACGACGACCAGGTGGTCGGCGCCATCGTCGAGGCGTGGCAGCACACACGAGCGTGTGCGCAAGACATGTTGAGGGGTGGCACGGCGTGGCAGCCTATGCCAGTCGGTCCAGAGCCAGCAAGCCCGCTCCAACCACACCGGCCTGATTGCCGAGCGTGGCGCGCGTCACTCCGAGGCGATCGACTAAAAGCGGCATGCCGACATCCCGCATCGTCTGGACGGCGGTGTCGAGCCATGCGCCACCTGCCGTCGCCACGGCTCCCCCAATAAGGATATGTTCGGGCGCATAGATACAGGCCCAGCTCGCCAGGCCCACACCAAGCCAGTGTCCGGCGTCACGCAGGATGCGGAGCGCGGCCGCATCGTGCGCCGACGCCGCGGCCGATACACTGATGCCGGTCACCATCCCCGATTCTCGTAACGTGCGCGCCAGCGCGTCAGATTCACCGTTTATCGCCGCCCGCACACCCTCCCGCGCGATCCCCCGCGCCGATGCCATGGTCTCCAGACACCCGCGGCACCCGACTGGACAACGCTCCGTGCTCCCGTGATTGACGATGAGGTGGCTAGCATCACCCGATACGCCATGCATCACGCGCACGACCGTGCCGTCCGCGACAAGGACGACGCCGATGCCGGATCCAACCGTCACGAAGAGAATGCGCTTTTTGTCCGAGAGACCCCCGAGTCGCGCCTCGGCGAGCGCCGCCACGCACGCATCGTTGTCGACGGCGATGGGGAGGTCGAAACGCGCTTGTAGCCACGGGACGATCGCGCAGCCGTCGAGCGCGGGCGTGTTGTTGACGACGATGCGCGTCCCCGTGGGATCGAGGTAGCCTGATACCCCGCACCCCACTCCAATGACGGACAGGGTGTGCTTTGTCGCCCTGGCGCGCATCGCGTCAACCACCACGGCGATCGACGACAACAGCATCTCCGCATCGGTCGCCGTGGTCGTGTCCACGCTGTCGGCGTCCAAGACCTCACCGGACCGCGCGATAAGCGCTACCTTGGCACTACTGCCACCGAGATCGATACCGATGGCACAAACCATACACCTACCTCCTGTCCGCACCCGTTAGCGTGGCCACCACGCGACCACGCGCTCCTATTTAACCCCTGTGAACCGATCCCTCTGAGCCCGCGCTGGATGGGGAGTGCATGGAGTTGGTGCAAGGAATCGCTCACAGCGAGAACCGGGCCACCCCACGGTCTGTCACGTCCTGTTGCACATGGAAAGACCCGTCCACGATTACCCCCCCTGTGCGTCTCTCCGTGTCATACGACGGTAGCTTGCTTCCCAATGTGGATGGTCGCTGTCGATCCCATGCAGGGCGCCGACGCGCCCGGCAAGCATGAACAGAGGACTACTATAGGCTAACGGCAGCAACAGGTCATGGCACGCTATCTCGAGATGTAAATCGTCCGCTGTCGGCCCAACCTCGACGATTGTCGCGCCCAGCGTCGCACACGCGGTGACGATATCCTGGACCGTCTTCCGGCCCCGACCGGGCGGGTTCATCACGATCACGCCCACGGTGGGATCGACGACGGCTGTCGTGCCCTGCGCCATCTCGCGGGTCTGCACGGCCTCCGCAGGCCGGCTGGCCACCTCTTTGAACACCAGGGCTACCTCTTGCGCCAGCGGGTACAGCGGCCCTGTGCCGAGGACGAACAGTCGCGTACATCCTGCCAGACGCTGCGCGATGGCCTCGACCTGTCCGCGGGCCTGCACAATGGCCTCGTCGACTACCTGGGGAAGGGAACGCAGCTCTGTGCGGAGCCGCACCGCCTCTGTCACCCCCTGTCGCGCGAGGAGACTGAGCCACAATAGATCGAGCGCGGCCACGCTCGTGACGAAGCTTTTGGTCGACGTGGGAACCATGCTCTCGCCGGCTTGCATGAGCAAGACATGGTCGACGAGGCGTGTCAAGGAGGCGTCGGCCCTATTTGTAATACCGATGAGCGGGTGGCGACCGCGGAGGATCTCCATGAGGGCGAGCAAATCCATCAATTCGCCCGATACCGACACGCCGACGACAGCGTCGCGCGCGGCGAGCGGCAGGGGATAGAGGCTGTAGTCGGCGCTCGCCGCCGCAAGGGCGAGCGTGCCGTTCGCCGGGGCCAGCGCGTTGTGGACGTACACCGATGTCGCCGCCGCGAACCAGGAACTGCCGCTGCCCAGCGCGACCACCCGCCGCACTCCGTGATCCAGTAGCGTCGTGGTCACAGCGTCGATGTGGTCGTCGAGATACGAGACCGTGTCCGCCAAACTACGCGGCGTATTAAACACATCCTGAAGGAACAGGCTGTCGGCCATGATGAGCACTCCTTTCATCCCGCGTCGGCGCCCGCGTGCATGCCGACGCGGCTCTGTCGACGGATCAGGGGGCAGACAACGCACAACGCGCCCCCTATTGACAGCGTTTCACCGAACTGCTACCTTTCTTACAGATTATTTTATAAATATACTTTAGATATTGGCAAGGGGGACGAACGTGGCTGCGACCCAGGCGCGCAACTCTCTGCCGGCGGACATCAAGCGGCGCAATATCGCGCTGATTTTGGAGACGCTTGTGGTCTCCGGTCCCCTTTCCCGGGCGGACTTGGCCCGGAGCACGGCGATCAGCGGCACGAGCATCTCCAAGTTGACCGCCGACCTCCTGCGCGCCGGTGTCCTTGACGAGGACACCGGCGCGCAGGACGGGAGCGCCGGTCGTCCGGCCCGCCGACTCCGGGTGCGGCAGCAGCGGCGTTACGTCGTCGGCGCCGATCTTGGCGCGAGCAATACACGCCTCCTCCTCGTCGACTTCGCCGGCGCGGTCGTCGCGCAGGAGACCTTTGCCACCGACCGTACGGCCACCGCGCCGATGCTTCTCGCGGCCATTGATGCCTGTTTGGACCGGATGCTTGATGTACAGACCTTGCCGCGGGATGCCGTGCGCGCCATGGGGCTTGGCGTGCCCTGCAGTATCGATCCGACTAGCGGCCGTCTCTGGCGTACCGAAATCCTGCCCGCCCTCGATAGCATCGCGATTCACGATCTGACCGAACGTAGCTTCCCCTTCCCGGTCGTGTCCAAACGTGACACGAACCTGGCTGTCATCGGCGAGCACGCATTCGGTGTCGCGCGCGCCTACCAGGATGTCTTTCTGCTCTCGGTCGGCACCGGGATCGGCGGGGGAGTTCTCCTCCGCGGCGCTCTATACGAAGGGGTCCAGGGAAATGCCGGCGACATCGGGTATCTACGCCTGCCGGTGATCGGTGGGGAGGCGGAGACGCTACCGATCCTGGAGGACATCGCCGCCGGTCCCGCGCTCATCGCCGACGCGCGCGCGCGCGGGCATGCCTATGGGACGCCCCCCGACATTTTTGACGCGGCGCGTCGGGGTGACGCGGGCGCGCGGGCCCTGGTGGATGAGGCGGCGCGCTATCTTGCGCGTGCCCTCGCCGCCGCGGTGTCGCTCTACGATCCCGCGTTGCTTGTCCTGACCGGCGGGCTGGGGCAGCCCGATTCGCCATTGTTAGGCCCCATGGATCGCTGGCTGGATCGCCTGTGCGCTCGACGACCGCCGCTGGTCGCGGGAACTCTATCGCAGATGGCGGTGGCGCGCGGCGGAGTGGCGGTGGCCCTTGACGTCGTGCATGAGCGGACCGTGCGCGCGGGGCTGGATGCCGAGCCGGCCGCGCGCCACCTGGCGTTGACGATCGGCGGGGCCCTGGGTGATCTGGAGCGCCGAGCACACGACGGGGAACGTCCGCGTCCGCATGAACGGTGGTAAAAGGAGTGGAGGGATGAGGGGTAGAGCACCCGCGGAGATAGGGGGAGAGAAGGTATCGGGACAACGACACGGGAATGGACGACACGGCGACGACGAGATCATGATGCGGGTCGCCGCGCGTTGGATCGCGGCGCTCGACGTACGCAGGCGTACGCGCCTTGGACAAGGGAGGATTGACATGCTACGACAGCACACGCGGACCCTGGCCCTCGCGGCCGTGGCCGCATCTCTCTGCGTGTCCACGACGGGCACGTTCGGCGCGCGCGCATCGGCGCGCGCCGCCAGCCCCACGGTCACCCTGCTCATGGAGCATCAATGGATCGGATCGCAGGAGACGTACCTGCGCGCGGTGATCGCCCGATTCGAGAAACTCCACCCCACCATACGGATTAAGGAGTCGGTCGTCGCCGATACGACCAAAATCATCACCGCTCTCTCCGGTGGCAAACCACCGGACATCGTGGACTTTGGGTTGGGCCAGTTCGTCCCCGAACTGGCGTCGAAGAACGCCCTCTCCGATCTCGGCCCGTATATCGCGTCCACGCGCCTGAATCTCTCCCAATTCGTGCCCGTGAGCCTCCAGGTCGTGACGTACAACCGGCACATCTACGGTCTGCCGTTCATGAACTTCAACCACGGGTTGCTGTATAACAAGAGCCTATTCCGCAAGGCCGGCATTCCGCATCCTCCCACCACGCTTGAAGACCTCGAGGCGGACGCCTATCGTCTCACCAAGGTCGACCGGAGCGGCAAGATTCTGCGGATGGGTTTTATTCCGGACTGGCCCGGCGGCGGAAACGGCCAGGCCGTCAATCTTGTCGATTACGCCTGGCTGTTCGGCGGCGGATGGTATGACGCGCGCAGCGGTCAGGTGACGGCAAACAACGCGGCGAACAGTCGCGCCCTGGCCTGGGAGACACGCTTCTACAAGAAATATGGAGCCAGGAACATCGATAACTTCGTCAAGAGCGGCGGCGCGTATCTGAGCAACGACATCTTTGCTTCCGGTCGCCTGGCCATGGCCTACGATGGCGAGTGGTGGCTCAACTTCGCGCCACCATCGTTCGTGCCCAACATCGGCGCGACTCCATTTCCCGCCCCGAAGGGGCTCGCGCGTCTCACGGGGACATCGTTTATCGACACGAACCCGCAGGTAGTCCCGGCCGGCGCGTCGCACAAGAAGGAGGCCTTCGCGTTCATCGCGTTCGAGACCACGGATCGCGCCGCGACCACCTACTTCGCGCAGAAATCGTTCAACCTACCCCAGTTGCGGGCCATCCCCGCCTCCGCGGTAAGCAAAGACCCCCGCTACCAGGTCTTCGTGACCCTGGCCAACAGCCCGAACGCCCACGTCTTCCCGCGATTGAGCTTCACGGGCGAGATGGACACGAAGGTGCAGAACGTCGAGGCGGCCGTGCTGCACGGGCGCGGGACGCCGGCCGGCGCGTTACAGTCGTTGCAGACGGACCTGCAGAACAGCGCGGCGGGCCAGTAATCCGATCAGCCGAGCGCCGGGAGGAGGGCATTGGAGCACCTCCTCCCGACGTCAACGCGCTCCGAGCGACGAAGGATGACACCACACATGGGCAACATGGGCAAACTCCTGCGCAGAGAGGGTCTCGGCCTGCTCTTCATCGGCCCCTGGCTCCTCGGCTTTCTGGCCTTCGGGCTCTACCCGATCCTCGCCTCGCTGTATTACAGCTTCACACGCTATAGCGGCTTCGGCGCCCCGGTCGTGACCGGACTGACCAATTATGGCCTCATGGTCCACGACCCCACATTCTGGGCAGCCATCGGGAACACCGTGTACCTCACGGGCATCGGCGTCCCGCTCTCCCTGGCCCTCGGGCTCGCGATCGCGCTCCCGCTCAACGCCAAGGTGCGCGGCATCGCCCTCTACCGGACACTGGTGTATCTGCCGACGATCATCCCCACGGTCGTCGTCGCGATCCTCTGGCTCTGGATCTTCAATCCGGACTACGGGCTGCTGAACGGTATCCTGAGCGGCCTCCATGTGCCGCCTGGCAGTTGGTTGGCATCTCCGGACCAGGCCAAGAACGCGCTCCTCATCATGGTCTTGTGGAGCACCATTGGTTCGATCATGGTCGTGATGCTGGCCGGCTTGCAGGACGTACCCGCCAACCTCATCGAAGCCGCGTCGTTGGACGGGGCTAACGTGCTCCAGCGGTTCCGGCATGTTGTCCTGCCCGCCTTGAGCCCAGTCATCTTCTACAACCTGATCACCAGTATGATCTTTTTCCTCCAGTTCTTCGACCAGGCCTATGTCATCTCGAGTAGCGGGGGCGCGGGGGGCAACGTTGATCTCGGGGCGCCCGTCCAGAGTACCCTCTTCTACTCGCTGTATCTCTATCAGCAGGCGTTCCAGTTTCAACACATCGGCCGCGCCTCGGCGATGTCGTGGGTGTTGCTCCTTGTCACGGCGCTCCTCACGGCCGCATTTTTCCGCGGGGCGCGACAGTTCGTCCACTATGAAGGAGCGTAGGTCCGTGCAGACGATCGACCATCGCCGTGCAACCGCGCGGACGAGAGAGGTGCGCGGCGATGTGGTCATGGTCCGCCCCCGGCGGCGAGGCCACGGGCGCACGGTCGCCCTGCATGCCCTGCTCATCGCCATCGCCCTGGTGTTCGTGTTACCCCTCCTATGGATGCTCTCCAGCTCGCTCAAGAGCAATACCGACATTTTCGTTTTCCCGCCGCGCCTGCTTCCGGCCCCGCCCATCTGGAGTAACTACCCCAACGCGCTCACCTATATCCCGTTCTGGCATTACACGCTGAACACGGCGCTCATCACGGCCGCCTCGGTGGCCGGAACCCTCTTCGCCTGCCCGTTCGCGGCCTACGCCTTCGCGCGCATGGAGTGGCGCTTGCGCAATGCGTTCTTCGCCCTCTCCCTCAGCACGATCATGCTGCCATTCCTGGCCACCATGGTGCCGCTCTTCGAAATTTTCCGTCAGTTCAACATGATCGATACCTACTGGCCGCTGATCCTGCCCGCGTTCGGCGGCAACCCTCTCTATATCTTTTTGCTGCGCCAGTTCTTCCGCACGATTCCGCGCGAACTGTCCGAAGCGGCGGTGGTTGATGGCGCCGGCGAGTTCACCATCTTCGCGCGCATCATCTTGCCGCTCGCCAAACCGGCCCTGGCCACCGTCTCGCTGTTCACCTTCCTCGCGAACTGGAAAGATTTCTTGCCGCCGCTCATCTTCTTGCAGACATCCGATCTCTACACCCTGTCGTTGGGGATGCAGCAGTACCAATCGCTCCACCAAACAGCCTGGGCCTACTTGCTGGCCGCAAGCGTCGTCTTTGTCCTCCCCGTCGCGATCGTCTTCTTCGCCGCACAGCGCTTCTTTATCCGGGGCATCGCCTTGACCGGGCTGAAGGTATGAGCGACGGGATCGCGTCGCTATCCCGCGCCATGAGAGCGCGCGTCGTGCGCGACGCTGCCTGTGCGGTAGCGGCCCGGCTTGCCGAGGTGGAGCGGCCTACCGGCGAGATTCACGCGACGCCAGCTCGTGTGCCGCCGGACCGGGTTACAGACGTCGATCACGCGATCGACATCGCTGCTGATAGCGCATCTATGCGCCCACGTCCCGGCCGGCCGCATCATCGTGGAGGAGGAGATCAGAGGGGTAGCTATCTACTTTTTGGCTGGCCGTACGTGTCGTGTCGATACGTCCTCTCGAACGGCGTGGCGGCGCCATAGCGGGTCTCTCGACGGGGATGCAGGTCGTGGTACGAGCGCATGGATAGGGATGCAGGTCGTGGTCGGAGTGTGTAGGTGAGGAGATGAGACATGGAGTGGTACAACGAACCGCCGACGTGGCATGCGCGGGACGGTACAATCGAGGTCACGACGGCGCCGGGGACCGACTTCTGGCGCAAGACGCATTATGGGTTCGTGCGTGACAGCGGGCATTTCTATTACCGCACGGTGTCGGGCGACTTCACCGCGACGGTCACGGTGCGCGGGGCCTACACGGCGCTCTACGACCAGGCGGGCCTGATGGCGCGCCTGGACGAGACCACCTGGCTCAAGTGCGGTATCGAGTACGTGGAGGGTGTGCAGCAGGCAAGTGCGGTCGTCACGCGTGACTATTCGGACTGGTCGGTCGCCCCTCTGCCCGACAACCCAGCGGGCCTATGGCTCCGTCTCCGCCGTCGGGCCGAGGCTATTGAAATCGAGTATGGGCGCGATGGCCTGCGCTATACGCTGCTGCGGATCGCCTACGTGACACCGGCCGCGACCCTGCAGGTTGGCGTGATGGCGGCATCGCCCGAGGGGCCCGGCTTTCCGGTGGCGTTCGACGCTTTCACCATTGACCACCCCTAATCTGGTGTGAAGGCGCCATCGTGCAGGCCGCTGTTCTTGATCTCCGTACGTCCCGCAACCCCACCCATGGTAGGCGCGTCCGATGCGGACGCTACGGAAACGAGGCGCGCCTACGCTGGAGATCCTGATGCGCCACGTAGGTCGCGCGGTAGCCCTCGAACCCGCGCTGATAGACCGCGGCGCGCTCGGGATCAGGGCGATAGGTCACACCGGCGCGCATCATCGCGCGTGCCGCCACCTGGAGCGTGGAATGGCGCCCCGTCCCCACCGCCGCGCACATCGCGGCGCCGAGCGCCGCCGCATGGACCCCGTCAAGAACGGTGATAGGCACGTGCAACACGTCGGCGTGCATGTGCATCCACAACGAACTGCGGCTCCCACCGCCGCAGGCGACGATCTCATCGATCGTCACACCTGCCTGTTGGATGGTCTCCATGACCTGGCGACCGCCGAATGCGACCGCCTCCAGCAATGCTCGATACAGGTGCCCCCGCCGATGGCCCAAATTCATGCCCCAAAAGACGCCGCGGCTCGTCGGGTCGCGAAATGGCGTCCGACAGCCCTGTAGCGTGTCGAGCGCGCCGACCCCCGCGCTCCCGGGCGGCACACTGGCCGCTTCCTCGTCGAGGAGCACAAAACTGCTTCCGGGCGCCAATTGATCGCGAAACCAGCGCAGCGTCGCCGCCGCACTCGTCTGACCTCCATGGACGGTCCACGTTCCCGCGCCGAATGCGTCGGGGACCGGTCCGCAGAGCCGTGGATCAAAGCGCGGGGACGGGGTCAACGCGAGATACGACGACGAACTGCCCAGGGAGAGACTCAGGCGACCGGGCGCGAAGACGTTTGACGCCAGGGCGGCCGCATAGCTGTCCATCAGTCCCTGTACGATTGGGAGTCCGGGCGGCAAGCCCGTCACGGCAGCCGCGCCGCGCGACACGTCCCCGATCACCGTGCCCGGGGGGAGGACACGCTCGGGCCACTTTGAGGGCAGGTCCGCGAGGCCAAGCGTGTCGAGCAGATCGTCCGGCCACCCCCCATGCTCTCGCACGTAGCACCACTCGCCGCTGACCGTCGAGAGCGAGAGCGCCCACTCACCCGTCAGTCGGTACATCAGCCAGTCGCGCATCTCCACCAGATAGCGCGCTTGCCCATACCGGACGGGGGCGTGGCGCTTGAGCCACAGCGCCTTGGGCAGCATCCACTCCGGTGATACCATTCCTCCCGTGTACCACAGCGCACGATGCTCCGTCGCGGTGATCTCAACCGCTTCCTCGCGTGCGCGTGTATCCATCCAGAGGATCGCTGGACCGAGTGGATCGCCAGACGCGGCGACCGGCACGACCGTGACCGCCGTCGAGACGAGGCTACAGCCCGCAATGCGCGCCCGGAACCGCGGACAGCACGGCGCGCACGGCGTGTTCCAGGGCACGCCACACCTCGGCCGGGTCCTGTTCGGCCCATGCCGGTCGCGGATACCGCGTGCCGTAGGGAGCGCTGCCCTCGGCGCGCGCGTGTCCGGTTAGGTCGAACAGGACGGCGCGCGCACTCTCCGTCCCGACATCGATGCCCAGCACAAGCGCATCGCCACTCATGCGGCCCTATCCACGATCTCCAGCAGCGCGCCAAGCAGCGCGTCGATCTCGGCGTCCCCAATATGGCGATGCGTCACGAAACGCACGGTGGACGGCGGACGCGCGGATACCCTGTGCTTTGAGCGCCGCCACCATCTGATCCGCGCTCATCCCGGTCCCCCGCGTATCGATCAGCACCATATTGGTCTCCACTCGGTCGATGTCGACGTGGATAGCCGGAACGGCGGTCAAGCGGAGCGCCAGGTCACGCGCGCGTTGGTGATCCTCGGCCAGACGTGTGATACCGGTGCGCAGAGCAATGAGGCCGGCCGCGGCGAGGACGCCGGCCTGGCGCATGGTCCCGCCGAGCATCTTGCGCGTGCGGCGCGCCTGATCCACGAAATCGCGGGAACCGAGCAGCACCGAGCCGACCGGCGCGCTAAGGCCTTTGCTCAGGGCGAACCACACGGAATCGGCATCCGCGACGAGGTCGCGAACCGGGATGTCCAGAGCGACGGCCGCATTGAAGATGCGTGCGCCGTCGACGTGGAGACGCAGGTCATGGCGATCGCACAGATCGCGCAACTCATGTATCACGTCAGGCCCGATGATGGTCCCGCCCGCCCGGTTATGGGTATTCTCGACGCAGAGGAGTGTCGTACGCGGGTAATGCTGGTTGGGCTTGCGGAGCCTGGGCTCGACCAGGTCCGCCCGGAGGATGCCGTTGTCGCCCGCGATGGGCAGGGGCATCACCCCCGCCACCGCGGCCAGCCCACCGGTCTCATAGTACATGAGGTGGGACTCGGCCTCGACAACCGCCTCGTCCCCGTGGCGCGTGTGACACATCACGGCCGTCAGGTTGCTCATCGTCCCGCTGGGCATGAAGATCGCCGCTTCTTTGCCCAGCATCTCCGCCGCTAGGTCTTCCAACTCGTTGACCGTCGGGTCCTGGTGGTAGACATCGTCACCCAGCCGCGCATGACGCATCGCCTCGAGCATGTCGTCCGTGGGAAGGGTCGACGTATCGTAAAAGCTGATGTCATTCATGGAGGTGTTCCATTCGCTGCTCCCCTGGTTCTCTACCCATACTGTGCCACAATCCGGGCGGGACTCCCATCCCCTCGCTGGATCGGGAGCGGCAGCGCCGTCATGGCGCACGACGTGGGGAGACGCTCGAGATGCGCGAGGTTCTCGATGATGATCACACCGCGCCCTAACAGCGCACGGTGTGTCTCGCCTGGATCGTAGTCGACTGACGGACAATCAACGCCCACCAGGCGCACTCCCTGGTCCGCCAGCGCCCGCGCCGTATCCACCGTGAGGTACGGATAGGCGTTGAAGTACGTGGGGTCGCCAAGCGCCCGCTCCGACCATCCCGTGTGCAGAAGAATCCGTTGATGGTGGATCGGAGGGAGGTGGTCCGGCGTGATCGCGGCATGTTCCCCCATGTCCGTCAGGTGGACGACCTGTGCCGCCCCAATGAGCACGGCGAGGTCGAGCGCATCAACCGTCTCGCCACCCTCGATGAAGTGATAGGGCGCATCGATATGGGTGCCGAGATGCGAATCTAGCACAAGCTTCGAGGCGCGCCAGCCATGCGTGGACAGATCGGCGTAGGGCACAATCTCAGGAGGGAAATGGTCGGGATTGAACGGCATACCCGCGGCAATCGGCATGGTCAGGTCCGTCAACGTCATCGTGATTCCTTTGTCGGCGCCGTGCCCTCGGGCGGCGCGTGGCCAGCCCGAGGCGCTCTTCTCTTATAGATTAGGTAGATTGGGATCCCCCGGCAACAGCAGCCCTGGTTCGACGGGCGCGAGGACGGTTCCTTCGGTCGGCAACTCCTCCTCTTGACCAACGACATAGCTTCGTTGCTGGAAGAGGTGCGGCTGTCGCCGGCGCAGTACAGTGGTCCAGACCACGCCAAGGATCAGCCACATCACGACCGCGAGCTGGACGCTCTGGCCAAACTCCCACCCCGCGTTCCAGAGCGACACCAGATACGAGTTCCAGAGGATATAGACGACGACCAGCATCCCGACGATGGGGACAACGCCGTTGAGGACCCTGTTGAAGCGATCCCGACGAAAGCGCCAGAAGAAGATGATGTTGGCGGCGTTGACCGCGAAGTACGTGAGCAGCCCGAGGAATGACGCCATCGTACCCGTCCAGTTGTATTGGTTCGCGAGGCCAAGCGCCGCGCCCAGGACCAGGGTGACGATCGTCGTCAGGATGATGCCCACCGTCATGGCGTTCCACGGGACGCGATAGGTGGGGTGGAGTTTGCCAAACCATCCGGGAATCGTGGCGTCGCGTCCCATGGCGTACAGCGCCCGACTGGTCGCCGCCGTCTGCGCCATATAGATACCCGTAATCGACGTCATCGCCGAGATCGTGATGAGAATATTCCACCCCCCCCAATACTGCTTGGCGATCGCCGTGATGGGCGTGAACCCGGTGTTCATCAAGGTCACAATCGTATGTACCGGCGCCGAGAGCGCAAAGGCCCAGGACACGATGATCCAGTAGATGCCGACGGCCACCACGGCCGAGATCGTGGCCAGGGGGATGTACTTGCGCGGCGTCCTGGTCTCCTCGGCGAGGGTGGCGACGGCGTCATATCCGACGTTGGCTTGCAGGCCGAAGATGAGAGCCCCAAAGAGCGCCGCGCTGCCGCCGACGGCGAACGATGGATTGAAGGGCTGGGCTGTGACATGGTGCGCACTGCCACCGAGCGCAAAGATCGTGCCGGCCAGAGCCAGCAAGATCAACGATTCGGCAACCATGAAAATCTGGGTGCCCCGGACCGTGACCTTCACCCCGAAATAGTCGAACAGGACGACCAGTCCGGTCGTCAGCAAAACGCCGATGGCCCAGGTGCCATACCCCGTCGCAAGACCGAAGTAGCCCAGGAATTCATTGAAGAACAGGGCGAAGATTCCGGGCAAGACGATCATGGACATTAAGTAGAAGCCGATGAACACCCAGCCCACGAACAGCCCGATGACCGGCTTGGTTGCGTTCCAGATCCACGTGTAGACGCTCCCGGCGGCGGGCAT
>JAABUO010005431.1_pt1 | contig 14816 bp, 9 predicted proteins | sample 5559291 | NCBI WGS metagenome assembly JAABUO01 (sample SAMN10711878, study PRJNA513372) | rock metagenome | isolation source: Antarctica rocks | place: Antarctica: Victoria Land, Finger Mt sud | reverse complement strand
GCCTGCGCGAGAGATCGCAGGCTGAAGCCTACGCCACTAATCCTGAGGATACGCAATGCATTGTCCCTATTGTCAGGCGCCTGACACGCGCGTGATTGATTCGCGCGAACTCGGCAGCGGTGAGAGTATTCGCCGCCGTCGCGAGTGCCAGGTCTGTAGCCGCCGCTTCACGACGTACGAACGCGTTGAGGCGGTCAGTTTATATGTCGTTAAGAAGGACGGCCGCCGCGAGGAATATGACCCGCGGAAACTACGGGGCGCCGTGCGCATCGCCTCCATCAAGCGCCCAGTGAGTGAAGAGGCGATTGACGCGCTCGTCGGCGATGTGGAGCGGGCGTTATTCGATCTCGGCCAGCGCGAGGTGCCGAGTTCGACGATTGGCGAGCTCGTCGTCGAACGTCTGCATGATCTCGATCTCGTCGCGTATATCCGCTTCGCGTCTGTCTACCGTGACTTCGCCGACCTGAACGAGATGCGCGCCGCCATTGACGGCCTCGTCCGGGAGCGTACTGGACAGCCCAATGCCGCGCCGCGCCGCACGCGACGCACACCAATAGCATAGGCTTCAGCCTACGTCCCTGCCTTGCCCGCAACGAGACGCAGGCTGAAGCCTATGCTACCGATTGTCCCGCAAATGCAAAACGCCCCCACGACGGGGGCGTTTTTGTACTTGGAATCGCCTTTAGTTCAGATGGCCCTGAATCTTCTCCATCAGTTTGTTCTTCGGCTGGAAACCGATGATCGTCTCGACCGGCTTGCCGCCCTTGTAGAGCATCAGCGTCGGGATGCTCATGATGCCAAGATTACCGGCGATCTGTTGGTTCTCGTCCACGTTGACTTTGACGATCGTGATCTTCTCGCCCAGTTCGTCGCTGATCTGATCGAGGATTGGCGCAACCATCCGGCAAGGACCGCACCAGGGCGCCCAGAAGTCAACCAATACGGGGCCGCTCGCATTCACTACCTGCTGATCAAACGTCGCGTCTGTTACCGCGACAGGATGCCGCGCCTGATCCTGTTGACCGCCAGTTGCTGGTTGTACCATTGACTCTGCTCCTTTATTGCAATGCCGCCGCAATCGTCTGCGAGCCGCAGTCTACACCGGAAACTTCTTCGGTGCATTACTCTCAACGCGCCCGCATCGTGGCGTATTCCGGGGCGCGTCGCGACATGTTTCCAACGAACGGGCGTTCGTCGTGTGATACACTGCTGCGGTGTGCCGGGGCAGGGAAAAGGAGAGCCTGTGTCATTGTGCGTTGGATTCGATGGTGCGATGCTCCGCGCTCCACATACGGGGAGCGGCCAATATAGCGCCGCGCTGATCGAGGCGCTACGCGCACTCCCTGAGATCGCGATTGTGCTCCTCAGTCCCGCGCCGCTCCCAAACGAACCGGGCGCGATTGTCGGTCCGCCACCGCGCTTTCTGAAGAGCGAACGTGGGCGTAAGGTGTGGTGGGAACAGATCGGTATCGGCCGTGCGGCACGGCAGACGGGCGTCGAGGTGGTGCATATCCCGTATTTTGCCGCGCCGCTCCGTCAGGCGATCCCGCATGTCGTTACCGTTCACGATGTCATCCCGCTGCTCATGCCCGCGTATGCCGGTGGGCGCACGATGCGGGCCTATCTGCGCCTCGTCTCCGCCGGAACGCGCCGTGCCGCGCAGGTAATCGCGGATTCCGAATGCTCGCGCCGCGATGCGATCCGTGTTCTTGCCCTCGCTGACGCGCGCGTGACGACGATCCCGCTTGCGGTCAGCGCCGACTTCGGACTAACGCGCGACGAGGCATTGATCGCGCGTTTGCGCGATCAGTATGGGCTGCACGGAAAACGCGTCATTGTCAATTTCGCGGGCTTTGATCTGCGGAAGGATGTCGCGACGCTGCTGCGGGCGTTCGCTCGCGTCATCGCCGAGCGAGGCGACGATGTCCGCCTCGTGATCGGCAGCAAGGCGCATGGGAATGCGCTGCTGTATCCTGATCCCACGCCACTCATGCAAGAACTCGGTGTTACCGGCAGCGTCGTCTTCACCGGCTCCATTGGTGCAGCGGAGAAGATCGCCTTCTACCAGATGGCGGATTGCTGCGTCGCGCCGAGCCTGTATGAGGGGTTTGGGTTCACGCCGCTCGAGGCGATGGCCTGCGGGACGCCCGTCGTCGCGGCGGACGCCAGTTGCACGCCCGAAGTTGTCGGCGATGCGGGTCTGTTGGTCCCGCCGCGAGATGTCGCCGGGTTCGCGAACGCGATCGTCCGTGTGCTCACCGATGACAGCGTCGCGCGACGGATGCGCGCGCAGGGACTCGACCGCGCGCGGCAGTTCAGTTGGGAGCGCACAGCGATTGCGACCCGGTCCGTCTACCAGCGTGCATACACAGCGACGAAACCGGCCGTGGCGCATGAGTCCGGCGAGCAGCCGGTGGAGATCGCCCGATGAAGATCGCGCTGCTCTCCAAAGCGATGGTGATTGGGCCGTACCAGAAGAAAGCGGAGGAACTCGCGAAGTTGCCCGGCGTTGAATTGACGGTGATCGTGCCGCCCGCCTGGGTTGAACCACGCGTCGGCGTCCAGAAACTCGAAGCGCAATTCACGCAAGGCTATGATCTCGTTGTCACCGAGATGCGGTTCAACGGTCATTTCCACTATCACTACTACCCGGCGATTGGCAAGATTATCCGCGACCTCAAGCCGGACATCTTCCACATTGACGAGGAGCCATACAACTACGCCACCTACCACGCGATGAAGGCGGGCCAGCGGGCAGGCGCGCGAATGTGCTTCTTTACCTACCAGAACATCATGAAGCGCTACCCGTTCCCGTTCTCGTCATTCGAGAAGTCCATCTATGCGGGCGTGGATGTCGGCGTCGCGGCTAATCAGGCGGCGCTCGATGTGATCCGGGCGAAGGGGTTTACGAAGCCGTCGCTCGTCATCCCGCAATTTGGCGTTGACCCGGCGCTCTATCAATCGGGGCCACCCCAAGCGCGGCCTGCGAACCGACCGCCGACGATCGGCTATATCGGGCGGCTCGTCGAGGAGAAAGGGGTGCAGATTCTCCTCGATGCCGTCGCGTCACTGCGGCAGCCGTATCGCGTGGAAATCATCGGCTCCGGCTATTACCGGACGGAACTGGAAGTCCAGGCGGCGCGGCTCGGTATTCGCGACCGCATCTTCTTCCGCAACTCGGTGCCCTCGCGCGATGTGCCGACCGTCCTGAGCAAGATTGACATACTTGTCGTCCCGTCGCTCACGCGGTCGAACTGGAAAGAGCAGTTTGGGCGCGTGATCATCGAAGCGATGGCGTGCGAGGTGCCGGTGATCGGCTCCGATTCCGGTGAGATCCCGAACGTGATCGGCGACGCGGGTATTATTGTGCCGGAAGGCGACGCGGAGACCTTGGCGCTGCGTATCTGGGAGTTGGTGGAGGATCGCGTGCGCCGCCTCGAACTCGCCGCGCGCGGACGGCAACGTGTCTTGCGCTACTTCACCCAGCAGCAGGTCGCGTTGCGGTATTACCAACTCTACCAGGCGATGATGTACGGCAACGTTCCCTATGAACCCGCGCCGCCGCCGCCCGTCTTCGTCGCGCCGACCGGCTATCAGTCATTTTCCGGACAAGCGCCGTATCGGGGGCAGGATGGCGGTTCACCGACTGGCTACCGCCCAGAAACTGCGGCATCGGGATACGCCACTGTGCCACCACGACCGGAGATGTCTTCCTACTCGACTGCGCGGACTCCCGAACCGCCCGCCCACGAAGATGAGCCTGCATATCCTCCTGGCTATGGCGACGCGCCCGCGACGCCGCCACCGGCGGAGCGCGAAGCGTTCGCGCGGCCGCCTGAGCGTACACCGGAACCGGAGACGCCATCGGTGCCCGATTGGTGGCCCTCATCGTCGCTGCGTCCGCCGAAACCACCCGTGCAACCGTGGTGGCTGACCGACGACCATGACGAAAATCAGCAATCTCCCGACCACCGAGCGCGGTGACTACCTCATCCCCGGCCCCCTTCCGTCACTCGGCGTGGGAAGGGGGCCGGGGGGGTAGGTTCTCACGGCATCACTGTCGCCGGATACGATCCGAAAATCGTCACGTTGTCCGCGCGGAATCGCAGTCGGTCGAGCGCGTCGGCGACAACCGGGTCGTTACGATGTCCCTCGAACTCGATCAGAAAATAGTACTCGCCCATCGTCATCTTCTGCGGGCGGCTCTCGATGTGAATTAATTGGATCTGGCTCTGCGCGAGTTCCGCGAGGCAGGCTTGGAGCGAGCCGGGGACGTTGCGTTGCGTCGTGAAGACGAGGCTCGTTTTGTCGTGCCCCGTTGGCGGGTGATCGGTGTGCGCCAGCACAATAAAGCGCGTGAAGTTCCGTTTCTCGTCCTGAATGTCCGATGCGAGCAGGGTCGCGCCGAAGAGTTCACCGGCGCGCTGCGTGCCAATCGCCGCCTGATTGCGCGCGTCGTCCTGCATAATCTGTTCGACCGCGCCTGCGGTTGAGAGCGCCGCAACCGTGGAGACGCCGGGCAGCAGGCGGTCGAGAAAACGGCGGCATTGCCCGAGCGCCTGCGGATGCGAGATGACGCGCGTGATGCCGGTGATGTCGCTGCCGGGCCTGCCCCACAGAAGATGCCGCACGGGGAGAATCGCTTCGCCCCGAATGCGGAGCGGCGTTTCATGGATGAGGATGTCGAGCGTTGCGCTGACTGCCCCTTCCAACGAGTTCTCGAACGGGAGCATCCCCTCGGTTGCGACGCTGGTCTCGACGGCTTGCGCGACCGCCGGGAAACTCGGGAAGGGAATCGCCTGGAAGGCCTCTTCCTGCCCGCGCGCGTACAGCATCGCGGCCTCTTCGCTGAAGGTGCCCATCGGCCCAAGATAGGCGATCCGCCGCACTGCGTCATTCATCCGGCTCTCCTCTTGATCTCTTGTGCAATCTGCCAAAACAATCGTGGCGCATTTGGCGATCTCCGCAAATTCCATTACGAGCGGAGAAAACCGTCGTATTGCCGTTGACAAGGTGTCGCCCAGGTGGTACACTTTGCCCAATTCAGGGTGTATGTACAGTTTGCAAGTACCGTGCGAGAGTTGTGGCTCGGACTGTAGTATATACCGAGAATCGGTGATGAAACGGTATCGGTACACGTGGCGCCTGCCACGGTAGGGACATCGCAATGCTTCCACCACATTGCATCTGAATCGCGCCACACGACGCATGCGGAATGATCGTGGAGTTTTGTAAACCTTACCTAACGTATCAACTGCCGTAGACGTTTGGTAGCACGTCGTATGCGACTCCGTTGACATAACGCTGCTGTGTGGTGTGTTTCATTCCAACATTTCAGACGCCCCCTGCTGCTTGGGTGGGTATCGCCGGTAGACATTCGGTACCCTCGGAAAGGCATGCCCGCATGGACCTCCTTGAGCGTTTAGAGGCATATCGTTTAGAAGAGCGCAATCTGGCTTGGAGTGGCACTTTTTCCGCGTACTTCGAGATGGTTACGAAGCAACCGTCCATTGTGCGACTTTCCCATGCGCGGATTTACCACATGATTCTCGATGCCGGTACGTCGCCGAACAGCGATGGCACGATGCATTACCATTTCTTCGACGACGAGATTTACGGCGTCGATCATACGCTCCAGCAGATCGTTGAATATTTCCGCTCGGCGGCCTCGCGCCTCGAAGTACGCAAGCGCATCCTGCTCTTGATGGGGCCGGTCGGCGGCGGGAAGAGTTCGATTGTTAGCCTGATGAAGCGCGGCCTGGAGCAGTATTCGCGCACTGACGATGGCGCGGTCTACGCCATCAAGGGGTGCCCAATGCACGAGGAGCCACTGCACCTCGTGCCTGACACCCTCCGCGCGGAGATCGAGCGCGAATACGGCGTCTACATCGAGGGCGATCTCTGCCCGCGTTGCCGGTATGAGTTGGCGCACACGTACGGCGGACGGGCCGAGGATGTCGAGATTGAGAGGATTGCTTTCTCCGAAAAAGAGCGCGTCGGCATCGGCACCTTCACGCCATCCGACCCGAAGTCGCAAGACATCTCCGAACTCGTCGGCGGCATTGACTTCAGTACGATTGCGGAAGTCGGCGTCGAGAGTGATCCGCGCGCCTACCGCTTCGATGGCGAACTGAACATCGCCAATCGTGGTGTGATGGAGTTCGTCGAGATGTTGAAGACGGACGAGAAATTCCTCTATGTCCTCCTCACGCTATCGCAGGAGCAAAATATCAAGACGGGCCGGTTCTCGATGATGTACGCGGACGAAGTTGTCGTCTCGCACACCAACGAGCACGAGTATCAGGCCTTTGTCGGCAACAAGCGCTCTGAGGCGTTGCAGGATCGCATTATCCTCGTCAAAGTGCCATACAACCTGCGCGTCTCGGACGAAGTGAAGATATACGAGAAACTGCTGAAGCAGAGCACGATTGCCAGTGTCCACATTGCGCCATACACGCTTGAAACCGCCGCGACCTTCGCCATCCTGACCCGCCTCGAACCGTCGAAAAAGGCGGGAATGAGCCTCTTGAAGAAACTCAAACTCTACGATGGTCAGTCGGTAGACGGTTATCAGGAGAAGGACGCGCGCGAGTTGCAGGACGAGGCGGAGCGCGAGGGGATGGACGGTATCTCGCCGCGTTACGTCATCAACCGGATCTCCGGGGCGCTCGCCCGCGAAGGGACAGCGTATATCACGCCAATTGATACCCTCCGCTCGCTCCGCGACGGCCTTGACCAGCACACGAGCATCACGAAAGTGCAGCGCGAGCACTATCTCAATCTCATTAGCGATGCGCGTAAGGAGTACGACGAGATCGCCAAGCGCGAAGTACAGCGCGCCTTCGTGTACGCATTCGAGGAGAGCGCCAAGACAATCTTCAACAACTACCTCGATAACGTCGAAGCCTTCTGTAACAAGACGAAAGTCGTGGATCCGATCACCGACGAAGACGGGGAACCGGACGAGCGGCTGATGCGTTCGATTGAAGAGCAGATCGGTGTGACGGAGAACGCGAAGCGCGCCTTCCGCGAGGAAATCCTCATCCGCATCTCATCGCTGGCGCGGCGCGGTGTAACCTTCGATTACGCCTCCCATGACCGGCTCCGGGAGGCAATCGAAAAGAAACTCTTCACGGATTTGCGCGATGTCGTCAAGATTACGACGAGCACGAAAACGCCCGATGCCGAGCAACTGAAGCGGATCAACCAGGTCGTGGATCGTCTTGTCAGCGAGCAGGGCTACACGACCGCCTCCGCCAACGAACTCTTGAAGTACGTCGGGGCGCTCCTGAATAGGTAAAAGTGCTGGTACTTCATGACCTGCGTAGGGGCGATTCGTGAATCGCCCTCCCCGGATCATCTGAATTTTTTCCGCAGTGTTCTGCCGCTGCAAGAGGGCGATTCACGAATCGCCCCTACGCAGCGATACCAAACCGTCTTGGAGGAAATCACCAGTGAATGGCAAATCCGACTTAGTACTCAGTACTCAGTACTCAGCACTTCCTCCGCCACCCAGTCTGTCACAAAGCGACTGGTCGCTCCATCGCAAGGGGCCGATAGACCAATCGAGACACAATGAGAAGATCAAGGACGCGGTACGGAAGAATCTCGCCGATATCGTCTCGGAGCAGAGTATCCTGACGACCGATGGCCGCAAGATTATCAAAGTGCCGATCCGTTCCCTCGATGAATACCGCTTCCGCTTTGGCGATGAGGGAGAGCAGGGCGTCGGACAGGGGCAAGGTGGCACGCAGGTCGGCGATGTCATCCAGAAAGGCGGTCAGTCGCAAGGCCCCGGCAAGGGGCAAGGCGCGGGGGAAGAACCTGGCATCGATTATTACGAGGCGGAGTTCACGCTCGATGAATTGACCGCGCTGATTTTTGAAGACCTCGGGCTGCCGAACCTCGAAGAGAAGAAATTGCAATCCGTCGCCTCCCCGACGATCCGATTTAACGACATCCGGCGCAAGGGGGCGCTCGCGAATCTCGACAAGCGGCAAACGCTCAAGCAGAACCTGCGCCGCAACGCGATGCGCGGTCATGCGCGCGTCGGCGATTTCAAACCCGAAGATTTGCGCTTCAAGACGTGGGAAGAGACCTTCGACCGGCAGGCGGCAGCGGTGGTGCTGGCGATGATGGATGTCTCCGGCAGCATGGGGTCGTTCGAAAAGTACATCGCGCGCTCCTTCTACTATTGGATGCTCGCCTTTCTGCGCACCAAGTACGACAACGTGGAGATCGTTTTCATCGCGCACCACACGGAGGCGAAAGAGGTGACAGAGGAGGAGTTCTTCACGCGCGGCGAGTCCGGCGGCACGAAAGTTTCCTCCGCGTATCAACTGGTGCTCGAACTCGCCAAGACGCGCTACCGGCCGGAGGATTGGAACCTCTATCCGTTCCACTTCTCCGATGGCGATAACTGGCCGTCCGACAACGCACTGTGCAAAGACCTCGTGACGCAACTACTCGAGTCGTCCGCCCTGTTCGGCTACGGAGAAATCCGGCAGGGGCGATACGCCTATCACAGCACGCTGATGAGTACGTTCGAGCAAATTCACCACCCGAACCTGATGCCGCTCGTGATCGGTGCGAAGTCCGATGTCTATCCGGCGTTACGAAAATTCTTCGGCCCGCAGATGCCCACGACGCCGGACTTGCCCGCCGCTACCGCCGCGTGGGCATCGTAAGGGGTGATGCCATGAGCCTCGCAACTGCGGCGACACGGATCGCCACGCCCGACGAACTCTCTGGCGCCTGCGCGCATATCTGGGACGTCGCATGGGCGATGGGCCTGCGCCCTTTTCCCATGCATTATGAAATCGTGCCGTCGTCCATCCTCTATGAGTTCGGCGCGTACGGCCTGCCGGGCCGCTTCTCTCACTGGACGCATGGCAAAGCGTATCACCAGATGAAGACGATGTACGATTATGGTCTCTCGAAGATCTACGAACTCGTTATCAATACGAACCCGTGCTACGCCTTCCTGCTCGATACCAACGGCTTTGTGCAGAACAAGATGATTATCGCGCATGTACTGGCGCACTCGGATTACTTCGCGAACAACGCCTACTACGCGCGCACATCGCGGCGGATGCTCGAATCCGTCTCGGTCAATGCGAACCGCCTGCGCCAGTATGAATACGAGTACGGCAAAGAGGCGGTAGAATTGGTGCTTGATTCGGTACTCGCCATCCAGGAGCATGTCGAGGCGGGTGCAACGACCTACAAGCGCCGCCCCCTCTCCAACGATGATGGGCGGCCCGAACCAGCGCGGCGATCGGATCAGAAGAAAGACGGGCCGTACGCCGACATCTGGAAGCGCGATGCACCCGACCCGCTGCTCCCGGTCGCGGGGCGTCCAACGGGTGAACCGGCGCGTGATCTGCTGCTCTTTATCAGCGAGCATGCGCCCGCGCTCGATGAATGGCAGCGCGATATTGTGCAGATCATTCGGCAGGAGATGCTCTACTTTCTGCCGCAGATGCAGACGAAAATCTGCAACGAGGGCTGGGCATCGTACTGGCACGTCCGCATCATGCGCGAACTGGATTTGACCGATGATGAGGTGATCGCCTTCGCGGACTTGCACGCCGGTGTCTTGCAACCCTCACCGAAACGCATCAATCCGTACTTCCTCGGCTACAAGATTCTCGAAGATATCGAGCGGCGCTTTTCCGATGACGGGAACGATCCCGACGCGGCGCGCGCGAAACTCTTCGAGGTGCGGGAGATCGAGAACGATGCCTCCCTGCTCCGCAATTATCTGACCCGTGAACTCTGCGACGATCTCGACCTCTATGTCTATGGCCAGCAGGGCGACGATGTCGTTGTCACGGAGAAAGAGTGGGAAAAAGTCCGCGATCTGCTCGTCAATGAACTGACGACGCATGGCAAGCCCTTGATCGTCGCGGATGACGGCGACTATCGCGGCAACCGGGAGTTGTACCTGCGTCATGCCTGGGAAGGGCACGATCTCGATCTCAGTTACGCGGAGCGCGTGCTCGAATACGTCGGCAGACTCTGGGGCCGCACCGTTCATCTGGAGACGAACAACGACGGTAATCAAGCCGTTCTCTCATGGGACGCGCAGGACGGCCACCGCCGCAAGACGTAACGCGATTTGTAGAAACAGTATCAACCTGGGTGGAGCAGGCTGATGACCATTAAGAACACACCTTGGTACTGGTGGTAGGCTTCGAGCCTGCGTTTCAAACAGGCTGGAAGCTTGCCACCACCCAGCAATTACCGGAGTAAGTCGTTACGGGTCAATGCTTCGGCAAAACGCTGTAGCCCACTCCCTTATTCGTACGATTTGCCACGTCCGTATGGACGGATGTGAGGAGAAGACGGGAAACGTCATCCAGCTCGAGGGGTCTTCTGGAACAACCTCGCCGGGATGGCGCTCCCTCCTCTGCCGTTACCGGCTCGGTGGGATGGGTGCGGGCGGCGGACCGCTCGCGGGCAACGACCGCCCCGCCGGCAGCGGTTTCACCCCCGGCACGGTTGGCACCGGTGGCACTCCTGGCCGTGGTGGTGGCTCCGGCTTGACCACCGCAATCGTGAAGGTCAGCGCGCTCGTCCCCACCCCATACGGATCAACCACCGTTATCTGCGCTGTCCCCACCGTTTGGTCGAGCGTGCCCGGCACCTGCGCCGTCAGCGTCGTTGCCGAGACAAACGTCGTCACCAGCGGCGTGCCGTTGAACCGCACCGTCGCCCCGTTGACGAAGTTCGTGCCCGTCACGGTGAGGGTGAACGATTGCCCGACCGAGATGAGGGTGGGCTTGACGGAGGCGGCGGTGGCCGGGGCGGTGACGGTGAAGGTAGCGGGCAGCGAGGCGCCGCCGTTCGGGTCGGGATTGATGACGACGACATCCTTCGCGCCGGTATAGTTGAGGAGGGCAGCGGGGATGGTGGCGCTGACCTGGGTGGGAGAGAGGTAGGTGGTCGTCAGTTGGACGCCGCCATAGGAGATCACCGAGCCATTGATGAAGCCGGTGCCGGTGACGGAGAGGGGGATGGCGGGATCGCTGGTGGAGGCGGCGGTATGGGAGAGGCCGGTGATCGTGGTGGGATGGCCGTCATGCGGGTTGAGGGTGGTGATCGTGTAGGTGATGGGGGTGGCGATGCCGTCCACGGCGAGGGAACGGGTGAAGGTGCCGGGGATACCGTTGGAGAGGACGGGAGGCGCCATGATGATGGAGTGGGCATCGGTGCTGGCGATGTAGTCGCCGTTCACCGAGGAGGCGGTGCTGGGCTGCACGCTGCTCTGCCCGGCGCGCGCCACCGGGGCTTGCGCGGGCGACGACTGCGAGGCGGGCTTCGCCGCGCCATTGGCGACGATGTTGCCGCCGCCCTGGGCGATGATGCTCCCGCCATCGTTCGTGATCAGATTACCGCCCCCCTGCGCGATGATATTACCGCCACCTTGGGAGATGATGTTGCCGCCCCCCTGGGCAATGATGGTGCCGCCGCTGTTGCCGACTAATTGACCGCCGCTGCTCCCGACGACCCCGGTCGCCTTGCCGGTGGCAATGCCGGGAATGGGATTCCCCTGTGCGTCCACGATCTGGCACGGCGGCGGCACGAACAGATTGCTCGACGAGGCGAGAATATCCAGCGAGCCGCTGCAGGCGAGTGTGCTGCCCCCCTGGGCAGGGCGGGGCATGACGAGGCCGAGGAACCTGGGGGCGGAAAGTGTGCCAAGTGGCCCGCCCGGGCTACTGGACGGGTTTCTGACCTGGATGTTCGCGTTCGCGTCAAGGGTCAGGCCCGCGAACATGCCCTGAGGTCCGCTCACCGTCACGAGTAACTCGGTCGAGCTGACATACACCGTATCCAACAGGAACTGGCTATTTAGCCCGACCTCATAGTACGTCCTGAACCGCGCATTTGGATCGGTTGGATCGGTGTAGGTTTCTTTGACGAAACCCGATCCGCTGATGTGGATCGTATAGGTCTTCGTTGGATCAATTATCACCAGCGGGGGGCTGAACCCGGGCGGCAGTGACCCTGTCACGCTGGACGGGGAGTTGTGTGCCACCGCGCTGGTTGTCCGCACCGGGATCACCGCGTTGATCGTCGGCGTGGGTACATTGGCGATGATCGTGAGCGTGTAGGTCGCACTGAGCGCGGTGCCGTCCGCCGCCGCAGTGACGGTGAACGACCCGGCGGTGCTGGAGGGGTAGAGGCTGATCGTGTCGGTCTGGCCGGCGGTTGTGCCGCTGCTGCCGTCGCGCGTCGTGACGTGGAGCGTCGTACTGGTGGGATCAATGGCGGTGAAAAGGCCACCCGTGTTGCCGTTCGGTTGGACGATCAAGGTGACACCGGTCGGCGGAATGGCAGCGCCGTTACCATCCACGACACTTGCGACGAGGTGGAAGGGGATGCCGGAGTAGGGGCTGGCGGCCGGGCTGACGAGCAATTGGGAGCCGTCACCGAAGGTCGCCCGCACGGATGCCTGCGCGCTCCACGATGACATGGTCGCCGCCCCAGGGGACGAACCCAAATTATTGGAGGCGCCGCCAACAACGACCGGATCGCCGTTTGACACCGCCTGCATCGCCACGCTATATCCGTAATAATCTCCCGCGAAGCCATTCACTTCGGGCAACGACGATTGGGCGTAGGAAGCGCCGGTCTGCGTGAAGATCAGCACGCCGTCCGTCGCATTCCCGGTGTTGCCGTTCTTTCCCGGCGCGCCGACCGCGACGAGCGTCTGACTGTAGCTATAGCCGACCGCGACCGACACGCCAAAATTGTCATACAGGCCGCCATTCGCGTCGGTCAGCTTCGTTGTCGTCGTGTACGATGTTCCGGAACCGGCGAAGACATAGACCGCACCGGGGCCGTGATATTGGTCACCGGACGGGGGATCGCTGATAACGACGGTGGTGACGCCATTGAGCACCCCAATCGCGAGCGCGGCGCCGAAGTGACTACGGACGTTAGGCCGGTTATCCGCTGCCGTGAGGGTGGCGGCGCGATAGCTCGTTCCGCTCCCCGTGAAGACCATGACCCCTCCTATTTCATAGCCATTGGGGGAGATCGAGTAATTACTTATGCCGACCGCCAGCGTGTTCGTGCCGCCATTGCTCACGAGCGCGACGCTCGTACCAAAGCCGTAAGCGCTGGGATTCGGACTGTTCAACTCGAACTGGAGCGGAAACGATGTCCCGCTGCCGCTGAACAGATAAACGGTACCCTGCCCGGTGTTCGGGACCGCCGTGTGACCGTGCGCGGTGACCGCGATGATCGTCGCTCCGCCATTCGTCACGGCGGCGACGCCAAGGCCGAATGCGTCGCCGTTCGTCGGATCGGGCGGGACGAGCAGGGTCTCGGCGTATGCCCCGCCGCCACTGGTGTAGACGTATGCCTTGCTGACGTTGAATGTGCCGACGGCGACCGTCGTCGTCCCGCCGCTGATCGTGACGGCCACCGACTGCCCGAAGCGGTTCTGCCGAACCCCGTCGCTGGCGGTCAATCGGGCGCGCTGTGTGTACGTGCCGCCGCTGCCGGTGAAGACGTAGACCGCTCCTTGTTCGTTCTGCGTGCCGATCAGCTCCGAGGGCGCGCCGACGACGATCGTCGTCGTACCATTGGCGATCGCGATGGCGGTGCTCTGACCGAACGCATAGGTGGTGTTACCCAGCGGCGTCTGCGGAGCAAGCGAGGCCTGGGCGACGAGTGGATCCACGGTCACGGGCCATTGCGCGCCCGCCGCATCCACCGCGATGCGGATTGTGCCGTCTGCCAGATCGAGGTGTGCGGGCAGCGTCGCGCCCGCTGCGTCCGTCACTGTCAGGCCGCTGTAGCGCAGATCGCCGATCATCAGTCCATTGTCGGCTTGTGTCGGCACGTCGCCGGTGATCGCCAGTGAGACCGTGAACTGGTCCGCACCGGCGGGCGAGGCGGCGATGGTGAAACCCTGTTCCAGCCCACGCGGACCGTTGACGTACCATTCCGTCATCCCGTCATGCCGGTATTCCACGCGCGAACCGGCGATGATGGGTTGCGCCGCCGCGACCGCGATCGTGCCATTGACGGTGGCGATCTCTGTCGCGTGTAGCGAGAATACTGGGCCATTCGCCGGGGCAACATGCACGCCGTCCGCACTGAAAGTCGTCGCGAATCGTTGAGCGGGGTTGTCCGCGCGCAGGCCGTCGGCGGGGGAGGCGAGCGGGGCGGTGGCGTAGTCCCCGCCACTATCCGCCGCGAGGGTGGCATTGAGGATCGGGCTGAGGCCGGGCGGCAGAGTCTGGTTGAGCGGGGCGACCGGTGCCGGGGCTGCCGGGCGGTCCTGCGCCGTCGTGCGGTCTTGTACGGTAAGCGCCACCTGCTCGCGCTGGACAAGCGGGGGCAAGACGACGAGGAGCAGCGGAAGCAGCATAACTCCCAGCGCGAGCCAGAGCAGGCGCTGGTACGTGCGCGCGGGGGTGAAGGCCAAGGAGTGAGCAAGCATGCCGGGTCCTTTCGCGGGCGTCTGCCCGGTGTGTCTGTCAGAAAGTCAGGAGTCCGCCGGGTGCCCGATCAGTCATGCACGGCATCCGGCGAAAACCCGACTGCACCGAGCATAGAGCAATGGCGCGTCGGCGCGCATCCGGTAAACTACGTAGATGAATCAGGAATCTGTACATATACTTTTTTTTGGAAACGTCGGTAATTACGTACGTGGCTCAGAGGAGACCCTGTCGGATGGCATAGGTAGCGGCCTCGGCCCGGCCATACATGCCGATCTTCGTGTAGATGTTGCTGATGTGCCGCTCGGCGGTACGCGTGGTGATGCCGAGCGCGATGCCGATCTCGCGGTTGCTCTG
>JAABUO010005428.1_pt1 | contig 14819 bp, 11 predicted proteins | sample 5559291 | NCBI WGS metagenome assembly JAABUO01 (sample SAMN10711878, study PRJNA513372) | rock metagenome | isolation source: Antarctica rocks | place: Antarctica: Victoria Land, Finger Mt sud | reverse complement strand
TGCCAGGCGCGGTAGCCGGCCACGCAGGTCGCGGTGGGACGCTGTATGGCGATGAGCGCGCAATTGTGGGCGCTGTAGGTGTAGAAGTGTGAGAGGGTGGTGAGGTAGCGGGTGAGGTCGGCGCTGTGCGCGGCCTGGTCGGTCTCGTCGGCGAGGCGCTGCATCCACTGGTCAATCTTGGCGAGGGTGTCGGCGGTGGGGTTGGCGCGCTTCTCAGTGGTGTCGGCGGTCATTGGTCATCACTCCATCGGCTAAGGGGGAGGGCTGGCGGGGGGCGCCAGCCCTCGGGGGGGCTACGAGGCGTACCAGGGGGCGGGCAGGGGGAGCGGGGGCGGCGGGACGGTGGCCGCGTCGTCGGTCATGGCCTGGTGGTAGGCGTCGCGGTAGACGGTCAGCCGGGTGATGGCGCTATCCAAGAGATTGAGCAGGCTGGTATCGTCCAGCGGGTCCGGGGAGGTGAGCACTTCGGTGCTGCCGATGGGGGAGCAGGGGCGGAAGGTCACGGTCACGGTCACGTCGCCGGCGCGGGCAGCACTTGGTAGAATAGGCGCGGGTGCGAGGGTCATCGGTGGTGATCCTTTCGTGCTCGGGCCGGGTCCGTCCTGACAACGGACCCGGCCATTTGTGTGTGTGGGGACTACGCGGGCGAGACGGGACCGAACGCCTCTTGCAGGGCGGCCATGCCGCGGGGGCGGACGATGAGGGCACGGGCGCGGGCGCGGTCTAGCTCGGCTTGGGCCTGGATGCAGGCGCGCACATGCCAGCAGGTGGCGACATGCGTGCAGCTCTCGAAATCGTGCTGTCCCGCGGGGCAATTGCACGCGGGATGCGCCGCATCGCGGATGTCGGTGGTGTAGGACTGGCCGGGGTAGCTCTTGCTGGGCACCGTGAAGATGCCGGGGACGCGGGTGGGCCGGGGCGTCAGAGTGATCGCTTGTGTCTCTGCTTGTCGCATTGGTCTTTGTGGCCTCCTGTACTGCTTCGGTGGTGGGAGGGGTCCGAGCGCCCCTACGCCCTCAGTATAGCACCTATGTAAGTCCAATATCAAGGGTAAAACGGGGCAAAACCGCGGCCGTGGCGGCCGGGGCCGGGGCCGGGGCCGGGGCCGGGGCCGTGGTCCCTCATGCGCGGCGAGGGGGCCGGGGGCGTCCTAGGGGCGCTGTGGTGGCCGGAGGCGGGCGGTGGGGGCGCGGTGGGCCTCCTGTGGCCCTGGGAGGTGTGCAGCGTTCCTGGGGGCTGTGGGCGCGTCGGGGCGGCGCCTGCAGACGGGGTGAGCGCGGACGCGCCCTGAGCGGGGGGTGTAAGGCGTCAGAGTTTTTGCGCCACATTGACGCGTGGCGAGGCACAAAACGTCATAGTTCGTGCGCCGGAAACGTCACAGTTCGTGCGCCATCCTCCAGAAACGTCACAGTAGATGCGCCGATCCGCGTGGTGTGCATCTCAAGTGAGCGGAGGTACTGCATCTCTAGAGATGCAAAATCACACTCAAACAGAGGGGGATGAGGGTGCGCAAAGGGGTGGCGTGCAAGACGGCGCAGGAACTGTGACGTTTGTGGCGCAGGAACTGTGACGCTAGGCGCAGAAACTGTGACGCCTTACACGACGGGAGCCAGGACAGGGCGTTCAGAGGCTCGTTAGTGGTAAACGGCCAGCACACCTCCACGAACGTGCCCATGCACCGTGACGGTCGTGGACGCGGACAGCTCCCTGTTAACGATAGGGGTGCGGCCCGAAGTCAGCGCGGTAATAGTCCTCGGTGTGCGTGCCCGGGGGGATCAGCGCGTCGACGCGCTCCTTGTCCTCAGCGGTGATGGTGACGTCACCCGCCGCGAGGTTCTCCTCCAGCTGGGCGACGCTGTTGGCGCCGATGATAGGGCTGGTCACGCCGGGCTGCGCGGTTAACCAAGCCAGGGCGAAGGCCGTCATCGTGCAGCCCTTCTCCGCGCACAACGCCTCCACCCCGTCGAGGACGCGCCAGGTCCCCTCGCTGAACTCCTCAGGTTTCTCTCGTGCGCCGGCGGGCGTCGCCTGCCCTCGACGGTACTTGCCGGTCAGCTTCCCGCCGGCGAGCGGGCTCCAGGGGATGACCCCGACCCCGTAGGTCAGGCAGAACGGGATGAGCTCGCGCTCGACGCGCCGGTCGAGCAGGTGATAGGGCGGCTGCTCGCAGACGAACGGGGTGAGTCTGAGGTCGCGGGCTACCATCCAGGCTTCCATGACTTGCCAGGCGGCGTAGGTGCTCGTGCCGAGGTAGCGCACCTTGCCCGCGCGGACCAGGTCGTCGAGCGCGCGCAGGGTCTCGTCGATGGGGACGCTCGACTGGGGGCGGTGGATTTGGTAGAGGTCGATGTGGTCCGTGCCGAGCCGGCGCAGCGAGGCGTCGCAGGCCCTGATGATGTTGAGGCGGTGGTTGCCCTGCGCGTTGGGATCGGCGTCGTCCATCGAGCCGTGGACCTTGGTCGCCAGGACGACGCGGTCGCGCTTACCGCCGGCCAGAGCCCGCCCGGTCATCTCCTCGGAGACGCCGCGTTGGTAGACGTTGGCGGTGTCGATGAAGTTGCCACCCGCGTCCAGGAAGCGATCGACCATGCGCGTGGCCTCGGCCTGGTCGGTCTTGCCGCCGAAGGTCATGGCGCCGAGGCAGAGCGTGCTCACCTGCACACCAGTGCGCCCCAACGGTCGGTAGTCCATCATCATTCTCCTCTCGTTCCCCGCATCCCTCTCCAGGCGCGGCTATCCATAAAACAGCGCGATACGCATGGCCCCCTGGGCGCCTGGATCGGCGCGTGACGACCTGGCCCCCGTCGCGCTTTCCCAGGCCACCTTCGTCAGATGGGAAACGACCAAGCCATAGGACAGGGACGCCAAGGCGACGCCAGGCGCCCCTGCACACGGCATAACCACTTTATCGCCACGGATGTTTACCTAGCCACGATTGGCAAGGCATAAGGATCGGCTACACCGCCTGTCCCCGTAGTACCGTGCGACGGAGATTTCTCCGCATGTTCGACACGGTGTCTCACGCTCCAGAGACCTACTGCACGCCTGTAGAAACTGCGGAAGGTTTTCAAGCGAACGGTAGTAGCCACTCGCGTTCACACCTCCCTGGGATGCCAATCCCAGAGCGTGTCGTGCGGCCCCAACTCTGCCGACAGCGGCCAGCTGATATCCGCCAGGCGCAGCCAGTCCGCGCGGTCCAGGCGCCAGTCCAGTGCCCCGAGGTTCTCATCCACTTGTTCCGGCCGTGACGCTCCCACGATCGGCGCCGTGACACCCTCTTGATCCAGCAGCCAGCGGAGCGCCGTCTGTCCCGCTGTCTTCCCGTACGTTCGCCCCACGTCCTCCACAGCCTGCACGACCTCCCGTACGCGTGGGAACATCGCCGGTTGCAACTGGTGGTTGGCCTGCCGCATGTCCCGAGGGATGTCGTCCACAGCAGTGAAGCGCCCGGTCAGGACACCCTGGCACAGCGGAGAATACGGGAGGATGGCGATGTCGTGGGCGCGGCACAACGGCAGGACGTGCGGCTCGATCGAGCGCCACAGCAGGCTATAGCACGGCTGCACGCTGTCTACGCGGGTGGGATCGGCCAACTCGGCCCATTCCGGCTCCATCCAGTTCGAGACCCCGATCGCCCGGATCTTGCCCTCCTCTTTGAGCCGCTCCAGGGCGCCGAGCGTCTCGGCCAGCGGAATGTCCGGCGGCGGCCAGTGCTGCTGGAACAGGTCGACGTAGTCGGTGCGTAGGCGTCGGAGCGATGCCTCCAAGCTCTGCCGCACCGCGTCGGGCTGGCTGTCGGTGTGGGCGAATTTGGTCGCGAGGACCACCCCGTCCCGCCGCCCCGAGATCGCCCGCGCCACCAGCTCCTCGGAATGCCCGTCGCCGTACCCTGCGGCCGTGTCCAGGAAGGTAAGGCCCTCGTCGAGGGCGTGGCGCACCGTGGCGACGAAGTGGTCATCATCGGAGGACGTCCAGCCCGCGGCTTGCCAGCAGCCGATACAGAGGCGCGAAACCTCGATACCGGTGCGTCCTAGTGTAGTTCGTTCCATCGTTCCTCCTGCGCGTCCGGGGGCAGGAATTGTACCAGGGTGACGGCAGGGAGCCGCCGTGACGGGAGGATACGCTCGGGTGGCTGGCACGCACGGCGGCGATCGACGAGGATGTGCCGTTCATCGGCAATAGCCACCGAGACCGGGATCGCGCGGGACTCGTCGCGGTCCCCATCGCGACCGATCCCCGGTTACCTGGCATCAACTCTACGCGCCCCAGCGCAACAACTGGTCCTACGCAGCGCCTATCGCCGGGCATGGTCGTGGAATCGTGGAGCGTGGCGACGGGCCTGCCTCTCGCTGTGGAGGGATAGCGCGGCGACGCCATCCCTGCCCCTGACGACGCTAGACAGCATCGACCCGACCGGCCGAACCGAGGGTGCTTCCGCGCGCGCGGAGTTGGAAGGGGGCCTCGACGTGCTCGGGTGGCCCCGTGCGCGTGCCGTCGATGCGGCCCAGCAGGAGGGACACGGCGAGGTGTCCGATCTCCTCTTTATCGGGGGCGATGGTGGTCAGCGACGGGGTGGCGAAGCGGCCGTCCTCAAGGTCGTCGAAGCCGACCACCGCGACATCGTCCGGGATACGGCAACCGGCCTCCTGGAGGGCCCACATCGCCCCCAGCGCGAGCAGGTCGTTGAAGCAGAACACGGCGTCCGGTGGAGGGTCGAGCGCCAGCAGGTGGCGCATGGCGCGCACGCCGTCGCTGCGGCGCCAGGCCCCACCCGGAACGAGCAGGGTCGGATCGACAGGGCGACCGGCCTCCGCGAGCGCGGCGCGGTAGCCCTGCAGGCGCACATGTGCTGATCCGTCCGTCTTGGATGGATCGATGCCGATCACCGCGACGCGGCCGCGTCTCAGACGGAGCAGGTGGGCGGCGGCGGCCTGGGCGGCGGCGACGTTATCGATGGCCACGTGGTCGTATGGCGCGTCGAGTAGGTTCTCGCCCAACAGGACGACGGGGACCCCGGCGCGGTGGGCGCGCAGATCCTCCATCCGGAGGGCTTGCGGGTCGAGGATCACACCATCGATCGACTGCGGGCGCAAACCGCCGATCACCTGCGCCTCGGCGACGGGATCGAAGCGCGTGTGGTCGAGCAGCACCGTGTAGGCATGCGCCGCGGCGGCGGTGACGATGGCGTTGCCGAGGTCGGCGTAGTAGGGGTTGACAAGGTCGGGGATGGCCAGGGCAATGATGCCGACGCGGCTGTTGCGCAGGTGGCGCGCCGCCGCGTTGGGCTGGTAGTTGAGCGCGTCGATGGCCTCTAGCACCTGACGGCGCGTCTTGGGTCCGACGCGCGCATCGCGTCCGTTGACGACGTTGGAGACGGTCTTGATGGACACACCAACGTGCGCGGCGATATCTTTGAGGCGCGCGGACATCCAGTGAGTCTCTTTCTCGCGTGCGCGGCTTGCAGCTGTAGTTGGCCCGTCCAACGCCGGCCGGTCCAATGCCGAAACAGGTGACGGCCATCATAGTATAGCGGTCCGACCCCTGTCCGCGGGGTGCGCGCCAGTTTTTCGCGCTAGGCGCAGCAGGGACGTTTCATGGAGCTGCAGCGTCGCGGATGAGGGGCTGCGGACGCCGTATCAGGGGCCTGAACAGGGAGTTGCGCCGCCTCCCTACGGGCAGCGCATGGATCAGCCTGCCACGGACACAACTCTGTCGCCCATCTGCGCCTGTTCATGCCCAATCTTCTAGGCTCAGCGCCCCGTTTTCTGTCCGCGAAAAAGTGGCGCGCACCCCTGTCCGCGCGACCCGTTGACAACCTTGACCAGATGATGATACACTGATGCAACGTTGAACCAAAAGGAGTTCAGCGTTGCACCGAAGATACGTATCGCGGGGGACGGACCACGACCGCCCATGGCGCGGGAACGTCTGTCGCGGCTGGTGGCGGCCGCTCACTCGATGTGAGCGATAGCGATAGGAGGTGTGCGCGTATTACGAGGTCGTCCACTATGCGCCAGGAAGCGCGCCCACGAGAACCCGTCGTACAGCCAGACCATGTCCGAGGGGCTTCCCGCGGTGGGCGTCGTCGTTGCGCTCAATGGGGTTATATATATCGAGTCTGGCAACGTCTAACATCTCGATACCCGCTCAACCCGTGAAAGGATTTATGGCCAATGGTTAAGCCCATCGATCCATCCGAGGCCACCGACACCGTCGTCTCCTCCCGGTCAGCCGACGACTCGCCCGCCGCGCCAGCCGCGCCAGCCATCTCGCGCGGCGCACTGTTGAAAGGCGCTGCCGCCACGGCCGCCGGCGTCGCGCTGCTGGCCCCCGCCGCCCGGGCGCTGGCCGCCTCCTCGCCCGTCGCGGCTCCGTCCGTCGTCGGCAACGCCCCGCAGGGCGCGATCACCATCTGGGACCGCGCGGGCGACCTCTTCCAGGTCTTCGACGCCACTATCCCCTCGTTCAACAAAAAGTACCCCGGCATCAAGGTCAACCACGTGGCCGTCGACGTGGACGCCAAGCTGCCCACCACCCTGGCGACGGGCGTCAACGTCCCGGACGGCTCCTTCTACGAGGACGCCAACCTGCCGGTCCAAGCCGGGCACTTCTACGATCTTACCGACCTGATGAAGCCCTATGTCAAGGGCATCGTCCCTTTCAAGGTGCAGGTCAACACGCACAACGGCCGCATCCTGGGCGTGCCATGGGACCTCGACCCGGGCCTGTTGTACTACCGCGAGGATCTGCTCCACCAGGCTGGCGTCGACCCCATGTCGATCACAACCTACGACGAGCTTTTCACCGCCGGGCAGACGCTGCAGAAGAAACTCGGGCCGTCGGTCAAGCCGATCCACGTGGAGCAGGACCCCGGTCTGGCCCAGTTGTGGGTCGAGATGTTCGCCAATCAGCAAGGCGTCAGCATGGTCGACTCTTCCGGCAAGCTGCAGATCAACTCGGCGCCCTACCTCAAGATCCTGCAGTGGATCAAGCGAGTCAATGACGCGGGACTTGGGACGCGCGCGGTGTACTACTCGCCCGGCGACATCAAGGCGATCGAGGCCGGACAGGTCGCGCTGTATCCCTGGGCCATCTGGGCCTCGTACGGGCCGCAGTTCCTCTTCAAGCGCAGCAAGGGCCTCTGGCGCGCCATGCCGCTGCCGGCCTGGACGAAGGGAGGCGCGCGCGGCGCCGTGATGGGCGGCAGCTCCTTCATTATCCCCAACAAGGCCGCCAACCCGCACCTGGCCTGGCTGTGGTACGAGCACCTCGTGTTCAGCCGCGAGGGCTACCGTGCCGTCTACGGACCCAACAAGATCTACCCCGGCGGCCTGAGCACGTCCCTCCCGTCCTACACGCCCGCGCTCTCCGAGCAGTTGTTCCAGAACCCGGCGGGGCTGGGCGGCCAGAACCTGTGGCAGGTGGCGACGAGCACCGTCAAGCAGATCCCCGGCACGTACTACTACCCAACCTGGTACAACCAGGCGATCCCCTACTTCGGCGCCAACATCCAGCGCCTCCTGGACGGCAAGCTGACACCCCAGCAGGTGCTGACGCAGTCGGCCAGCGACATCCAGACGAAGCTCATCAATCGTGCCTAGGCGGCGCCGACGCGGGCGGGAGGGAGAGGCGAGGCGCCTCTCCCTCCCGCCTCGCGCCAGAAAGTGAGGCAGTCCATGCACGGTATCGACTCGCTCACTCACCGATCGTCTCAGTCAGTCGCGCGGGCCGCGCGCCTGCGCAAGTGGCTCGGCGGGAGCTATTCTCCTTACGTCTTCGTCGCCCCGTTCTTCATCCTGTTCGCCGGCTTCAGCCTCTACCCGCTCCTGTACGCGTTGCGGCTCAGCTTCACCTACTGGCACGGCGCCGGCGCGCCACGCTTCATTGGCCTCTCGAACTACACCTTCCTGCTGACCGATAGCCTGTTCTGGCAGTCGCTGGCCAACTCCGCCATCTTGTGGCTGCTGATCGTGCCCGTGCAGACCGTCTTCGCCGTCCTGGCCGCCGTTGCCCTCTCGGGTCAGGCCCTGCGTTTCCGCTGGTTCTTTCGCACGGCGTTCCTCACGCCGTTCGTCGTGCCCCTGGTCGCCGTGGCCCAGATCTGGCTCATCTTCTTCGATCAGAGCAGCGGTCCGGTGGACTCCGTTCTCCAGGCGATCCATCTTCCCGCGGTGGGCTGGCTGACCGACGAGACGTGGGCCAAGCCCACCATCGCCCTGCTCGTGCTCTGGAAGAGTAGCGGCTTCGCCATCCTCATCATGCTGGCCGCGCTGCAGAGCATCCCGCAGGAGATTTACGAGGCCGCAGCGATCGACGGAGCCACCGCGCGGGTCCAATTCTGGCGCATCACCCTGCCGCTGCTTCGCCGGACCATCTCGTTCTACGTGATCGTCTCCACGCTGGGCATCATCCAGATGTTTGCTGAGCCATACGTGCTCACGCAGGGCGGACCGTACAACTCGACCACGACGGCGGGCTACCGCCTGTTGAGCTACATCAATAACGCCGACTTCGGGACGGGCGCCGCGAACTCGTTCCTGCTGATGATCGTGGTCGTTGTCGTCGCCATGGTCATGCTGCGCGCGCTGCGGACGAAGGAGGCGTAAGCGATGGCCATCACGACCTCCCGGACGGCGACAACCGTGCGCGTCTCTCGTCGTCGCTTCCAGCCGGGCGCCGCCCTGCGCTACGCCTTCCTGCTCCTGGTTGCCCTGCTCTTCCTGTACCCGCTCTACTGGATGTTCACCTCGTCGCTCAAACCCAGCCAGGACATCGCCACGATCCCGCTCAGCTTCGATCCGCGGACGCTCTCGCTGGACAACTACACGGCGTTGCTCTCGGCCGTCCCGCTCTGGGTCGGCTTCAAGAACACGGCGGTCGTCCTCCTTGTCAAGGGCGGACTGACCATGTTCTTCTGTCCGCTGGCTGGCTTCGCGTTCGCCAAGTATCGCTTCCGTGGGCGCAACCTGCTCTTCACTCTGCTGCTCTCGACCATGATGCTGCCACCCGTCGTGTTCCTGATCCCGCTGCTGCTGGAGATGGGGACGCTCGGGTGGGTCAACACGTTCCAGGCGCTGATCCTGCCGGGGGCGATCGGGGCCTTCGCCATCTTCTGGATGCGCCAGCAGATTGCTGAGTTGCCCGACGAGCTGCTCGACGCCGGTCGTATCGACGGCTGCTCGCCGTTCGGGCTGTACTGGCGGATTGTCCTGCCCGTGATCCGCCCTGCGCTGGCCGCGCTGGCCATCCTGACCTTCCTGGATATCTACAACGATTTCGTCTGGCCGGTCGTGGCCATCAACAGCGCGGACATGCAGACGCTGCAGGTGATGCTCTCCGCGCTGTACACGACGATCAACAACGCCCAGGTGGGGACGTCGGGGGCAAGCGCGTGGGGGGAGGTCCTTGCGGCCAGCGCCCTGGCCACCCTGCCCGTCCTGATCCTGTTCCTGGCCCTGCAGCGCCACTTCATCCGCGGCGTCCTCGCCGGGAGCGTCAAGGGCTGATACCAGGCACACGGCACGGGCAGCGAAAGGAGCACCCATATGTCTCGCGCGATCGCGGGTTTCGTTCGTTTGACGACGGGGCGCGCTGGCCACGGGCTTCTTGCCGTGTGCCTGTGTCTCAGTCTGAGCGTGTTCGCCCCGGCTGTCGCCGCTCGTCACACTGTCGCCGACCATCACGCCGCGGCAACCCGGAGCGGCGTGGTCTATCGCCCCGACGACCGGGCGCAGTTCTCGGGGTATCCGCGCGTCATCCGGTTGGCGCACGGCGGGCGCGCCAACGGCGCGCTGGTGGCCTCGTTCGGCATCTACGCGGAGGGCCACGACAGCGTGCTCGTCTACCGCAGTACCAATGGCGGGACGTCGTGGGCGCCTCTCTCCACCGTCGCGGACACGGCCTACGGCGGCCGGACGTGCTGCGCCACCATCTATGAGACCCCGCGCGCGCTGGGCGCCACGCCGGCGGGAACGCTCCTGCTGGGCACGTCGGAAGGGGCCGCGGGCACGATAGGGCATGAGCTCAAGGTCTTCCGCAGCGGCGACGGGGGCCGCACCTGGAGGTACCTCAGTTCCTGCGCGCGCGGCGCGGGCGGGCTCTGGGAGCCGTATTTCGGGCTCGACCGCGCCGGCCATCTCGTCTGTTACTTCTCCGACGAGCGCCGCCCCGAGTATAGTCAGTTCCTGGGGCACGTCGTCTCGACGGACGGGGGGCGGACCTGGGGCCCGGAGCGCATCGACGTCGCGGTCGCCGACGGCACGTCGCGGCCGGGCATGGCGATCCTGGCGCGGCTCCCCACCGGCCGCTATATCATGAGCTTCGAGGTGTGCAGCCCCACCAACTGCGAGGCCCACGTCAAGACATCGCCTGACGGCGACGACTGGGGCAAGGCGTCGGACCTCGGCCCCCGCGTACAGACAGCGGACGGCCGCTACCCCAACCACACCCCCTATCTGGCCTGGGCCCCGGCCGGCGGTCCGCACGGCGAGTTGCTGCTGGTGTCCAAAGAGGTGCTCAAGAGCGATGGGTCGCCGGCGCCCGAGAGTGGGCGCGTGCTCTTCGTCAACAAGCAGGATGGGATGGGCCCATGGTCCCTCGTGGCCGCCCCGGTCCGCATGCCAGTGGAGGGGAAGCCGGACTGCGCCAACTATAGCTCCGCGCTCCTGCCCTCGGCCACCGGCTCCAGCCTCGCCATGGTGGCGGCCGCGAGCCTGGACGCCGGCGGCTGCGAGATCCGCTACGGCAGCATGCCCCTGACCACGCCGGGCGCGAGCGGCGCCTCCGCGGCCGCGCCACTGTCGTCGATGGGCGCGGTCCACAACCCCATCACGCCGGCCGCCGATCCCTTCGTGACCCGCTACAGGGGCAACTACTACCTGACCGGCACCTTCACGGGCGGCTCGCTCGACGTCTGGCACGCCCCCACGCTGGGCAAGATGCGCGGCGCGGCGCCGACGACGGTGTGGACGCCCGGCCCCGGCCAGCCCGCTCAGCAGGTGTGGTCGCCGTCCCTGTTCCTGCTGCCCTATCGCGGCGCGCCCCACTGGTTCATCTACTTCACCGCGTCGCCCGACAACACGAACCAGGGCCATCGCATCTACGTGCTGCAGAGCACGGGCGCCGACCCGCTCGGCCCCTACACCTTCAAGGGGCAGTTGGGCGGTACGTCCGCTACCACAGCCATCGATCCTTCTATTCTGCGCCTGAACGGCAAGCTCTACGTCATGTACGTCGAAGAGGTCGGCGCCAACGTCACCTACATCGCGGCGCTGCGCGACCCTTTGACACAGGTCGGCGCCGAGAGGCAGCTTATCTACCCCGACCAGCCATGGGAGATGGGCGGCGGCTCCAGCCAGTCGGCCTATCCCGTGGCGGAGGGGCCGGAGGCGCTCTACCACCAGGGCAAGACCTTCGTGATCTACTCGGGCAGCGACACGGGGGACTACACCTACTGTCTGGGACGGCTGACCTACGCCGGCCGTGGCGACCCGCTGGACAGCCGGTCGTGGCGCAAGGCCGGACCCGTCTTCACCTACAGCCGCGCCAACGGGGTCTTCGGGCCGGGGCGGGCCTCGTTCACGACCGCGCCCGACGGCAAACAGAGCTGGATGGTGTACCACGCCAAGGACACGGACGCCTTCACCTACGATGGCCGGACAACGCGCGCGCAGCCCTTCGCCTGGAACAGGGACGGCATGCCCAACTTCGGCACGCCCGTGAACGTGACGCCGTAAGCCTATGTCGTCACAACCAGCAGCCTGCTGCCTGCTCGGGTGAGGACTTTGCGGAGGCGCTCACCGTGTTGAGCACGCCGGACCACGAGGCGATACGGCGGGGAGCACGCGCCGTACAAGAGACGATTTACAGAAAGGCCGCCTAGACATGAGCCCGCCTCCCGCCTACCCGCGCCCCGATTTCGATCGCTCGCACCGCTGGCTCAGCCTGAACGGCGCGTGGGACTTCGCCGCCGACCCGGACGACCGGGGGCGCGAGGACGGCTGGGAGCGCGGACACAACCCCTGGCCGGAGCGCATATCCGTCCCGTTCGCCTGGGAGTCGCCCCTCTCCGGCGTCGGGCGCGCATGGCTCCCGATAGGCTGGTACCGGCGGTCAATCGCGCGGCCCGTGGAGTGGGCCGGCGAGCGTACGATCCTGCACATCGGCGCGGCGCACTATCACTGCACGGCGTGGCTGAACGGGCGGCCCATCGGCGCGCACACCGGCGGCTATCTCCCGTTCTCTTTCGACCTTACCGACGCGCTGGAGGAGGGGCGGGGCGCGTTGGTCCTGCGCGTCGAGGCGCCCATCGACAAACGCTCTATCCCGCACGGCAAGCAGCGCAGCCGTCCGGCCGACGACTACGACTCGTGCGCGTTCACGGCGAGCAGCGGCGTGTGGCAGCCGGTGTGGCTGGAGGGTCGGCCAGCCACCTATATCGCGGGCGTCGAGCTCCGCCCGTCCTCCGACCTCGACGCCATCCAGGCGCGCGTGACCCTGGCCGGGCCTCATCTCGTGGGCGCGACGCTCTCGCTACAGGTCGCCGGGCACGACGAGCGGGTCATCCCCGTGGGCGATCATCCGGCCGTGGCGGTCACCCTCCCCGTCCGCGATCCCCAGCCCTGGACGCCGCGGACGCCGTTCCTCTACGACGTCGCGGTGCGCCTCCAGAGCGCCGACGGCGAGGACCGCGTCGGCGCCTACACCGGCCTGCGGCGGATCGAGACACGGGGCAATCGGCTGCTCCTCAACGGGGAGCGCCTCTACGTGCGGGGCGTGCTCGACCAGGGCTATTGGCCCGGGAGCGGCTACACGGCCCCCGACGACGCGGCGCTCCGGCGCGATGTCGAGTTGGCCCTCGCCGCCGGCTACAACCTCGCCCGCAAGCACATCAAGCTGGAGGACCCGCGCTGGCTCTACTGGGCGGACCGGCTGGGGCTGCTCGTCTGGGCGGAACCCCCCTGCGTCGGCCGCTACTCGCCGGAGGCCATCGCCCGCTTCGAGGCGCAGCTAGAGCCGATGGTCGCCCGCGACGGAAACCACCCGTGCATCGTCCTCTGGGGCATCTACAACGAGGAGTGGGGGCTCGACTTCCGGCTCGCGCGGGACCGTGAGAAGCAGGAGGCGGTGGAACGCGCCTACGATCTACTCGCGGCCACGGACCCCAGCCGCCCGATCATCGACAACTCCGGCTGGTGGCACGTGAAGACCGACGTGCTCGACTGGCACTACTACGACAACGACGTCCGACGATGGGGCGAAGTCACGACGGCCCTGGTGGCCGACGCGACGACGCGGTGGCAGAGTTTCCAATTCGACGTCGCGCCGTTCGTCGAGATGCAGTTGAGTGTGGCGGGCAAGATGCATGCGGGGTTGCCGCTTATTAACGGGGAGTACGGCGGAGGCCGGACCGCGACCGAACGGGGCTGGCATCTGCGCTGGCAGACGCAGGAGCTGCGCCGGCACGACGCGGTCGGCGGGTACCTCTACTGCGAGCTGTGCGACGTGGAGCACGAGTTGTGCGGGGTGTACACCGCCGACCGCGCACCGAAAGACTTGGGATGTGACCCTGCCACGATCAACGCGGAGACGGTCATCATCTTCGACCTCGTGCCCGACGGACCGGGGCAAGACCTGATCGCGCCCGACGGAGTGATCGACGTCGCGGTGCGGCTCTCTCACCAGGGGCCGCGATCGATACAGGGGACTCTGATGTGGGCCTGGGACGGCGAAGGGCGGCTTGTCGGGAGCGAAGCGGTTGCCGTTCGTCCGTACGAGCTGACGGTGCCGCTCCCGATCCGCTGCTCCCTGCCGGATGGCTGGGTCCGGGGACGGCTCCGGGTCCGGCTGGTCGATGCCGAGGACCACGGTGTCGCATCCGGGTTTCTCGACATCGCGACGGTGGACGCGGACGAGGGCGCGCGCGCCGGCCAGACCGACGAGGGCTACGCATTCTCGGAGCAAGACCTCCCACGCGCGACGGGGGCCGACGCGGATCCAACGAGGCAATGAGGCGCATACGATGATCCGTAATCCTATCCTGCCTATCGCCGACCCCTTCGTGACGTGGCACGACGGGCGCTACTACGTCACGGGGACAAGCACGGGTAACTCCCTACAGCTCTGGGCGGCCCCGACGCTCGCCGGCCTGCGCGACGCCCGCCCCGTCACCGTGTGGCGCCCGCGGGAGGACGAACCTGCCCACCAGGTCTGGTCACCGTCGCTGTACCTGCTCCCGGACCGGGGCGTCGCCCGCTGGTTCATCTACGTCACGGCATCGTCCGATGACACGAACCGCGCCCACCGCATCTATGCGCTGCGGAGCGCTGGTACCGACCCGCTCGGCCCCTACACCTTCATGGGGCAACCAGTCGGCATGTCCGACGCGACCGCGATCGACCCCTCGCTCCTGCGGCTGCGCGACCTCCTTTACCTGCTCTACGTCGAGGAACCCGGCGACGGGCCGGAGCCCGACGCCAACGTGATCTGCATCGCGCCGCTGGACGATCCGCTCACCCTGGGCGCGGCCGGTCGCCCGCTCGTCTATCCGGACCAACCATGGGAGCGCGGGAGTGGCGGCCACTCGTCCTACCCCGTGGCCGAAGGCCCGATCGCGCTGCACCACGACGGGCGCACCTTTGTCGTCTACTCGGGCGGCCACACGGGGAACCACACGTACTGCCTGGGTCTGCTAGCATACGACGGCGTCGGCGATCCGTTGGACGCGGCGTCGTGGACCAAGTCGGGGCCCGTTTTCTCCTACAGCGAGGCGAACGGCGTCTATGGCCCTGGCCGCGCGTCGTTCACGACGTCGCCGGACG
>JAABUO010005424.1_pt1 | contig 14822 bp, 11 predicted proteins | sample 5559291 | NCBI WGS metagenome assembly JAABUO01 (sample SAMN10711878, study PRJNA513372) | rock metagenome | isolation source: Antarctica rocks | place: Antarctica: Victoria Land, Finger Mt sud | reverse complement strand
GGCGTGCGCCCGGTCGACGACGAGCGTCGACGCGGCAACGTCATAGGCGATCGTGGTGTGGTACTCCACGCCGTGTCGGATTCTGACCCCGCATGCCGTGGCCGTACCCCCCCGCAGCTCTAGCTCGACCTCAAACACGTCCCCCGTTCCCGGCACGCGCAGCGGGAGCGTCGGCGTGATCATCACCTCGCCCTGACGTATCGCCGGCCCACGGAGGCGCGTCAATTCGGCGATCGGCGTTTGGATGAGGCGCACCCCCGCCGGCCGGCGCGCGAGTTGTAGGCGGCGCGGAAGGGTCATTGCCCCCTGCCACGGGCCGGTGGGGACGCGACGCGCATACATCCAGTGATTCATCCACCCGATCCAGAGCCGGCGCCCGTCGCTCGCGGGGACATCCGACCAGCTCACCGCCGCATAGTTGTCACGCCCGTAGTCGCTCCACAGCGTCACGTCGGCAGGGTTGTCGTTGGTGAAGGTCGTGCCATCGAAGTCGCCGATGAAGTACTGCATCTCGTGTCTGTGCGCATCCGGCCTACGGTCATGGAGCACGCTGACGTGCAGGACCCATGTCGTGCGGTCCGCGTCACCCTCGACCGGCAAAGCGAACAGATCGGGACATTCCCACGTCCCGTCGTGCGCGCCCTGGCCGACCCCGAACGCGCTCGCCCACGTCCAATCCCGTAGATTCGGTGAGATGTAGACGTGGACACGATCCTTGTTGAACGCGACGACCATGACCCAGCGCTGCGTTCCCGCGTGCCAGAACACCTTGGGGTCGCGGAAATCGGCGACGCCGGGGTTGGGAATGACCGGGTTGTGCCTGTACATGGTCCATGTGCGGCCCCGGTCGGCGCTGTAGGCGAGGCTTTGCATTTGAGGACCGGCGGGAGGGGTCCGCTCGTTACAATGGGTGAAGAGGGCGACCAGCCCCGGCCGGCCACCGAAGAAGCCACTGGTATCGTCCCGATCGACCACCACGCTACCGGACCAGATGGCCCCGAGATCATCGGGGTAGAGCGCGATGGGCAGGTGTGTCCAGTGCATGAGATCGGGGCTCACCGCGTGGCCCCAGTGACGTGGCGTGAGGTATTGGTAGAACAGGTGGTACTCACCCTCGACATACACCAACCCGTTCGGGTCGTTCATCCACCCCGTCGGCGGCGTAAAGTGGACAAGTGGACAAAAGCGATCATCCGACATCGATGCTCCTCACTTTGCTGACTCTACGCTGATATGGTTCTTATGAATAGGGTCTTCAGGGTCTCTGTGTCTCGCTGTCCAACAAGATCGCGTTCCCCGACACGGTACAGGCGACGGGCGGGAGTAGCTCGAATCGACGTTCGCCGTCATCGACCCATTCGCCATGGGACCACAGCCAGCGTTCGCCCCATGGTGTGGTCACGAGCCGTGTTATGTAGTGCGGCGCGTCCACGGGGAAAAGTCGTTGGATGCGCCGATAGGGGCCACGCCAGTCGTCGGCCACGAGACAATAGGCGCCCGTCGTGGTTGGGACGCCCTGTGCCCGTAACCACGCTCGACCAACCGCGTCGATCCACTGAGACTGCGTCGCGAACAGGAGATACCACCGGCCATCGATGTGATGCGCCTCGGGCACTTCCAGCCAGGTGAACCCGGACGGAGTATCCAAGGGGGGCTGCTGTTCCCATACCAGCAAATCGCGCGAACGGGCCACGCCGACGACGCCCGCTTCGCCGGCGCCATCGTGTGGCCGTTGGGCCGCGAGCAGCATCACGTACTGGCCATCGCGCGGATCGCGATAGATCCATGGGTCACGCCAGTGCGGGCCGTAGAGGCGCGGATCTGGCGTGAGGATAGGGTTGTCCGGATGCTTGTGCCAGGTCTCGAGATCGTCCGATGTCGCGAGGCAGACGTGCGTGCCCGAGCCGCTGTAAAACATCCACCATTGATCGCCGTGGCGCACGATACATCCCGTGTGGATACGCGCGGCGTCGTACGCTGTTCCCGTGTAGTCGATGGCAATGCCGCGCGGTTGCCAACCGGTGTCCGAGGACCATATGGCGTGGGCGATGACAGGTCGATCGCGCGCGAAGCCGCGCTCGGGGTCATAATGCGGGGGCGCCGGCTGAAACAGATGGAAGAGATGAACGACCTCCCCATCCCACACAAACCAGGGATCCCATAGATACCCGCCCCGTCGTACATACCCACCCGGCATTGTCACAGAGCCCTCCATGATGCGCCGTCCTCCCCCACTTTTACCGGCCTCTCAGCGCGCAGTCAGCAGCAGGTGGACTCCTTCGGCACGCTGCTGGAGGCGTGGTTCGCGCACAATCGTCATGGCCCCCTCCATGGCTCGGTCGGCGTCACCCGTGCGTAGGTCCAGTCGTTCATCCAGCCGATCATCAGGCGGCGGCCATCACGCCCCGATATGTCCGACCAGGTGACGGCCGCGTAGTTGTCTCTCCCGTGATCGGTCGTTAGCACGATGGCGCGCGGCGCGCTCACGTCGAGTCGCGTTCGACCAGCGGGCAGTGCATGATCTGCTGCACGGGCGCATCGCCAGCCATGCCGCTATAGGTCTGGTGGCGCAGCACATACTCCACGGCCCACTGGCCCATCGCGTAGTGCGGCAATGCCGACGTGGAGAGAGCGGGCCGCAGGTAGGCGGCGATCATCTCCTGATCGTCGAACCCGCGCACGGCCACGTCGCCGGGGATGGACAAGCCCAATTCTTTCAGGGCGTCGTAGGCGCCCATCGCGGTGCGATCCGTTCCGCAGAACAGCGCGGTCGGCGGCTGCGGCAGGCGCATCAGGTTCCTCGCGTGGCGATAGCCGCTGTCAGCATTGCTATTCCCAGGACGGACTAGCGCGGGATCGAACGGCACGCCGTAGGCCGCCAAGGCCCGCTTGTATCCTTCCAGGCGGCCGACCGCCGCGGGGACGACGCGACCGCTGTTGATGAAGCCGATACGGCGGTGACCTTTGCGCAGCAACGCCTCGGTCGCTTCGCGTCCGCCAGTGACTTCGTCGGGGACGACGGATGGCAGCGAGCGGTCCGCGCAGAAGCAGTTCAGCAACACCGCCGGCACTTCCTTCATATTGGCCGACGGCTGGACGCGCTTGTGAAACATCGCCGCGTAGATGAGCCCTTCGACCTGCCGGGCCAGCATCATCTCGACAGCCGCCTCCAGGATATCGTTGTCGCGGCCTGTATTCACGACCACTAGGATCTTCTGTTGCGACCAGGCCAGGTCCTGCGCTCCTTGGATGATCTGCCCCGCGTAGGGCGTCGTAGCCACCTCGTCCGTGACAAAGCCAATGCTGTGCGAGCGATTGGTGCGCAGACCTTTAGCCGTGGCATTCGGCCGGTAGTGAAGTTCCTCGATCGCGGCGAGCACGCGCTTACGCGTCTCGGGGCCGACGCGCGCATTGTGCCCGTTGATCACGTTGGTGACGGTCTTGATCGAGACTCCGGACCGTGCGGCGACATCTGCGAGCCTGGTAGCCATAATCTCCCGTGACCTTACAGCCAGCGATGGGTCACCCTACCTCACACAGCTATAGACTGTCAGATAATGTTTCAGACAAATAGGCCGCTCCGCGAGCGCCATAGGCACCTGTACATTCTGATTCTTTAATCTGAACATCTCCATCTTTGCACTTTTTGTTCGGCTACTACATCTTGGGGATGCTCGAACCGTCAGACCGCAAGATATAGGGCAAAACTAATCGCCTACTTGACGATAACCGAAAAGTGCAAAGATAGTGTGAACATCTATAGCCGCCTAGTTTTCTCGAACATTTTCTGACAGTCTATAGCGTTGGGTCGCACGAGTCATTCCATGAGGCAGTGAGCGGCCTGACCTCAATGGCGTCGAATACCACAGCGGTGTTGTGGGCAAAGAAGAAAAGCCGATCTCCATTAAACTCCGAACATCGGTTAATGAGACACCGCCGCTGATCAATACAGACATCGATAAGGTCCTCCGTGAGGATGATATCAACGGTAAAATCCTCGCCTAATCCATCAACGCCCATGATGGTCTGATCGAGCAACTCTACGCGACTCTCGAACGGCAGGAAGCGAAGCTCATAGCCGCTCTGGAGGTTCCCGGCTCCCTTTAGTGACAGGCCGAACAGGGCTGAACGCGCTTCTGGCCTCACCGTGGTCCTGATGTGTGCGTTGGGAGGAATGCCCGCTAGCATGGCGACCTCCAGTCCCTCGTCGGCCTGCAACCGCACCTGTTGCCCCGTTGCCGTTGCGTGGGATGTCAAAGGAATCGGAGCAAGTGGCAACGCATTACCTGTCCGCGGGATCATCTCAGACGGAAACATCGTCCCGAGGGTACCATCCTCATGCTGGATAATCTCCCGCAGAACCATCTGCCCACCGAACAACAGCCGGCCCATATCCTTGTGGCCTTTACGTGTCCCGAGGAAGGCGACGCCGATGCGTCGGCCGCCGGTAAAAGCCGCCGTCTTCATGACACCTGCCGCCGCCCCATCGAACATATCCACCTTTGGGCGGCGCCAGGGGCCGAACGGCTCACGCGACATGCGATAATGGGCGGCGCCTCCGTGGCTGAAGATGAGGTAATGCCACCCGTTCCAGAAGAAATAGTCGGGGCATTCGGGGACGCCCAGCAATCCAGGCACGAGGAACGGCGCGCGCACATCCCAGTTGGTCAAATCCGTGGAGACGAGATGGGCCAGGCATCCCCCACGATCGTTGATGGGATACTCCTCAAGGAACGCCGTCACGAGCATGTGGTACAACCCCGTGTGATCATCGCGGAAGACGAAGGGGTCGCGGTAATGATAGGGGTCATAGCCCGTCGGCGGAGAGGCAAACGGGTTCGGTTCGTTTTTCTGGAAATGAATACCGTCCTGGCTCGTGGCGAGGCTGAGATGTTGTGTCTGATCGCGCATGCGTGTGGCGTAGAAGCCGTAGAAGAGGCCTTTGTCATAGAACGTCGACCCGGTGCAGATCGAGCCTTCCCACGCGTGCGTGATCGCGATCGCCAGCGGGTGATGCATCCAGTGCATCAGGTCGGTTGAGCTGGCATGCGCCCACTGGTGGCCCCCCAGTCCGTCGAGCGCCTTGTGATGGTTCTCATCCAGAAGATAGTAGACATGCAACGTGTCGTCGTGGAAGAATGGCATACAGTCCCCCACGAAGAGGTGCTCTCCTTCCGGCTTAAAGTACTGCATCGTTTGCCCCCTGCCTTTCCCAAAACCGCCGGCCGTCTCGTTCACCGGCGGTCATCTACACCTGCTTCACTCCATCTGCTGTGCCGTTGACGCGGCACTCTCCGGGCGATCCCCCAGGCAAGCGCCACTCTCCGCGCTTGCCCAGTGACGATCTCGTCGAGACCTGGCTCGGTGGGATGGCGCTCCGACGCACGCTAGCTTTTCAAGCCGCCCAGCGTCAGTCCTTCGACGAGGTAGCGCTGCCCGAACACATACACGACAAGCACGATGGCCACGGAGAGGGTCACGCCGGCCAAGACGATCGCGATGTTCCCCGTGGAGAGATAGCCGAAGAGGCCGACGATGCCGAGGGGGATGGTGTAGTTTTGCTGATCCGTCAAGAAAATGAGGGGCCGGAAGAAGTCATTCCACGTGCCGTTAAATGTCAGGATTCCCAGGATGGCCATGCCTGGCACGGCCAGCGGGAGATAGATGCGCGCGAACACCTGGAGTGGATTCGCGCCATCGATGACCGCCGCTTCCTCGTACTCATTGGGGAGGCCCATAAAGTACTGGCGCAGCAAGAAAGTGCCAAACGCTGTGGGCAACGCAGGTAGGATAAGGGAGCTCAACGTGTTGTTCAGGTGCAGCTTGCTGATCAACACGAAGACCGGGATGATCGTCGCCTGCAGTGGGATCATCAGCGTGGCCATGATCAACCAGAACAGGATGGTCTTGCCCGGGAAGGTGAACCGCGCGAAGGCGTACCCTGCCAGCGTCGCCGTCACAATCTGGCCGGTGACGACGCAAACGGCGACGATCACGCTGTTGAGTATATAGGTTCCGTAGGGGATCATTTTGAAGACGGTCAGGTAATTGCTCCAGGCTGGGTGGAGTGGGATCCACTGGGGGGGAAGGGTGAACGACTCGGCGGCAGGCCGCAGCGAGGAGGCGACCGTCCACCACACGGGCGCCACGACGATGATGGTGGCGACCACCAGGGGAAGCATGCCGAGCGCGCGCGTGGCGATCTTGAGCCCCTGCCGCGTGCGGACCGGGCGGGAAACGGTCTGACGCCCCACAAACGTCGAGGGTTGCATGGTCTGGTCCTCCCTCTCCCCGTGTTATTGATAGAAGACCCAGCTCTTGCTGAGCCGGAACTGCACGCCTGTGACCGCCATGATCACGGCGAACAGCAGCACCGCGACGGCCGATCCATAGCCGATCTGCAGGTTCTGGAACGCCGCCTGATAGATCGTCATCACGACCGTGTGGGTCGCGTCGCCCGGGCCGCCCTGCGTCAGCACGAAGGGCTCGGTAAATACCTGCAACGCGCTGATCGTGCCGGTCACGGCGACAAAGAGGATCGTCGGGCTCAGCAGCGGCACCGTGATGAACCACAAGCGGCGCCATCCTCCCGCGCCATCGACGTCGGCCGCGTCCAGAATCTCCTGAGAGATCGTGCTCAACCCGCCCATGAACACGAGAAAGGTGAAGCCCAACTGCTGCCACACCGAGGTGATGACGACCGTAACCATGGCCCAACTGGCGGAGGTCAGCCAGGGGGCAGGAGGGATATGGAGCAAGCCCAGGTAGTAGTTGATCACGCCCTGGTTCGTATTGAAGAGGAAGGCCATCACAATAGACACGGCGGCCCCCGATGTCACCAACGGGAGGAAGAGCGCCGAGCGGAACACGTATCGGAGCCACTTGGTCATCTTCTGCCGCATGGCCAGGGCCAGACCCAGGCCCACCGCGATCTGAAGAGTCACGTCGAGGGCGACGTAGATGAATGTGTTGCCGAAGCTCTTCAGTCCCTCCGGGTCGGAGAAGAACTGCTGATAATTGTTGAAGCCGACGAAAACGGGCGGAGAGATGACATCCCAGCTAAACAGGCTCAGACCGAGGGAGGCAAGCACGGGGCCGGCGGTGAACACGAGGATTCCCACAACGGTAGGCAATAGGAAGAGATAGGCGAGCAGGGTTTTGCGCCTGGCCATGCCAGAGGTACTTTCCTCCGTCAGCCACCCCAGGGCGCCTCCTCGCGCCCGACGTTCCAGCGGTATCACGCGTTGCATACCCACGCCTCCTAACCTCCTTATCACTCGGCGGCGATCATCCTGACCACTCGACGGTGATCATCCCTCACCCTGAACACGCCGCGTGACGCTAGCCTGGGTCGACGAGCCGGGTACGGGGCTACTCTGATGACGTTCCGAACAGGAGGCTGATGTCTGGCGTCGCGCCGAAGCGATGGTCGCGCCGTTCTCGCCTCTATGACGCCCTTTTGTGTCAAGATACCCAGGTACCCACACGAGCACCTCTTCTTAGCTCGGGTCCACTCCTCATGATGGATCATCGCGTAGACGATCCATGCCGCCGGGACCAGGGGGCGGCGGCCGCGGCGCGGGCGCCGCCCCCTGGTCCCGGCGCTGCCAGTGACTACTTGATGCTCGTGGCGTAGAGGCGCTCAAGCTCTTGCTGCATGCCGTCGAGCGCCTGCTTCGCCGTCGCGCTGCCGCCGGTGGCCAGCGTGGTGTATTTCACCATGACATTATTCAGCGCGTTATAGTAGGTCGGCGCCGGCATCGCTCTGGTGCCGCCGCGATCCAGCGCGTCGTAGAAGACTTGCCAGTGTTTCGGGCCGGTCACCGCATAGCGCTCCGCCGTCATCATCGAACGCCGTGTCGGTGCCGTAGGGTTTCCTTCCAGCGCGAGCGTCATGGCCGGCTTGCTGGCGTAGAACTTGAGATACTCCCACGCGGCGTCTTTGTAGTGGCTGCTCTTCATGATCATCTTGGTACCGGTGCCGAGATGCGTGCGCGGTGTCTTCCACGTCGGCCAGAATTGCACGTCAAACTGATTGGGCTTAAGGCCGGCGTTGTGCAACCCGCCGGCCCAGAACCCGCCACCGGGGGTCATGCCCAACTGTTTGCTGGCGAAGATGCCCTGCAGTGCGGCACCGCCGGTGACCGTGGGCACGGGCGCAATCCCTTCCTTGATGAGGTCTAGGTTGAACTGTAGGGCCTCGACATTCGACGGCATATTCGCCGTAGGCGAACCCCAATGGATCCCTCCACCACGTCCCTTGGCCTGTGGATCATCCTTGTAGAAGGTGTTCCATAGCCACTCGCCGCCCGGGTAGCGGCCGAACTGCAGGAAATCGCCGCCGTTCGCGTCGATCCATGTGTCCCAGCTGCCCCACAGGCGCACCACCCAGTCGTAGCCAAACGTGGTGGTCTGCGAGCCCTTCTTCTTCGTGATGGCTTTGGCAATCTTGTAGAAGTCGTCCTTCGTCCAGTTATCGGCGGGCCGGCCGAAGCCGGCTTCGGCAAACAGGGCGGGGTCGTAGTACATGCTGACCGCGTTGAAGTCGGTGGGCAGCTCGTAGAGGCTGCCCTTGTACATCATGGACTCGACCAGGGTGGGATGGACGTCCGCGAAGAACTCAGCCATCTTAGCCTTGTCGCGCTTGACGTAGTCATCGAGGGGCACCACCAGGTTGCGCGCGGCGAACTGCAGGACACCCTCGGTAGCCACCGAGATCACGTCGGGCGCCTGTCCGGCAGCGATCATGGTGAGGAGTTTGATGAACAGGCTGTCCCAGTCGGGTGCCTGGACATTGATGTAGGTGAGCTTGATGTCCGGATGCATCTTCTCGAACAGCGCCGTCAGCTTCTGTGTGTTTTGGTCCAGCTGCCCGACCACACGCAGGGTGACCGTCTGCTGGCGCGACAGTGCCGGCACCCCTTTGGCGCTGACGCTGAGCGGCGCGGCTGCTCCGGCGAGGGTGCCAGCCGACACGGCGGCGCCCAGTCCGAGACCCGCGTTCTTCAAGACCTCACGCCGCGAGTAGGAACGATCCTTGTTCTCCTCCATTGCCTGGCCTCCTTCTTTACTGGCTCTGCCGACAGGATTCGCGACGTGTCGACAAGCTGATCTGGGGTAGTGATGAGCCGGCAAGAGCGCCGGCGTTTGGTGCAGCTTACTTCCCGATGCCGTTCCTCCCTTCTCCGCTCAGGCTTGTCACGCTGCCGGGCGAACCATCCTGACTCGGCCGATCGCGATGCCTGACCGTCACGGCCAGTACCTGCTCGGTCCCCTGAGAGGGCTACGTCCGCGTCATGCGCAGCCCCATCCGCGCCCGCTCTATTAGAGAAGCCTGCGGCGGGTTGTGCGGCCGAGGACGCCGTGAATATTGTGGCAGCGGCCTCATAATCACCGCCCCATGAACCCTAAGTCTAACGATAGACCTATCGTACACCATCAGCTGTCCTCTGTCAAGAATCCGGCCTCCAAATTCCAGAAAACTCTGAGAGAGGTGGGGCGGCAGGCCAATCCCCCAGATCAGGCGGCGGACGCGCCTCGTGAGCGCTCTTCCATGCGCCTGTTGACGGTAGCGCCTTGGGATGGCAATGCAATGTGTCATGCGCTCTCCCTCTTCTCGCCATCTAGCGTCAGGCCGTTGGCAGCCGCAGTGTAGACGTCGATGGCGCGACGGTAGGCGCCCCCGATTTGTTCGACAGCAGCGGCACGATCCAACGAACCGGCAAGGTAACCTTTGATAGAATCCCACCAGAGCGTGCGACCAATGGCGAAGCCGAGGTAGCCGGGAACACCAGCAGCCTGACGCAGCCAGTGATCGACGCGGGCCGCGCTGGCGCCGCGTCCGAGGACGACACAGCCGACCTGCTGCCTGCGTTCACCGCTTCGAATCAGTGTCCCGACGCGTTCGCAGTCGTCGCGGCGGTCGAGGCCTTCGATCTTCCAGACATCAGTCTCGACGCCTGCGTCGTGTAGCGCCGTGATTGTATGCAGGGTGAGCCGCGGCCGCACCTCGGCGTCGTAGCGATGGGTGTCGCCGCCGACTGCGGCCAGTTGCGTTGAAGTCGGCGGGATGACGACCTCGAGGAGCAACTTACGCCCGTGGTCATGCAGCCACTCGGCGAGCAGCTTGAGCAGAGCGGCTTGACGCGCGTTCAGCGCCGCGTCCCCGTCGGGGTTATACCGGACGAGGACCTTGGCAAACGACGGGTTAAATGTCTCCAGATGGGCGCCAAAGTCGTTCCCATACTCAAACGCTAATTCGTCGCCCCCGCTCTTCTCTACGGTCATGGCGAAGAGCTCGTTCCGTGCCGCCGCCGCGCGTGCAATCGGAGCGCCGAACTGCTCATCCACGAGGATAGCGGCCTCACCCGGCGTCACCCCGGCGGCGATGGCGGCGTGAAAGCCGTCATAAATCACCGCTTTGACGTCGGAGATGCGCGCCGCCTCTTCAGGGGTCGGGTCGCCGGCCAACTCCAAGAGCCCTTTTTGCAGAGAGCCGCGATGGTCGAACGCGAGGATGTAGAGAGGATGATCGTACCCTAGAGTCACCATGAACACTCCTTTGTTACTTAGGACACTGCGGGGCGGCGTCCGCTTGCCTTGCCGGCGGCGGAACCAGCGTCATCCAGTCGCGCTGTCACGAGCCCCTATCTGTCTCTCACGGATCCTTTGAGTCCGATGGGGAGAGGTCGTCCGGAGCCGTCACGCCCGTGGAATCACGCTCCCAGATGGACATGACGGGGTAGACATTGAGGGAACGCAGCGTCACGGCGCCCCCGCATGTGTAGAGTTCCAGCCCACTGTCGTTGGCATCGGGGAAGATGAGATCGGTGATCACCGCCTCACCGTCGTTCCCGAAGACTTCGACCGACGACCAGTCTACGAAGAGATGAAGTTTGATTGACCCGTTCGCCAAGGGGAGGGGCGCTTCATGGCGCCCAGGAAATGATGGGCTAAACGACGTGAGCCCCGATTCTGTTCTATCGACGAACAACGTTGAGGTACCGGGCTCGTATCCAACCGTTGTGTGGTGAGCGCCATGCGCGCACACGCGAAAGCCAAACTCTGTGCTTGCAGATGGTACGAACTCGCCCACAATCTCCAGTGTCCGTCCCGTGATTCCAGAGAGTAGGTTTGTCCCCGGCGCCACCGTCTGTTGATCCCAGTGGTAGCTCGGACCGCGTAGCTGCTGCAAGGCGGGGATCGGTGTCTGTACCAACCGAATACCCTGTGCGGTCGCATGCAAACCGAGACGGCGCGGCAGGGTCAGCGCTCCTCTCCAAGGGTTTGTAGGTGTATGCTGCGCATACGCCGGGTCACCCATCCAGCCAATCCACACCCGGTCGCCGTCCTCCAATGGCGTATCGGTGTCCGACCATGTGACCGCGGCGTAGTTATCCCTGCCGTAGTCGGCCCACAGGATTGCATCGGCCGCGTTGTCATTGATGAACGCGCTACCAGTAAACCGACCGACGAAATACTGTATGGCGCTATGCCCACTCACAGTCAGCACCCACCTCTGGTTGTTGGGGTCCCCGTCGACTGGTAGGGGAAACAGGTCGGGACATTCCCAAACGCCAGCGTGGGATCCATGCTCCTCGCCAAAGGAGCTGGCGTACGTCCAGCTGATCAGGTCAGGCGATGTATAGAACCGGACGTGATCGCCGCAGGCGAGGACCATAATCCATTGCCGCAGCGGCGCGTGCCAAAACACCTTGGGATCGCGGATGTCGCGCAGACCTTGGTTAGTCAAGACGGGATTGCCCGAGAACATCGTCCACGTCCGCCCCTTGTCGGCGCTGTACGCGATGCTCTGCTGCTGGACGCCGTCGAGGCCCTGCGTGAAGATCGCGACCAGCCCCGCCCCGCCCCCAAAGAATCCCGTACTGTTCTCCCGATCTACCACCGCGCACCCAGACCAGATGTCGCCCAAGTGATTCGGCGCCAAGGCAATCGGCAGATGCGTCCACCGCACCAGATCGGCGCTGACCGCATGGCCCCAATGCATCGGCCTCTCCGTGCCATGGACCATCGCATCGGGGTTGTGCTGATAAAACAGGTGGTACTCACCCTCCTTATACACCAAGCCATTGGGATCGTTCATCCAGTTCCTCGGTGGCGAGAAGTGGAATTGTGGGCGATAGGGTTGCCGCATGATCATGTTCCTTCTATATAGTTATGTAGCTCATGTGCGTCATTCGGTCGCGCCACCAACTCATCATTGGGGCCATAGAGACTGCTCCCGCAGGAAGGCGTCAACGCGATCGCGCGTCGGTATGCCCGTTTGGCCTCCCATGGTCGTCGCTTTGAGCGCGGCGGCGGCGGCGGCGACACGCACCCGTTCCACCATGGGGAACCTATGTGCCAGAGCGGACGCGTAAGCTCCATGAAACACATCGCCACATCCGGTCGTATCGAGCGACGGTACCGCAAAAGCAGGATAGCGCTGCGGCGCGCTCTGCTCAGAGGTGAGGTACCAGCCGCCCTCTGGCCCACACGTCACAACCACGGCGGTCCGCTCCGCATTCCACAGCCGCGCGGTCGCGCGCGCCGGGTCCGCTGCGCCGGTCACCTCACGCGCGGTGGCGTGGGAGACGATCAGGTGGTCGGCGACCTCCAAGAGGTCAACAGCCCGCGGCGACATGCCCCCTTCGATATCGGCGACCACGGGGATCTGGCCGCCGCGGGCGATGTGGGTGGCGCGGAGCATGCCCTCCACACCACAGGGATCGACGAGCAGCACGCGGGACGACAGAATGAGAGCCGGCGGCGGCTGATCTGTCGCGGCCCCGATAACGTCCGTGAGATCGAAGAAGATGTTTCGCGTACGGCGCTGCGTATCGATGATGATGGTGGAGTGAATGGGACCGGCGTTGCATCGTCGGACCATAGGCGTGATGTCGATGCCCTCCGCGCTCAAGCGCTCGGCCGCGAAGATGGACAGGGGATCATGGCCAAGCACGCCCGCATACCCACACCGTGACCCCAGGCGTGCAGCCGTCACGAGAGCCGTCGCCGTCAAACCTCCGCACTGGCGCTCACGGCGCAGTACTCGCGCCTTGGCGTCAGCTGCTGGGTACGTGTCCACGTACAGGAGATCGTCAACGGCAACACACCCGAGGCCCAGGACGTCGAAAACATAATCCCGCGTCATGAGAGCATTCTCCGCGCTCTGCTGGAGATCCGCCTGGCATCATGCGTAGCCGTCACGTCAGACCCTCCGGATAGCGCTGGCGCAGGGCTTCACGAAGCGCGGAGAACGAGCGACGTTGGGCGATATGCGCTAGGTGCGTCACATAGGTGTCCATCGAGCTATCACCCATCTCACCGGAGGAGTAGATATCAAGAGCTTGCATCATCGCCTCGGCCCCGAGCGCTGGATCCGGCCGTCCGCGCGCATCTTTGATGGAGTTGATCGCGGAGCCCGCCAGAAACAACACCTCAGCACTGAGGCCCCGCCGGTCAATATCCGCGAGGTTGAGGCCGATGTTGCCCTGATCAAGGGCGCCAGCCCGCACAATCATGGTCGTCTTGATACCCGGCAACACACGCGTGAGCGCCTCTTCCGACGCCAGCCACTCGGCGCCGTACGGGCGAATGAAGGGAGCGCCCGGCCGTACCGGCGCCGTCTGCCGGAAGTCAATGCCATCGAGCCGGGCAAGCAGGTCGATGATCTCGCGCCAGATGGCGCGGGTCCTGGTCCCGATGCCCGCGTTATGACCGTAGATAGCGGGAGGGATGGCGCGCCCTTTTGTGGCCTCGCGCACCATACGGACCGTTCCGCCGGCGAAGGTTTCGCTGAACATGACACCCGTGGCTCCCGCGTCGAGCACCGCATGGACTGTGTCGACAATCTCATGCGGCGCCCCGCTGACGTGAGGCGCGAACATCAAGTCCCGACCTTGACGGGTGTGTCCCGTGCGTTCGATCGCGGCCACCGCGCACCGCGTGCGCTCCACGACGGGCGCGTAGGCGAGATGAGGATAGAGGTCTTCGTCCTCCTTTACAAAGGTAAAGAGGGGACATCTCGCCACGTCTTCCACCAGCGCGCCGACCTCGTCCGGTGTAATGCCGGCCGTGGGCTTCAGAATCGTGCCGAAGGCCGGCTGATCCGACGAGCAACCCATCAGCGAGCGTACGCCCGGAGCCCCGTGAGCTGGCCCAGGGAACGTCCGTATAACCTGATCGGGGATTCCCAGCGCCACCAGTCGGGCGTCCTGATTCTCATACATGTCGAAGACAGCAGCCCCCGCCACGGTATGGAGGATGTCACAGGAGGTGAGATGACCATCAGGCTGCAGCATCATTTTTAAAGGAAAGGCCACATGGAGCAGGCCAAGACGGCCACTCGCGTCGAACGCGTCGACGCCGGCCGCGTGCGCGGTGCATTGGTCCAATAAGGAGCCCTTGGGCGGGTGTCTGACCCCACTGGTCGCGTGATAGCTGATCTCGACTGCGGCATCAGCGAGCGAGAGTGATCGCAGGGCCAAGAAGTACGTCGCAACGATGTGCGTCTCCAGGAGCGGCGGCGGATTCTCTTTCAGGCGCTCCGATACGATGGTGCGGAGCACAACCTCGCGCGCATCCTCATCGCGCCACAGCGTATCCAGCTCGCTCGACGTCATGGTTCTCATAGGTTCTCTCCCGCTACAGCCTCAAATCTCCCCCAAGGAGGCGGTTCCAGCGCCACTGCCACTGCTAGTGGGTCATGCCGCAAATGAGTAGCCCTCCGGCAGGATGGCCGCAGACCCGCCCAGGCGGCGCTGGCGGACCCGTTCGCGGCGGCGCCGCCGCTTGCCGTCCCACACGAAGGGTGTGGGCGC
>JAABUO010005423.1_pt1 | contig 14824 bp, 22 predicted proteins | sample 5559291 | NCBI WGS metagenome assembly JAABUO01 (sample SAMN10711878, study PRJNA513372) | rock metagenome | isolation source: Antarctica rocks | place: Antarctica: Victoria Land, Finger Mt sud | reverse complement strand
CAGTACGATCCGACTCAAATAGGGTGTAGCAACGCGATGTGCCGCGCAGCAACGCGTTATGTCGGAGGAGACATAACGCCAACATGTTGTACAAGGGCGTCACCAAAACCAAGCGAAGCCGTATACAAAATTAGTGTCCTAGTCCAGGTGGTCAGCGCTCAGTATTGCACATGAAGAACATCTCAGCCAATCACGTGTAACATTAGCTCAGCTGCTGCTTGCTCGATTGACACGGCTTGGTTTGCGCTAAGGTTGCCCACTGATCTATACGGTCTGATCTGCCATCAAATCCACCTTGCACTACAGCCTGCTTCGCAAAAGCAAATCAGTGGTCGCGTATAAACTATCCTTTTCTTGCCGTCTTAATGTTGTGACCCTACCGTTGCTGACCGCCCAAGTGGGCATCATGTCAATGTCAATCAAGGCTCAATCGCAAGTTCCCCGAGTTTGCAGCCTGCTTCATCAGCCAGCCCAGATCTCGGCTAGCAGATGCAGCACACTAGGCGCGCGAAGTGTTTTGGCCTCAAAATCACCGAATGTGAGTCACCAACTTCAGCAAACTCAGTGTTGCACTCAATCCTGAATTGCTAATGCCAGAGTCACCTGGTGTGCAGGCAGTGCATGCAAGCCAGGGAAAGAATCTGCAGACAAGAGCAGCACAAAAGGAAGCTGTTAAGCCAACACCAGCAGCCAAACAGGAAAAGCAGGCTGGGACAGAGCTGACCTGGCAACCAGGTCCGACGGTCTTGCTAACTGCACAATCCTTATGTTCTGTGACACTCATGCCATGCAATTTGACCTGGGTAGCCCTGCAGGTACACCTGAGCCCCTAGGCCCTTCACTTGGGCCATCACAGAAGGGCATCAATTTTGCCCTCTATTCTGAGCATGCCAGTGCGGTTGCCTTAGAAATATACACAGAAGAAGACCACAGTGTTCATGAGATCATGCTAGACCCCACACAGCACAAGAGTGGGCACGTGTGGCATGTGCTTGTGGACACCCTTCCACCAACAGGGGTCCTGTACGCATACAAGGTGCAGGGACAAGGCGGATGGGAGACAGGCGGCAGGTCTGGAAGCATCACTGGTAGCTTGATGATGCAGCAATCCTGTTACACCTTATCATTGTGCATATCGCATTACAGAAGGACACAAGCTACTGCTGCATTCTAGCTGTGGCTATGGCACATACTGGGGCATGTTTCCGTAACAAGACACCACAGCACTTTTATGCCTGCACTCACTATGTCTGTGGATCTGCACATGAAGCTGAGTATTTCTGCAGGTGGTACAACGAGGATATGCTTTTGGACCCTTATGCCCCTCTGATATCTGGGCGCAGATGCTTTGGGGTCCGTGATGAGATCGAGGAGTTTGAAGAGAAGGTGTGTGCTATTTGACAATTCTCAGCTGCACATAAGATGATCACATGTCAAGGCAGTGACAGCACATTAAGTGGTGATCTCACCAGCTCGGCATCTGTTGCACATGCTGACCAAGAGCGGTAAACTATTAAACACATTGAGTTTCTCAGAGTTGGTTGTCTGCTGTGCAGCAAGGAAGCCTGTTCTGGGGCACCTTTGACTTTGAGTCTCCTTCCTTTGAATGGGGATCAGACTACCAGAGACCCAACCTGGCATGGCAGGACCTGATTGTGTATGAGATGCCAGTGCGCTCCTTCACAGCTGATGCCTCCAGTGGCGTTGGTGCTGGCAAGCAGGGCACCTTCCAAGGCATCACTGAGAAGGTGTCCATTCTGACCCTGCGCGTGACGACATAATTGCATGCGTGATTTTAGAGACACCTTCTTGTCCCCCACAAACCCTGCATTGCACTTGGTGCTGCATCAAGGTGGTGCCGTATAGCAGCATGCAACTCGCTCACACGTGTATTGTCACATGACCTGTCACTGCCTGTTGGAAAAGTAAATCTTCTGTGGCAGTCTGACAAAAGATGCATGAAGAAGTCAGCCTGGGCGTGTTCATGCTGCAGATCCCTCATCTTGTGGAGCTTGGCATCAACGCCGTGGAGCTGCTGCCAGTTTTTGAATATGACGAGCTGGAGTTCCAGCGCATCCCCAATCCCAGGGACCACATGGTCAACATCTGGGGATACTCCCACATCAACTTCTTTGCTCCCATGAGCAGATATGCTGCAGACGGTGCTGGCCCTGCAGCGGCGGCCAAGGAGTATAAGGAGATGGTGCAGCAGCTGCATAAGGCTGGGATAGAAGTCATCCTAGATGTGGTGTACAACCATACAGCAGAAGGTATCAATGCTGAGCTGGCCAGCAGACTCTGTGTTATTTTACTCTGCTACAAAATTAGAACAGGCCCAATGTGGGCGTCAAGCTAGCGTGCATATGAACAAGGGTGCAAAAGGGTAGCCCTCAAGTCAATGCTTTTGAAAATGACAGGCCAGCTCAAGCCTGTTTTGCCATGGTCGATGCTGGCATGACCTTAGCATGATCGTCATGAGTGGCAGGCCTGTACTGATGCCACTCATGACTAGCATCAAGTTGTTGGGCTGCCTAGCTCCATGCATGCCTCTGTCATGCTGCTGTCTGGGTGTGTCAGGCAGTCTTTACAAGTACTGCTTGGCTGTATGTCACCAAGCTGTACCTAGATGACAGTATTTTTCAGCTGTACAGATCAGCTCACTATTTTTGCAAAACTCAGTTGTATCTCTTGGGACATCCATTTGTTTGTCAAGCTGCATTGTGTGACAGCCAGATGGTGATGTGCAGGTGGAGATGACGACCCATATGTACTGTCTTTCAGGGGCATTGATAATGAGGTGTACTACATGCTGGATGCGCAAAACAAGTCTCACCTACTGAACTACAGCGGCTGTGGCAACACCACCAATGCTAACCACCCTGCTGTCAAGCAGATGATCATGGACTCATGTAGAAGGTAATTGTTGGCAGTCTGCCAAGCAGAATCCAACTGTCCTGCAGCCAACTGTGTGATGACATGGCTCTTCTTCATGCACTGCTGAGTAATTTATCACTGGGTGTTGACTCATCACAGAAAGTCATCATGCAAAGACAGGCAAGCTGTGAGGTTTCACGCTTCAAAGAGCTATGCTCCAACCACATTTTCAGATGCAGCCGTGCATGTTCACTGATGGTGCATGCTTGACTTCACTGCTTCTCAGCTAACATGGCGCAGCTGTTGCATAGCAACGTCATGTCTGATCCTGGTCTCTCTGCAAGTCCTTGCAGCGTTTGCGCTTGGACACAACTAGACTTGCCCATCACGCAGTGAAGTCGCTGCACAACTGTTTGATGAGTGACTACTGATTGTCAGGTGGGTGGAGGAGTACCATGTAGATGGCTTCAGATTTGATCTGGCCAGCTGCCTGTGTAGAGACAGCAATGGCACCCCCCTGGCAGTCCCACCCATCATCAGGGACATTGCCAAAGATCCTGTGCTATCCAAGGTCAGGCCTACCGACGTCCATGCATCAACGCACCATCTTTGCAAGATTGCACCACACTTACCTGAGCATCTGGAGACCTTGCAGTGCTAATGACACCAGGCTGACAATGGCAAATGAGTGGTGACCCTGTGCAAGAACATGCTGAGGCTGCATTAATGCCCGCAGAAGGCAAATTGATGCTGACAGGCAGCAGCAAGTTCTCACACCTACTGCTAAGCGCTCAGCCAATGGTTGGATGCAAGTGTCACATAGCTTTGCACAGAGACCATATCTTGCAGGTGAAGCTGATAGCAGAGCCTTGGGACTGTGGGGGTCTGTACCAGGTTGGCGGCTTCCCAAACTGGGATGTTTGGGGTGAGTGGAATGGCAAGTATCGGGATGACGTACGCCGTTTCATCAAAGGAGACGCCGGAGTGAAGAGCGCTTTTGCAACCAGGATCTCTGGCTCTGCAGACCTCTACCATGTCAACAACAGGTGTCCTAACAGCAACCTTGGTGCTTCTGTAACCAACTACTTGACATGACAGGGCATGCTTTACTTGTTTTTGCAAATTTGTATTGCCTGTGTTATGTACGCGAGTGGTGCCAACATGGCTTTCTCAGCTTAATTGCAGCAGATCCTGGCTTACCATGGCTAATCTATGCACAATATTCATTTGGCTGGTAGACTTTCACAGCGCAGGCTCTCCAACAGAGTCCATTTTAATTTTGTGTGGGTAACAGCATCACCGGTCACATGTGCTGTTCTTGCAGGAAGCCCTACCAGGGCATCAACTTCATCATTGCGCATGACGGCTTCACCCTGTATGACCTGGTTGCCTACAACGGCAAGCATAACGATGCAAATGGTGAGCAGAACCGTGACGGGTCCAATGACAACTTCAGCTGGAATTGTGGGCATGAGGGGGAGACCAGCGACGCCGGTGTGAACGCCTTGAGGCAGCGCCAGATGCGCAACATGATGCTGGCTCTCATGGTGTCCCAGGGAACACCTATGGTGCTCATGGGTGAGGCTGCTCTTCAGACAGCGTGACTGCAGACACAGCCGCACTGTGCTGCGTCAAGCTGCAGCGTGATGGGTCACTCAACCAGTCAATGCCTGCAGGGTCTGCACGCAGTAGACATTCTTCCCTTGCATCCATTGCTGTAGGTCGTTGCAATGTGCTGCGTCAGGCGTGTGGTCAAAACATTGGCTTCAGATGCGCATGCCATGCTGTGCATGCTCTGATGAGTTTGTGGCTGCTGCAGGGGATGAGTATGCTCAGACGCGTAATGGCAACAACAACTGGTATGGTCATGACACAAAGATGACAAGATTTGAGTGGGATCAACTGGAGAGTGTCAGAGACACCTACTTCAGATTCTATAGGTGACTTCTGGTGATGCAAACACTATGTTCTGTATTGTGAGCTGGAGACGGCACATTATATGCACATGAATGCAAGTGAAACTCAAGCTGGTGTAGTGATACTGTAAGAGGGAGAGCACAGCTCAGACAAGGTTGCATCATTGCTTATCACAATGTCTGAAGCATCTCATGTCTGGGTCATTCAAAGATGTCTCTCAGATCAAGTTTTCTGCGGCTGCTGCAGCGAGCTGATCAAGTTCAGGAAGGCACACCCCCTGCTGGGGCGCTCAGAATTTCTTCGCCCAAATGACATCACATGGCATGAGGACAACTGGGACAACAGTGACAGCCGATATCTGGCTTTCACGTTGCATGATCTAGGCCAAGGCGGGGGTGACCTATATGTGGCTTTCAATGCTCACACCTTTGCCATTGATGCCCATTTGCCAAGGGCACCAGAGGGCAAGACATGGAGAAGGGTGGTGGACACCAACTTGCAGGCTCCCAAGGATATCACCCCCGGGGGCAACAAGGGTGTAGACCCTGTGTATAGTGTACAGCCGTTTGCCTCTATTCTTTTGGTAGCCAAATGAAATGCAAAGGTCGTGTTGAATGTATGAATCAATGAACAATTGACATGAATGCATAGGCAATGCACATTGAAGGACAGCATAGCAAGCCTCTCAAGCAGAAAATCACTGAGCTTCTGGACAGACCTTTTTAGCAGGTTTTGTATGTTTTGTCATTCAAATAAACAGCTTGAAAACTGTAGCATTCCTGACTCAAGCTTGACATCAAGCAAGTGTGTGGTTTTGGCTTGAGGTGTAGCTGCGATGGCCAGTGCTGTAAATTGTAGAAGCCTATTTGGTGACTCAAGATTGACTGCATGTAGCAATATTGGTAGTGGCTGAGAGATCTGCAGCATGCACTCTCTGCTTTAATGTTTATAGTCACTGTGATAGACTGCAACCACCGCTGTAACTCGTCTTAATGTACATGCGCATATGATTCTTGACAGCATGCTGTTACACGTGCCAGCCTGCAGGGGATAATGGTGCATTTGGCTTGAAGTCTGGGAGACTGCGCTGCTTGGTGCACCACGTGGAAGCTGTAGGTCCACATGTGCAAAGGCAATAGTCAGCAATGTGCAGTACAAGGACGCATGTTGGCAGAAGCAAGCTATCATAGCATAATGCAGCCTGAGGTTCGACTACAATCACACCTACTGTAGCATGCATAGAAAGCTAGCAGTGATGATGGAGGTCAGGAGGTCACTTCTAGTTCACTGTAATCAAGCAGCATGAGTCGATATCAAACTGAATGCGCATGGGTCATTGATGGTGATCTGACGGACTACAGGTGGTGACAGTATGGCATGTGGCCTTCAAGGTTTCTCCATGAATGCCATTCATACAAGCATGTGATTGACACAACACATATGTTGTTATCTTGAGTAGATGCTGTGGCATCAGAGAACATCATGTGTCATCATTCTGTCTGTTGTCATGTCTGTCTACATCAACAATTTTTGCTTGTCAACACATTGTTGCAGCCAAAGCCTGCTGTCAATACTGTTCAAAACTGCCTGAGCATTGCGGCAAATTGGCCTTCTAATAGGCACTACAAGATAGCTGCTACTGCCTGTTCATGTCAGCACATGAGCCCTGCTATGCAACATACAGCATCCTACTAACTATTTGGTTTTTTGAGGGTGTGCCGTTGCCACTGTACTTGCCCTGCCCTTTATGCCTGGACAGTCAATCTACAAAGTGCCTTATTGTGAGTACAATTTCAAAAAAGTTTGGCCCGGCAGGTGACCCAGCACAGCATCTGAGACCACACTGCAATAGTCATTCAGACCTTGTTGAAAAGCTGCGACTGACATCTGTCTTTGTTGAGGAGTCTGTTCATCCCACGTGCTACTGTGCATCTGAAACAACGCATCTAAAGTCTCTGCTGCTTGGCATACCAGAGCATAGGCAGCTCTGTACTCCTTGATAAACTTCAGTCTCATTTTCTCTTGTTGCAGCAGCTCCCATCTGGCCAAGGCATGAACCCCGCTCAGGATGGCCACAGGCGCACAATCCTCCTCAAAGTTGCTGTCCTGAAACCCGCGCTGCCAATGTCTGATCATCGTCCGCTGAAGGCAGCTGGAGATATGTTTCACGTTGATCAGCAGAGGAGTGACAAACAGAGCGAAGTCATCAGCCGAGAGAGTACACAAGATGTCAGTGGAACTAGCAATGTTCACTTGCAATTGGTGCTGAAGCGCTGTCCTCTGAATCCGCCCTTCCGGTACTTTTGACTCCGTCAGCAGCAGCATGATAACAGTCGGGTTGAGTGTCACAGCCTACTGTTTCGGTGTTTCGAACGCGCAACAACCCGCGAAGTACGCATAGAGCGGAAACGCCTTCCTTTACCTCCTGACAGAGGGCATTTGAAGAGGCTCGCATTACTCGTTGACCACCTCCGCTACCTTCGCTCTCGGGCGACTTTGTAGTCGTTTCCGCTAGCTTCGCCATTGGCTTCGCGCACTCGAGTGAGCTCATTCATTTATTCATTAGATTTTAAAGGTCGTTGGAGCCAACCACTAGGGGCACTAGAAGCATTCCTGGCAGCAAACCGGTCCTCTGCTTCGCCAGGCCTCATCTTTGCTTCTGAACATAACACTGCTAGGTCAAATTGATGCGAATTATACAATTGCTGCCCGTGTGTGCTGAACGTGACCCTTGTCATACTAAAATAGCACATCTGTGCATGTTCTTGGACCATGTTGAATGCGAGCAATATCTCTGAGACCTCTAATAATGGCCAGCCTTCAGCCTTGTATATACAGACAGTATATGCGCTAGTATATATGCGCTGTTGCCACCGGTGCTCATGATCATGCACTGTACATGTATGCTGCCCAGGCTGTGCTGTGACCACTCACAGCACTCACCTTGACAGCAAAGGATGATCCGCAACGTACGTTGAAGGCAAAAACAGCAACAACAAAGAAATTGAGCAAAAGCAAATGCCTACCTGGTAACAGCCCTAATCAATCAGTCATGCAGTGAGCGTGCGTTGACTTGGCAAATATTTCCGGCAAGGAAAGCTGCATCGGGCTTGCGGTCTACCACTCCGGCAAAGATTCTTATCTTCGTATGTTTGTTCATATGCTCCAGAAGCTTGGCAAACTGACTGACTCTGATACTGCTCCAGCGACAGTTGCTCAGGTGCAGTGATCACACCATGCTTCGATGCGTGACCCGGCACGGCTGCCGCACGTATTACCAAACGCATTTTGCGTTTCAGAACGGTGAGCCCGTTCAGCGTGCGCCATGATGTACCTGACAGTTTAGGCAGCAAATTGCCACTGACTGTCCACACCTTGCGCAGGTTTGGAATCAGCACCTAAACTGGCACTCCTGAGTGCAATCAGGCTCAATAATCAGAAAGGAATGCAAACTTCAGGCAAGACAATATTGGAAGTGCTGCCTGTCCCAGCCCTGTCTCTGCACCCTCAGCCGGTTGTTAACTGGGCGAGGGGCTTTGCAAGGGAGGCCACTCCCAAAGCAGGCCAAGCCCAGTCACAGGCAAAGCCTATCAAGAAAGGCCTTTCAGCTGGCACTGTCCCCCCTGCTACTGAGCAAGTCCCTGCCAGTGTTGAGCAGCATCCAGGGACCGCAGCATCAAACACTGACCTGCCACCTAGCAACCTCGACTACCAAAAGCCATCCAGTGTGATCAACAGCAGTGCAACTGTTGGCAGAGACAGACCATAAGCATCAACAGTGCCTGCTGGTGCCGACCAGATTCCCCCATCCCCAGCTGATCACATAACAGCACAATCATCACAAGGCGACAGCTCACAAAATGATGCCTCCAATGAGCCATCCACCTCTGACCCTCAGGCTCAGCAGTCAATGCAGTCATTGATGAATGACATCAGTGATGTTGGACAGGTAGAAAAGACAAAAGCAGAAAGCAAGCATTTGTCTGAGGACAGCAACATGCCGGGCATTGGCAGGTGGCAACGCTTCAAGTGGTGGGTTTGGGGCACTCCACAGCAGTATTGGACAGATCAGAGCAGTACCAGCAGTACAGGCGACATGTCAGGCAGCAGCAAAGCTGAATCTCATGCAGCATCAGGCCGCACAGATCTGCAAGGAGACAGCAAAGTATGGAGACGCAGCAAATATTCTCTTGGGGACATCATTGCATCAGCCATATTGCGCTCTGGGATTACAAATGATGAGGACATTGCAAGGTATCGGTCACATGCACTGCTGTGAGTCATCAGCATTGCTTTGATACAACCCTGCCCTGTAACCTGTTTTGTAGAATTCCCACAGCACCGTTGAATAAGCAATGTCTCTGACCAGTTGTTGGCTTATTATACTGCGCTGAGCTGAGACCACTGAGCATGTCTGCAGGTTTGCTTCAAAGTGTGCTGCCATTGCAATATACACGCTTGGGGGCTTTTCTCTGCTGGGCACATTAGGTGTGGACACCAAGCCTCTAGTTACTGGGCTTGGGGTGGGAGGCTTCACTGTCGGGTTTGCCCTCAGAGTGAGCATCATTGCCCTCACCTGCATTTGATGTCTTCATGCATTATGTCGCAATTGCATGTGAGGCTGCAAGGCTGTGAGGTAGGCCAATAGACTGCCAGCGGCAGCTGTTTGACATTGACACATCAAGTAAAACGTGCTGGCTGCTGCAGGAACATAGGGAAACATGCATTCACACTGGACAGCATGTTGTAATGCTCAGTTCAGAATCATGCAAGTCGTAAGCTGTGAAAGCTCTCACCCAATCAGACGGCAAGACATGCAAGCAGTTGTGTCAGCGCCTCTTCTCTCTGATATGCAGGATGTGGCTACAAACTTTGTGAGTGGGGTGTTGTTGGTGCTCCAAAGGCCGTTTGAAAAGGGGAATAGGCTCAGGGTGCATGCAGGCTCCACGGTCTTGGAGGGGGAGGTGCAGAGCATTGAGCTGCGGTATATTGTGCTGAAGCCTAAAGATCAGAGCACGATTATGATCCCTGCTTCAATTGTGTATGCAAATCCTGTGGTGGTACTGAAGCAGTAGTCACTGGCAAAGAGATGGGCAATATACCCATCTGTGTCCTATCTTATGGCTGTACACCGGCTCAAGGTTCCTGTTTATGTCTGTCTCATGTTGTTTCGCTGACAGGCATTCGCCACTGATGTTGTGAAATGTCATGGTGCCCACAAAGCCCAAACAATGCATATATGCCCAAACAATACTTATATAAATGTTAACAGAACGCTTTCGTTTACAGTTGTCAAAGTTCACAGACTTACAGAGCAGGATGCCAATGTAGCCGCATTGCACAAGTTTCCCGTATGCAATCAGTTTAAACTGGTGAAACAAAGCTCTAGAGCTTGACGTTGCTCCCTCTGATGTCGCTTAATTTGTTCTGCTATGATCAGATCTGATCATCAATCCACAACTGCAGGTCGATTGTTCTTCAGTTTGAACACTGCTCGAGTCACCAGGCATGATATGTGCATGATGCACCTTGCTCGCAAGGCTTACCCTGCGCGGCGTGAAGCCTGATACACCTTTGCTTTTCCTGACTGACTGACCCTGCCATGAAAGATATATATATAGTAATCATACAATTGGTCATGAAGCACCCGAGTTCGCAGTGACACAAGGCATTTGCACCTGACTCACGACCGACGCCCTCAGACTATCGGACCTTACACAAGCGGTACTGCCATGGAACAGCACACCGTAGCCGAAGACGCATATGGCGGCAAAGCTGCGATTTTGCAGGTACTCAAGATCAGCTTGTCTGCTCGTTGCATATACAGTTTCCGTCGCGGAGGTACACCCGATCGTTGGGCTGTATGTATATTCACAACTGCCCGTACACAGGACGTCATCAGCGTAGCTGACATTGCATCCGAGGAAGCTGCACCTGGCACAAACATTCCTGACTCACCGGATGTCAAAGCACCACAGGCACCGGGCAATGACTTAGGGGAGCACGACAATACCATCAGTCAAGCACAACATGACTCAGGTGCATTCTACTGGCAGCCCGGCCCGTATTACGCTCCACCAGTTTATGCCTCTGGTTGGTACTATCAGGACGTGCAAGGGCATACACAAGGTCCCTTCACCAAGCAGCAGCTTCAAATTTGGCGGCAGCACTTGCCCATGGACCTGATGGTATGGTTTATTGACCAGAACGGCGGCAGCAGTCACAGTCTTGAGTTGGCCAAGGTTTTGGGGGACGGCAGACTGCTTGAAAGCTGGCGCAAGACTCAGCAGACCAAGGTATGTGCTGGCACCTAGATGACCTAAGTACTGAGCTGCAGACAATGTGCCAAGTCTTGTTTCAGATAAGTTCTGTTTAAGCTAAACGCAAGTAACCCCTGCATACAACAATGTAGCCTGGCGTGCCAGCTGTTATGTTGCATATGCATGCAGCTGCCAATGCAGCAATGTCACAGGCTGCAAAACAAACCTTCCTGCTGAATACTATGTGTGTGAGGCATATCATGTGAGGTCTGGGTTCGATTGCATGACGGGAGAGTGTTCAGTCTGTCAGAGTGATATGTAGGATGGACCCCAGATTGCAGCGCCTTCTGCCACAACCTACGAGCTAGAGGTGTCAAAGGCGTCAACAACTTTCTCATCCTGGGCTGATGCAGCTCTAGCAGGCCTGCCACCTGATGATGAAGCAGTGCAGATGGCGGAACTTGCAGCCACTGCAGGCCGATCCTTAGAGGTGTGCTTTGCATACCCTTGACACCATAGGGAAACATTTTGCTTCACCTGCTTTGCTGGAATGTGATGTTGTTCGGCACTTTTGCTCTAGAGATGCACAAACTTGCAAGCTCTGAGGTAAGCTTCATCATCATTTCGTGATTGCCTTCCAGGATGTGCTGCAATTCTCCTATGGGGCTGAGGCATCATTAAAAAAGAGAAAGCGACAGGATGGCTCTACAGAGTACACAGTGATTGCCAGGCATAACCCATTGACAGGCAGAATAGAGGCTGAGACAGGAGATGCTGAAGGAGGACCTGATGATGCTCTGTACCGGGAGTGCATCTCTTGGTGCAATCCTGTAGAGTATGAGAAGTACTTACAGCAGGTAGGCCCTTCCTGTCTATAACTTTGCTAGATGTCTGCTCACAGACAATCACAGCTTGAGACAAAGATGCAATCATAGTTTCTTCAGTATGGGTACAACCTGATGGCATTGTATAATGTTAGGATGTGCCATGGACAGCTTGCCTGTGCTTTGCAGAAAGAGAAGAACAAAGGGCAGAAAGGCCCACCAAAGAACTGGAAAGTTCTGAAGGAGCGACATCAGCAGATCAAGCAGAAGCTTAAGAAGCAAGCAGACGATTGGATGAGGAATTGATGTCTTCACATTGGAGCAGAAACAGAACATTAAATATTATGCATCTGTTTTGATGTACATATCTGAGTGACACTGATCTCTTCATAAAAGGACACTTATGATCTGTGACTGCAGAATCTGGTGTTGGATAACGTGTTGCATAAGTTTTACACAATTATTGTACAATAACATTGGGATACTTCGTGTACCTACTAAAAACTGCAGACACATGCATAGCTCAGAGCTGCCCAGGAATAGACGAATTACTGACAGCAGAGGCGCAGCATTTAACTGACTCACACGAACCATGCTCACAATGACGATCCACAATTGCAAATAAGGAAAGAGCTAAGTTTGTGAAGCCAGATCTGCAGGATACCATCTCTTCATGGCATCCACTCTGGTCGAACATGTAGGGCAGGTGAAATGGTGGTCCGCTTCACAATTGGCGCGTAGACAGTAGTAACAGAATGTGTGCTTGCAAGGCACTGCACAAAAAGGTACAGTGATCTCATGCGCTGCGCAGATTGCACAAGGTCCAGGCAGGGTCTCATTGTCAGCGCCTGATAATTGACTTTCCAGGCCAGAGGCACGCTGAAGATGCTTGGCTGCAAGACAACACACAAGGTTAAGCAGTCACAACATTCACAATTGTACAAAAGCATGAAAAGCTTGCTGTGTCTGTGTATCAAGAGCTGTTGAGAATGCAAGCTGGCATGCAATCAGACAATACCAAAACGCAAACTGAGTGACAGCAACTGCAGACATCAAAACGCTGTGCAAAGTGCAGATGTATGCATTCTTGAGGACGTGTACCTGTTGCAGCCCTCAAGCTGGGCCATCTGTTCACAATCATCCTTTTCAGCCGTGTGACGCTGATCAAAGGCAGCACAAACAGAAGCAGCTCAGACAGTTCATGCCACACCAGCTGCCTGTTGAGGTACTCAAAGCTGATTGCACGAGCCATGTTTGCCCTTTGATACACTAGTCTAGCCCTCAACACCCTCTCCAGAAGACTTCTGCATTCAATTGGTTCCACTTTCAGCAAGCTGAATGGCAAACAGGCACTCAACACTCTCAGGATGCGTCAAGCAGCCGAACTGCTTATGGCCATGTTACTGACCGGCAGGCTGACTGGCAGTGGACAAACATACCTGTATTTGCCTTGCTGCAAAAAGACAAGGAAGTTTAGCAAAGACGCCAGGTTCAGTGCTGTCTCACATGAGCGCAGCACTTTCCATGCGCGCTGTACACCCGGTGAGCTGTCAAAATCTCCCCAGTGCTGGGCTGCTGCAACTTGGTCTAGTCGAGACCATGCATACTGCATCAACACTGTGCCGAGGCCCCATAAGCCTCTTTGCCATCTGGATAGACCAGGTCCCTCTACACCAGTCCTACCACCTACCTGCAGATGCAAATGGTCCATGCTGAAGCATAGCCAGCAAGACAAAGGCAGGCTTGCTTTGGCCGCATCTCATGCTCATTGCAAACAGCTTGCATATAATGCAGCCCAGAAGCAGCATGTGAGGAGATGCACAATTAGCTTTTGTACGCAGCTAAACAATCAATCTGTGGCCAGCAAACACATCAAAACCCAACAGGCTAAATGAAGTCATACCTCAGTTCTGGGATTTATGCCATTAGGTTGACAGCTGCTGATTTGCAGTGCACCTAGACTACTGCCAGTCAACTTTCTGGGTTTGATATTGGTTTGGCGCTCATCCCTGTATCGCAAGTTCATGAGAGCACTGCCAGGCGTAGGCTTGCCAGCCCACACTGAGAACCTGAAGATCTGCAATCAGCTGCTTTATGTCAGCTTCTGACAACAGAGTTTTGATGAATGTCTAGAGTAGAACAATAGAATCTGAAAGCTGCCCAGCAACAATAATTTGCTTACCAGTAGCTCTAAAATCAGGGTCAGTTCTGGCTGGAAGGCAGATATGAGTCTTGGCTGAAAATAACTGAAAATCTTCATGAACTGCTCTTTCAACATTGCAGACAACTCAGTGTCCAGTCGAGCTGCATCCAGCTGGCTAGCCCGCATGATCACAGCATCTGGCGGTTTCTTGCGTTTCCTGTCGCACAAAGACCTTTGCTACCAAGTCAAGCAGGTGAAGTGCAGGAGAAGTGCTCAGGTCAAGTACAGTTTGCAGACCTTGCGAGCTCGGCAAGTTCTGGAAGAACATTGTGCCAATGCTCTCGCCACTCGGCTGCCGGAGGCGTGCTGGGACTCCAGTATCTGGCTTCACTCAGAGCTGCTGCAGGAGCATAAGTCGACCTGCCGCTGGTGCTGGGCTGATCAGCTGTTGACTGCGGAGGAGGCGCTGAACTCATGTTAACCCAGTGATGATCTCGATGTTTGGTCTCCCTTTAAGCGCTTTGACCCGCAGGTCCTGACATACTGGTCTGTATTCCATGTGAGCTGAATGCATTTTGACTCTGGCAGAAAATAAGCAGCTCTGCTCCGAAACCACGTCCTCAGAAGTATGCTTGTACAAGTTCGACGAGCACAGCATCCGCGGAGGGCTCACTGTATGCAGCAAGCAGCACGCCGTGTGTGAGTACACTGTGCACATCGCAGATGCATCGAATCGTGGTGTAACTGCGCAGCATAATAGAATTGTTTGAGGCATGTCGGGGCAGAAGAGACATTTCCCGTACTAC
>JAABUO010005420.1_pt1 | contig 14830 bp, 27 predicted proteins | sample 5559291 | NCBI WGS metagenome assembly JAABUO01 (sample SAMN10711878, study PRJNA513372) | rock metagenome | isolation source: Antarctica rocks | place: Antarctica: Victoria Land, Finger Mt sud | reverse complement strand
GGGATTGTTAAGGGTACCCTTAACAACTTATTAACTTATTAATGTGCTGCAAAAATTGTTAAGGGTTAATAAGCCAACACTGCTCCAGGCAGCCATCCTTCAGAAAGCCAGCTAGCCTGAGTCATCAGGCAAGTCAGGTGAGCCGCCAAGCAAGCCGCCAAGCAAGCATTGAGGCTGCAGCAGCTGCCGAAGCAGCTTCTGTGGGGCCATCCAGGCAGCCTTCATTCAGCAGGCAGGCCAGTCTGAGTCGGCAGTCCATCCAGATGCCTCCGCCAAGCAGCAGCAACCAGGCAGCTGCCAAGGCAGCTTCCAAGGCACCTTCTAAAAAGTCTTCCTTCAGCAGACCAGTCAGTGCAAGTCGGCAAGGCAGTCAGTTGCTGCAGCCTCAACTCAGTGGTTCAGGCGGGAGTTTCTTGCTCTCCAGGTCATCATCAAGGCTGCCATCCAGGCAGGCTTCACTCAGTCACTCAGTTCAGTTGGCTTCCCTGAGCAATGCACCGCCTGTGGAACAGCCGAGTGCAGCTGCTCACGCCACTGCTGAGTCAAGTCATGATTTGTCACATAGCAGTCAGGTCCAGTCACATGACCAGCCTGTAGCTGAGCTGAAGCCGGTGTCCAGGACACACTCAGTGTCTAGTCAGCCTCAGCGTACCAACAGCCTTGAAGTCATGCACAGACAGATGAGCATCTCAAGGAAGGCTCCAGCTGTGGAGCATGATGCCACAGCTGTGGCTACAGGGCCCACTGCTGCTGCCCAGGCGCCAGCGGTACTGCCTGGGAAGGCTATGGGAGTCAGCCCGCCTGAGGTTGAGCACACAGGTGACTTTGAACAGACTGCTGTGGAAAAGAAAGCTTGATATATTGCTGCAGCAGTAGTCAGCATTCAAGCCTCTTTGACTTGACATCTGCAGCTACATAATTTTTCAAGACGGAAGTCACTTCAGCTTGTGCAAACTTGCAAGAGTTGGCTGTTGTGTATCAGTGCATGTGTCAAGATTTCATAAGCGTGAGTTGATGGGCATGGATGCAGGTGCCAACAACACTTCTACTGTGGAGATGCGGCGGCCGTCTGTTGTATCACACGAGGTGGACAGTGTGCTGAAGGCTCTTTTGCCATATGGCAGTGGTGTGGCTAAAGTCAGTCTTGACAATGACGTGCTGGAAGACGCACTTCCCACCTGGTCCAGTGACTCTGAGCACTTTGAGATTCATCATGTGAATGATGCAGCCGAGAAGCATGCATATCTGCATTCTCAGCATGGTATGGAGGATGTCTTTTGATTCGCATGTTCTGCTGGAGGCTACTTTGCATCCGTGCTTGCATGTTCTGTATGTTCAGATCCTGCTTTGATGATCTGTCAGCTACTTTCTTGCCGCTATGGCAACTTTGCACTTATTCGAAAAGGCTGTAATATTTCAGACAAACAGGTTGTGACAGCTGCACAAAACTTGGTGGTATAGGTAATACACGCAAGCACTCCTTTAAAGCATGCATATATAGCATGTGTTCCAGATGACAGGAAAAGTCGAGTAAGGTTCTGAAGAAGCGAATGCTGCATACACAAGCATAATCCGGACCTTGCTGCGATTTCAGTGTTGAACAGACCAGCTTCTGGACTGGACCCATGTGGCATGGCAGAACATTCAAAGTTTTACCAGCATGCTTTCGAGAGCTGCATTGCACAGTGAAAGCACGAGCAACTCTACAGTACTTTGAATTGGATCTGCACAACATAGATGGACATAGCGTCTCACATAAGGCCTCCCTGCTCAGTATGGTGTCGCCAAGGTATGGCCAGTACCTAGTGCCATGCAAATTAGTAATATCAAGCTGACCTAGTCCAAGACCAGGAAGCTGTTTTTGTTTTCATAACACTGACAAAACACGACCAAACCTCTCTCACTCTAGCCCCTGCATTTCATTAAGCTCTGCTATCCAGTGCATTTCTGAGATTTTTTATGGATCACTATGGTCTTTGATCTGCCTTGGGCGGACTTCATCATTTCACATGATGCTTCCTTCAATCAGCTCCAGCAGGACTTGTCTGTCCTTCTTCTTGAGACCCTTGAATTCAGCTATAATACCAGCAAGCAGGATGAGATGGTCTCGAGAGTACTCAGGGTGAGTCTGGACCCAATGCTGCAGGTCACTGGGGGATGTCACAAAGAAAGCCTGCATCACAGCACACACTGAAAAAGAAATTTCACAAACAAAACTTTTCCCCCCAAAAGCAGGCTGTGTATTTCAAAACTATGCTGAATGAGTCTCAAGTTCTGCATCATGGCCTGGACTGTACTTGGTTTGAGAAGGCGCATAATGTATTTATATATTCTCCATCAACACGTGTGCCGCCAAAACAACAATGTCGGCAAGAAAAAGCAAATGCAATTTGGAGTCCTCCTTTGTGTGACCACAAGCAGTGTGACGCATGACTGATAAGAGAGACAATAGCAAGAGCTGACACCGAGGTGACTGGCTGGGAGTCCATGTTGGATTTGCAGGCTCACCTTGACGTAGTTGTCTACCAAGCTTTGATTGGAATCAATGGCAACAGCAATGTCAGGGCTGTTGGGCGCCAATGCCCTGATGCCCTTCATCACCTCGGCTAGGTCTGCAATGAACACGATGGCATGTCAGGGTGTGCCTGCACAGCTAAGTCCTATTTTTGTTTGTCTGAACCCTGCTTGGTTGGCTTCAGCTGTTGGTTTGAACAGCCAGTCTGCAGCCTCTTCGCGATTCGGTTTGCAAGCACTTTCACAATTTGTCAAACTAGTAGATGATCTAATCGGCAGCCTGCTTTTGCATTACTTTATTCCATTTCCTACAGCCACAGGAGCATGTTAAATGAGATGGGAGGTCAACACCACCCTCATGCACTAGGATGTGTCACAAAACACATTATCTCCATACAGAAAGCGTGATCATTGTGCAGTAACCAATATTATCAAACAGAAGGCATCACAACCAAAATTATACAGATCACCTGACAACACAGCACTATACCGATCACCTGACAACACAGCACTATACAGATCACCTGACAACACAGCATTACACAGATCACCTGACAACACAGCACTATACCGATCACCTGACAACACACCAATATACAGATCACCTGACAACAGGGCACTATACCGATCACCTGACAACATAGCATTATACAGATCACCTGACAACACAGCACTATACCGATCACCAGACAACACAGCATTATACAGATCACCTGATGACATTGCATTGCGCCCAATGGCGCTGCACCTGGTCTTCACCCTTGCAATACCCTCCAGCACGACTTCAGCCACGTAGTGGATTGTGTGCCGCCAGAGCTGCATCAGATATGATGCACTGTCAATGCATCCTTAGCTTGAATTGCTGTCATTGTCACAGGGGGTTGAGGATGGCTGCCTGGTTAAGAGTTGCATGTGAAAACAGGTGCGGAAACAGCCAAGTTTCCACTAAATACCAAAAGAAAGTATTTTTTGGTGTTTAATCCACACAGCTGCATCTCTGTTTAATCCACACAGCTGCATCTGTACTCAGCCGACACAGCTGCATCTGTTTTCAATCCACACAGCTGCATCTGTCTTGTTGCATGCTATGCCAACTGCTAGACTGCATGAATGATTCATTTAAATGCCCCTGTTTTAATCTTCAGACGGCATCGGCTTTTCCTTTTCTTCTTTCTTGCATCAGTCAGGCACAGCATGACTAGCACGCACGCACACACACACACACACACACAGCCATGTCAGTCACCAGCACTGCACAGGCAGGTGCTCGGGAACAACACCCACTCAAACCAAAGTCAATTTTGCTTGATTTATTCTCATAAACTACCATTCACATACACTCTGACAAAAACCTACTTGGCGCAAGTTGGGATCAGTCAGGCTCTTGATCTGGCGTAGCCTCTCTCTGAACATTTGGAGGTGCATGCACATCTCATCCACCCAGGGGGAGGCCTTGGGGGGTGGGGAGGGCAGATCCCACTTCTGCCCTGATATACGCTCTGCTAGAGGCAGGATGGGCAGATTCAGGCGGGCCCCTGCCCTCAAGATTGCATCGTATACATCCTCTGCACAGCAGCCGTCAAGCTGTAAGACCCACAATGTCATTGGACTGGGCTCAGTAACACAACAGTAATACTAACAATGACCATAATGGGGACAACACGCATGCTCCAGCAAATGCTAGGTGTGAGTGACATTACTCTTGTCTCGCCAGGCTGGCTTGTTCTGGGCGTCACGGTAGGGAAACATGTTGTTTTGATACAGCGACAGCATGATAATCTTGCAAAGGTCTTTGCAGTCAGACATGCATCTCTCACAGCAGCCATGCCAGAGCTGGTGCTACAGGCGCAGCCCTAAATGCGTGTCTGGCGGAAAACACTCTTGCCGGCAAATTTGACAGTGTTTGGACAGCCAGCTCTTTTTAATCCTGAAACGTCAATTTTAGTTCAAAAACGCCATCCCTACATTGGAAATCTAAACTCAGAAACGCCTGGGGACAGACAAAAGGCGTTTCTACATTGTGGAGATGTTTTGTTTTAGCTCTGTAGGTGTGACCTGCAGCTTCCACAGTTCTGGAGAAGAAGGTCTCAAGGGAGGAGTACTCGCTGGCTGGCAGCAGGCCCTGCAGATCTGCCTTGCTCTTCTTCAGCTCGCCGGCCACAGTGGCCAAGCACTCCACTGCCACTGTCCTTTCTAGCAGGCCCCACATGTTGCCTGCACTCAAGCAAACATTCATTCATCCGTTCACTCACCCATCCAGTCATCCTAGCATCAGCAGGCCCCACATGTTGCCTGCACTCAAACAAGCACTCATTCATCCGTTCACTCATCCATCCAATCATCCTAGCATCAGCAGGCCGCACATGTTGCCTGCACTCGAGCAAGCAAGCAAGAATTCATTCAACCATCCATCCATCTATTCATCCATTCACTCATCCATCTAATCATCCTAGCATCAGCAAGCGAACAAAATATGACAGAAGGACTGGATTCCTTGATCCTAAAGCCATCTCAAGACCCGAAAAGGCCATTGTCTCCGCCTGAAGACGACTGGCGGTCATACTGTGAGGCAGATGTGTCTTCCAAGGGTCAGGTAAGTACAGTCCCAGCCTTGAGAAGATGCTTGTCCCAAGTCCTGTTCTGGCAGTCAGCATACCAACAACAACATGTGAGGACCTGTATCACAAATATCAACAAAGATGACAGGGGCAGAAGTTGCCTCCAATTCAACCAAATGTGTGACGCATGATGGCATTTGCTGGATGATGTGGATTGTGTCAATGCATGATGAAGCAGACCCTTGCACGGCTAAAGCAGCAAACGCTATAGGAGCAGCAGTTGCTGCTGTGCTTTGGCCCTATGCATGCACATGCTTTTAGTTCCAGTTCAATGCATGGCCATCAGGTAAGTGGTCTTGCCTGAGTTGGACACAGCTGTGGCTTGACCGGGCACTACCACAGCAGGGGAGGGTTCGGAGGGGTCAGCCCCCAGGTTGGGGGGCTGGGGGGAGGAGAAGCTGGCAGCCATCAAGCCACGCACTGAGCTGAGGCTGGTTGATGAGCCTGCACCGCAGCTTAGGGTTTAGGCTTTAGGGTTCATGCTGCATGTGACATGCCATGTGATGTCATCATCAACTATGGCGTCTGACAACGACTGGCCATTTGCATATGTGAGTCAGCAGCGACAAATAGGCATGTCTCAGGTGTAGCCTAGCGGCCTGAAAATTGAGGTGCTATGTTGCACAGGCAAACAAGCAACCTCTTAGCAGTTTATGCAAAGCTGGCAAAATCTGTCCAGGAGCACAGCACTTATATTGTACGGCATGCAACAAGGCACATACAGCCCATTGTGCTTGTGACTTGGAGCGCTGCCTACGTTAATAGGTGCTGATGTGCATCTCCTTGTGCACCTTGTCTGAGCATTGCATTTCGTGTACGCTGCATGCACAATGAATGTACACTTCAGGTATGCTGTATATGCTGCATGCACAATGAATGTACACTTCAGGTATGCTGCATGTACACTGGATGTGGCCTAACACAGAGTTTTGTTGTGGTTGGTTGCAGGAGGTGGTGGAGGCAGCAGCTTTGGTGGTCAGTATTGTGGGACATCGATTCCTACAGTGTTTGTGAAACAATAACTGGATGAAGAGTAGACAAGCACAACACATCAAGGAAGTCGTGGACATGTATGTGCTTGATGGGCTGGCTTCCATTGCAACGCCAGCTGCACTGCAGCAAAGAACAACAAGAAGAAGCCAGCAAAGAAGAAGAGGACGTGAAGAAGGAGAGGAACGAGAAGAAGAAGAGGAAGGTAAAGAAAGGAGGAGAACCCTCAGGACAGGTTGATGTAGACGTGAGCAATGGGCATGAGACCAATCAGCTTCCCCATGCTGATGCGCTGTTGGCATAGCCACAGCTGACTGCAGGGGATCGCAGGAACACAATGCAGAGCAGCAAAGATACCTGACCGTCGAGGAAGACAATAAATGACTGATTAATTGATTGATTGATTGATTGCATGAATGACTGAATGAATAAATGTGTTGACTGATGTAATGTAATGAAGAAGAGCAGCAAAGTTTACCCTGCTGGCTTCCTGATGCATGTGCTGGCCTGCTGGCAATGACGCCAGCTTTGTACTGTGTCAGGCTCTGGTTGACTATGCGTACCAGTGTCTTACGCAGTCTGTTGGCCACTGCATCACCTCCATAGCCCTGCAAAGATAGCCGACATCTTGACATCAGCCAAGGTAAGTGGAATGCCAGCCAGGAGGGGGTTGATGGAATGTCCAGCATCTCCAAGCAAAAGAAGAAGAAGAAGAGGAGGAAGAAGAAGAGGAAGAAGAAGAGAAAAACGCCCGCAGCTCATCAATAGAAGAATGAAGCCCTCCTTGAAATGGCAGCTGTGTACTGTACACGTGAGCTTGCAACCTTTACTAGTGGTACCGACAACAATGAATACACATTCTAGGAACTGCTAGTGTACGTGGCGCAACTCTTGTCTCGATTCCTTTTCTGTGAGTTGCAAATAAGGCAGAATATGTCAAGCAGTTGACTAATCTCAGTTGATGTGCATGCTGCAACTGTTCACACAGAGCATGCACAGAAGGCAACAGTACCTGCTCGTCTAGGAGATCTGCAATGCTGACTTCACTGAAGGTGTTGAAAGTAATCAGCATGAACATCTCAAACAGGTCACACATGCCGTGGTAGGCAAATGGTGCTGGCCGCAGGATCCTGCATTCACCATAATCAGGCTTGCTTGCATGCTGTAAGTCTGTCTTGAGTCATTTGTCACACGCTGTTTGGACTTATCACTGGAGCCTGCTTGTTGCTGAGATGTATGATTGACATGCATTTGCATCAAGTGGTTGTTTGTTGCCAGTCACTCTCTGGGATGCTACAGACATGTTAAACAGCACCATGAGGGGGAGATAGAAACGTACATACATACATACATACATACATACATACATACATACATACATACATACATACATACATACATACATACAAACATACATACATACATACATACATACATACATACATACATACAGACATACATACATACAGACATACAGACATACATACATACATACATACACGCATACATACATATCAAACACGTGTGATGCAACACCTCATGAGCTCTCCATAGTCCCTTAGCCAGCGCATGAGCTTGTGGGAGGAGTTGGTGAGGTTGGATGCTTGACCCCCGCCTGCATCACCTTCTGCATCCTGGGGGACAGACAGCGCTGTCAGATCTATCATGCATACTGCAATGCTGACAAGCACGTCAGAAGCGAAGCCCTCCTGTACAGAGGCTCCTCTGTCAGCTGTTTCCCCAGGGTCTCCACAGGGTAGCACATTGACTGGAGGCTTGCAATTGTCAGGACACCTGCCTGAGCATAGAGCGACCATTCCCAGATGGGTCATTTACAAAGATGGATCTGGCTGCAATGCATGGCTGGTGTATACTGAGCAATCTTGCCAGCATGTGCATGCATGCCAACTTAATGTCATCGCTGACTCAGTGATGAGTGCATTCAGTCAGTGATGAGTGCATTGAGTCAGTGATGAGGCTGCACAGGACATGGGTGCAGGAGGGAGGTCTCACACGCTGCACTGTTTGGCTGTCCTCGTCTATGTAGTCTCCAAACAGCTCTGACGCCTCACTCTCAGATAGCAGGGCAGGGCTGGCAGCCACATCTGTGTCATGACTGGCCCGCCTGCAACAAGAGTATGTCATAGTGCAGTACTATTCAGTATCTGCGGTACTGTTCAGTGTCTGCTGCATTCAGTGTCTGCTGCATTCAGTGTCTGCTGCATCCAGTGTCTGCTGCATTCAGTGTCTGCTGCATTCAGTGTCTGCTGCATTCAGTGTCTGCATTGAGTGTCTGCTGCACTGGACTCTCTCTCTGGCTCCCAAGAGAATAGCTAGCAAGAGTCTGTCACAGTCTGTCCATGGGAATGCTTCACACATGTTTGGTCGCTTTGACTTTGACACGGATGCATGCTTCACCTTCTTGACCTCAATGTGTGTAGACCATTTCTACATCCAGTGGTGGATGTGTTGGTCAGACATTTCACACACGGTGAATTGTGTCACCAATTTCACAACATGTTATAGTGCTAGAGCAGGGCTGAGGATGTGGCATTCAAGCCAAGTGGCAGCTGACTGTGCAGGCAGTGACCTTTTTAAGCTTGGCAGGAACAAGAAGTACCAGAATTTGTATTTCATAGGCTACAGTGGAGACAATTCTCAGAGCCCACATTGTTGAACAACAGGAATGCGTAAAGCAGTCACATCTTTGGGCAACACAGGATTGCGTATATAGATTCATGCCCTTTCCATAGCTTTGATTGCTTCTAATGACTGAGCAATACATGCAATACTAAAACCACAAGGGGTGTGAGTTGGCTACAAAAAGAAGCACACATGCTCTGAACAGCAGGCATGTGATAGCTCCTCTCCGTCACACAAAATTGTGATGCAACAGGCCCCAACCAGGTGGTTTGGCCATGTCTTCAGAATGCAGGACAGTATTGCCCAAAGTCATGGTGTCTATTGATAAGAACAGTAATGGTATCAAACGCTTTCCAGCTTGTGATGAGCTAGGTACGTGCAGGATGCCATGGTGTTTGGTAAAGTCAAACATCCAAGACATGTGAGTCAGTCCAGGATAATATGGAATGACATTGGAGTGTCTCATTTCCAACGTTGTATTCATCACATGTCCCTACCATGATGCCCAGAACAAGCTAGTCCTGCAAAACAACACTAATGCCACACACCAACCGTTTGCTGCAACAGGTAATCATCGTCACTATTATGATTACTATGAGGCATGTGTGATCCCTGCTGCGTCACAGAACACCTCAACCCAGCAGGCACAAGCAAAGCCCATTGCATCACAACCGACCTTGACACAGCACGCGAAGGAGTGGTAGAGGCGGCACGAGAAGGGGCTCTAGAGGAGGTGGTTGACCAGATGTCAGTGGAGGCCTGGCGAGGCAGCCCTTGGTCATCCACCTCCAAGCGCCTGCTGGCCCTGTCTTCTTCCAAGACACTGCTGCCAGCAAACCTACATAGTATGCAGTGTAGCTTAGCATGCGTTTTATATGTACGATACATATCCATTGTTGATGCAGGACAAGGCGAGAGAATTGCTGGCCATGTTCCCCTCTAAGAGTATCAGGCATGTCTATGTCACAAAAGTTATGTCAGCTCATCTTTGTCAGCTCCAACAACATCAATGTCCCAAACAAGCGAGCAACCTGCGCACTGAGACCTCCAGCTACACACGCAGCAGCTTGTCTCATCAAGCACAAAAGCATGGGTTGACGCAAGGGGGTAAAGCAGGCACCCACCCAAGTCTGAAGGGGCCCTGTGCAGATGCAGGCCGGTCTCTTTTGGGGGAGCGGCGCCGCCGCTGCCTCCAAGGGTTGCCTCCTGCTGCTATGATCTCAAAGGGCTTTGCCCCTTCCTGAACAGGCCCCGGGCCTGTGAGGCTACCTGTCTGGCTAGGGTTGCGCAGCGCATGCTGCAGACTGGGCATCACTGCAACAACATTTGTCAAGTCAGGGGATTGCATTACAAGAGACAAAAATTGTCAAGTTTTTGAACAATCATTCATTCAATCATTCATTCGATCATTCATTCCATCATTCATTCCATCACTCATTCATTCTGTCAATATCCATAGTCTGGAGTATGCAGACTGAGTGGTACAGACTGAGTGGCTCCTGTTTTGGCAGTTCCTGGATATGCAACAAGAGCACCTGCATTTGGGGTTGCTTCATCCCCAGGGAAGCAGAAAAGCGGAAAAATGCAAAGACACTACAGCCACAACTGGTCATGCTGCAGCATTCTCAGTGCAGTCTTGCAGCTGGTGAAGGAACTGTTATGAGATGCATTGCCAGCAGGTCGCCACAGGACAGGGCTGTCAAGCTGGGAGGTCTCTTGACACATATGCATGAAAACGCTCTTTGTTTGACACGGTCAGAGAATGACCGTGTCAACCTTTGAGTACGGCCAGAAGGCTCAACACACTCCATTTTGTGGATGGGCACATTTGAAATGGAACACACAGCATACTAAATGAGAGGCAGGAGGGACTGACTAGATACACGGGGCTTACAATCGATCACTTTAACTGATAATCTGACCGATACCTTCTCCAAAGCTGGGCAGGCGGCGCCACAACTCCTTTTCCAGCATGCTGTGCAGCGCCTCCAGGTTGCTGCTGTGGTAGGCGTTGAAGAAGTTGCTGCTCTGTGCAGTGAGCATGCTCCTCAGGCTGCTGCACTCCACCCCACTGAAGGCCTCGCCTGCTGCTAGGATTCGCTGAGCCCACTCCAGTACCTGCACATGAAGAAGAAGGAGAAGAAGAGGAAGAAGAAGAAGAAGAGGAGGAGGAAGAAGAGGAGGAGGAGGAAGAGGAAGATTGGCCATGCAGTGCACCATGGTTGAGGCGCGACACCATGCCAACAGACTGCTCAATGCAGCACAGAGATTACATATGACCCAACACGGTGTGAGGAATGACTGCTGCATCTCTCTTGGGCAGACAGGAATAAGCGTCTCGTGCTATCACTTGAAGGAACCACATCAGGGTGCTGTGATCTTGACAGCAATCTTGTCAGGATGTCTGTGAGAAACCAAGGGAGTGCGTGCGGCTGGCATCCTGTGCAACCACTGGTGCAACTGTCCAGAGTGAACATTGCAACACAATGGAATTACTGCAGCGTTTATGCCACCAGCAGCTTGTAGGTGGGATGCATGCAGATGCTTTGTATGAATGCAGGTTTGTGACTTGGGACGCTCACCTGAAGGAAATGGTCGCCTTCAAAGGCTGAGGAGGACGAGAGCAAGGCAATGATCTTGCGCTCTGACTCATCCCACAGCAGCCGCCTAGTGGCAACGAGACCACTGTACACGACGTGCAACACTTCTCCCCATTCTACCTCTTCTCGTTCCTGCCCCTCTAGCCCCTGCACATCAGCAAGCCTGGCAGTCATGCCACAGGGGCATGTGCCAAAGGCAAAGGGGAAGGGAAAGGGTAGGCAAAGCCAAAGGGGAAGGGAAAGGGTAGGCAAAGCCAAAGGGGAAGGGAAAAGCAAGGCAAAGCCAAACGGGCATGTGCTGAAGGCCTACACGACATACCATGCCAGCAATGAAACGCTGTGTTTCCAACGGTGCATGTATAAGTTGCAGTGCACAGGCTTCTTGTCAAGGCTTTGGCAAATAGGCTGGACACGCAATGCAAGCACTGTTGCAGTGCATAGCATTGGCACAACCAGACTTGCAGAACTCCGAGTGCTCATTGACAGACATGTGACTGCAACAGGACTATATTCAAGGTCTACAGCCTGAGCCCTCACCGCAGAGGACTACAAGGTTTCCCAACACATGCAGACTGCCTGGATGCAGAAACTGCTGTGACTTACCTCAAGTTCTGCCCTCCAACGCTGCTGTTGGTCACCTCTTGCGCCCGCTTGCTGCCCGGACCGGACCCTCTCCCCAGCAGCATGGGCCCCAACGTGGTGGGAATGATGGGAAGGGCGATGCTGGTGAGAGCCCGCGGGGCCCTCCTGTGGAGACGTTGCTGTCTGGCTGTCAAATCTGACAGACATGTTTGGTTGAGCAACTGCAGGCTGATGCAGGGGGCTAGAGCTACCAGCTGGCTCAGCCAGGTGCTGTTGTGAGGCCTGAGTTTTGTCAGAAGGTGTAGGCGCTGCATCAGGACTTGCATGCTGACTGGATGAGGCCTGTGCTAGAGTGCTGATGGCCGGGGTTGGGGTGCTGGGCAGTGTCAAGCTATCCAGACGGCCGTCTTGCATCAGCTGTGCACTATGTCTGGGGCTGTCTAGGCTGCCAGACTGCCCTGGCTTGAATGCAGCCCTGAGGTCGTCAACCAGTTGTGGAGCCTTGACAGTGGCCTGTGGACTGTCATTTGCCTTGCTGTGCACAGACCTTGGGTTGTCAAACGTTCGTGACCCATCAAAAGCTGTTGGGCTGTGAGCTGCAACTGGCGATCCAGGCTGTGTGGGAGCACTCAGGCCATATAAGCTTCCAGTCTGTTCTGAGCTGCCCACCTGCTGCGGTGTGAGTTGACTCACCGCTGCCTGACTCACAGCTGGCTGCACGAGGCCGGAATAGCCAGGAGATACGCCTGGCTGATGTGTGTCTGAAGCCTGGGCTGCCGGACCCAGGACAGAAGGCGGGACCTGCTGTTGGACTCTGCTCTGGCCGGCGTCACTGGACTGCTGTGCACTCTCCTGCAAGAGGCGCTGCTTGCAGGCCAGCTTGGCAGCTTGCACGGCAGCAAGGTCTGCCTTGTGTTGTGCCAGACCAGCCTCATGCCAGCGCATCATGCTGAAGTGGCTGGCCATGATGTCAAACACCACCATGAACACCTGCAAAGGAGAAGAAGAGAAAGAAGGGTCGCAGGCTTTGGCTAGCCAACAGGTCTCACAGCTTGGGGCAGAGCCTCAGCAACTCAGCCTGATGCCCAGTTGTTTGTGCCCATACTTCAGCAAAGTAGGATGTCGTTGCGAGGCAGGTGGGTGCAAAGCATGCCTGCAGAGTGCAGCAGATCCTGCTGAAGAAGGCGTCAGACTGCAAATTCAAGACACCCCCACTGAGGCCATACACCCTGCCTGTTGACTTGACATGATGAACACACTGGTAGAAAACCACAAAGTCCAGGCAGTGTGCCGGTCAACATGAAATAGTGGTATTGGTGAACAAAGACTTTGTTTTTGTCTTAGATTTGTTCAACATCAGACAAAAGCTGAACCAACAATATTGTCTTTGTCAGTATACTTGTCAAGCCAGTCAGGGATGACTCTGGCTGACGCTGTTCAGCATTCTTACCCTGGCCAGGCATGTCCTGAAGAGGTCACTGGGCAGCCACTTGAGCATTTCCTGCATGTTGCTTGTACCTTTGACCCTCTCCTCAAAGCCTGGGCGCGTCATCAACATGCCCTGTACCACCTGTACAAATGCCAGGCCGTTTGGCTGTGGAAATCACACTTTGCTGTGACTTCTTTGACACCATGCACACACGCAGCATGCGAAAAAGCAACATACTGCATTGCACTGTCATTGGCGTGACCGTCATCGCATTGCAACAAGGCCTAAGGGCTATTGGACCTCAGCTGTATGTCACAGCTGCAAGGCTGGTGCTTGGCATGTGAGGTTCCATGACAAGCCACAACGTCACTTGTATGCAATAAAGCACTGTCGCTGAGACGCTCAGTGCCAGGTGCAGAGTAGCAAACAATTGCAGACGGAGTTGTCACCTGGACCACAGTTGTGTTGACTGCATTGGTAAAAGCAGATGCAACCTGCCCTCCCAGCTCCTCTATGTGGCCCAAGAACATGAATCCTTGCAACACCTGACAGACCAAATATGTGGATCAAGCAATCCTGACATGAGATTGAAACTTTATGCAATTTTATGCAATACCAAGAGCACAAAAGAAGCAAAACAAACAATGTTGTGTTGCACAACATTTTGCAGCCGTCAGAGTAATAGAAAGTGACAAGAGACAACCATGCTGAGGAGGCAATGCATATGATTGACCATGACTGCTTTTCATTACCTTGCTGTATGGCTCAGGCTTGAAGTCAGTACATGACACCTGCAGGGCATTATGCAGACGCATAGTTGTCTCATCATGCAGGTCCTGAATGGTCTGGGTCAACTGGGTAGAGACACGCAGCTGACGCAGGCTATTCATGGAGTCACTGCACTGGGAGCACAGCCAAAACGCCTCAGCAAAGTCTCCATTTTCTTGTGCTGTCCTGCGTGCAAATTTCTGCATAAGGATTGTTGCACCTCTTGCATTTGGGGCTGACAAATGCTTTGCTGAGCGCATATGCCCAGACTTGACAGTGTGAGGAAATCATAAGCTCAGAGCAATAGGGTCTGCAGGTCAGTTTTGGAGAAATAAGCTTACTTGAGAGCTGTATGCAGGCTGTAAGTCTGTTGCAGCTTCAGCAGCACCTCCAGCAGCCTTACATAGGCATGCTTGCGCTTGGTCTGTTTAGCGACCTTGATGTTGATTTGTACATCAGTCTTCACCAGAGCAAGCAGTTCACGTGCTGCTTTTGTTCCAGCGTATGCTGCCTGTGATTGTAGAGAAGCTTGATGATGCACAGCTTGGCAGTCAAGAGGTGCAGCACAACGCAAATGTGCGCTTCTGTGTGTGAGTCTGACATTATTGCTTGTACCTGTAGATCGTCCTCAACCAAACCTATCTCTGTGATACCTTCCACAAACTTGTCATAGTTGAGCAGCACAG
>JAABUO010005418.1_pt1 | contig 14831 bp, 18 predicted proteins | sample 5559291 | NCBI WGS metagenome assembly JAABUO01 (sample SAMN10711878, study PRJNA513372) | rock metagenome | isolation source: Antarctica rocks | place: Antarctica: Victoria Land, Finger Mt sud | reverse complement strand
TGGCCAGCTTGAAGATGCCAGCAAAGTAGAAGGCACAAATGAGGGAGTCTGCAGCCAAGCCTGCGGCCTGTGCTGATGGAGTGATTGACAGGGTCTCAGCCACGCCCACATAGTTGACAGCCCCTCCAATATGCCTTGCCATGAGGGCAGATGCTACCTGATCATAGGACAGGCTAGCTACATCAAGCAGCGGCACATCTTGCACTGTGCATTCCTGACTTGTGTAGAGTGATGCGACATGTTTCTCAGCCCTTGTCCTTGCCTTTGTGTGTTGACATCACAAAATGGGTACACCCAACATGATGAGAGGGAGTTGTGTGGGCCTTACTATACATAGACATGCTTCCAATATGACATAGCTACAGCTGAACAAGCCCAACAGAAGGCTTTATGGGCCAAAGAATGGCACTAAGATGGGTAAAAGAAAGGCACTAAGAGTCATACTTGGGGATACAAGACTTGTCCTGCACGTACCTAGCTCATCATGAGCTGGAAAGCGTTTTAATTGCTATTATTATTATTACTAAGAGTCATACCTTCCACCCATCAACACCCATGTCCGTCAAGGGAAGTAGCTTGATAGCAACCAAGGTGCCTGCAACCGTTGCTACTGATCCTATCAGGAATGCTACTAGAAGGCGTCCAGTGTCCTTGAACACGCGCCTGAGTGCATCAAAATAGCTTGATGTCAGAGGGGAACGTCATGTGCCCAAGGCCTTGCACCTTGTTCGTTTGCAGCAACGCCAGATCTGGCAGTGCCTTCGGTGAGAGCAGCTTGCTGCAGTTGTCATGACATGGCATGCAGCCTCACCTGAGATCAGCTGACAGCAGCAGCAAGGGGACTGCCATTGTCAACAGGTACTTGTTAACTATGCTGTACTCTGTAGCAGTTGGGGATATCAGGCCTAAGTTGCTGAGGACTAGGCCAGCCAGTGTGCTGACCAGAGGCCTGTGTGTCACAGTAATCAACTGAGCAAGGCCTTGATGATGATGTGTCAAGCGCAAGTGGCAGTTACAAGCCCATGCCTACCCGCTCAATTCTTTACCCCATTTGGTCTTTTCAGACCTGCAGGCAGCATCAGGCTCAATGATCTCGTGAGTAAGCGAAAGTGCAACGAAGATGCTAGACATATATCTGCTTACCAGAGGCCTGCTGCGCCAGCACAGGTCAGGCAGGCCCATACTCGCCAAGGGCTGCTTGCAGCTACCGACAGAGCTGCGCAGACTTGGACACGTCTCGCACGTGCCGTGCTGCGTCCGTTACTTGCAACTCTACGTGAAAGACGTGAAGTCATGAGGAAAGAACACTTTGACCGCGGGAGCGCCGGGGACAGTGTTCGGACATATGGTGCCCAGCAGGGCAACATGCCGTGCATGCATATCGAGCCGGTCAAAAAGACGCGGGGACCAGGCAGAGTGGGCAACATCACAGCGCTGCCATCGAGCGAATGTGCAGCTCGTGGGTGTCCCGTCCTTTTTACACAGCTTCCTTCTCAGGTGCCTGATAACGTCAGAGCTCTTGATGATCGGCTTGAAGCCGAACGTTTTGAGTCTGCTAGCAACAAAAAAAGGGTCATGCAGTGACGCAGTTGTTCATGCAGCAACCTGATCGCGCGGGGTGACCGATCTCCGCTGGGCAAAAAGCGTCTGGTTCGCCTGACGTTCACGATGTTGCTCACACGTATCTCTCACAAAGACAACCGTCATACACCGTCAAAACCGATCCAAAAAGCAGAACAGAAAGAGAATTCAATATGATGGGACTCACAGCAAATGGGCAATCTGATGCATTTTCTGCTGTATTTGTGCCAGTTTCTGCTCGCCCTCAGCTGCAGCTTGCTGTGCTTCCTTGACCACCTCAGGTTTTGCATTTTGCACAAACTTAGGGTTCTTCAGGCGGCCTTGCAGCCCTTGCAGATCCTTTTCTAGCTTTGCTTGTTGCTTCTGTAGCCGCTGCTGTTCTTTGTTGGCATCAAACAACCCTTGAATCGACATGTGCACACATCAGGGCCAGATAAACATCTGCTTGTGACATGCATATTTGGTGCATGCACCCAACAACAGGTTGGCCCAATATATGCATCAAGCATGAGGTGCAGACCTTGAACACACTTGTTTCATGCAGAGTCTGCATTGGCCACTCTAGATTAACATTGAGCTTGCCACATGGCTGGTCTTGAATCGTGAGCAGATGAGAGAGCTGTCACCAAGCTGCAACAGTGCAACTGACTGTTGCACTTGCTCAAGTCTTTCATGCATTGACGCACACTGCTTACACAATGATGGTTGCAAAGCAAGGATGCTCAGAACAGCATACCTGCCATGGGTAGCAATACCTCCAGGCCTTCCTGTACAACCACTGTGATACTGCCACTCTTGTCATCGGATGCAGCATCTGCAGTGGTGACTGCAGAAGCAAAGCTGAGACCAGACCTTTCTACCTTGGCTAGCAGGCACAGGACGTCAGCCTCTTCTTCCAATGCTTGCCTGCAGTGTTGAACATGCCTGACCAGCGTACAATCCTGGGTGTTCAGTAGGCCATGCAAGCCATGCACATCTTGCTCCTTAAAAGCTGTATGGTCATATGCCAGGCAGCATGCATGTGATCCATGCCTCATGCATGTTGAAGCGCACATGTCTGGGTCTGGCCAGGAGCACAATGGCAACTGGGTCTATGCTAGACAAGACTGCAGCTGCTTTACAGTGCATCAGAATGGATATCATGCCAGAAAGAGTGCTGAAAACAGACAATAGAATGCACCTATTACTCAGCTCGGTGTGCTGACAAATGGTGTCTGATAGTGTGTGCCTCACATGTGTGTTGTTGGTTACCTGGTGCTGTCAGCTGCCACGCAAATGGTCGCAGGGATCTTGCGACCCAGCTCCACACCATATTCTGCTCGAGCATTTCGGACAGACCTCACTACAGCTTGCAGGGCCTCAAATTGCTGAACTGCAGCTGTGTCTACAACACCATCCTTCATGGGCCAAGGAGCCACAATCAGCGCCTCCCCTGCAACAGTCACACAGGTCACGGAATATCTCTGGCCAACATGCAACAACGGTGCTCACATGCTAGAGGTGGTTGTAAGGCTCTTGTGACCAGTGCAGACGCAGCAAACGTAGACGACCAATTGATGTCTAACAGCATGAGAGCCTTGCAGGCTATATGCAGCTGCCGATGACTAGGCCTGTGGATCTACTGGTGAAAGATAGCAAGGGATGTCAATGGGAAGAGAGGAGGGGGGGGTGGTCAGAAGGCACCTTGATGGGGCATGGCTTGCCAGAGCTCCTCTGTGATGAAAGGCATGAATGGGTGGCTCAGCTTCAGCAGAGCATCAAAGGCGTACACCAACACCTGCAATATGTCCAGAAGTGAGTGGGTTTGTGAGTTGGTGAGTAAGTGAGTGAATGTGACAGTGAGTGAGTGAGTGAGTGAGTGAGTGAGTGAGTGAGTGAGTGAGTGAGTGTGACAGTGCGTGAGTATTAATGAGTAATGCTGTATGGGCTAGACCAAACATGTAAGTGAGCAATAGAGTTGACTGCCAGGCTACATGCAAAAGCAGATGCTGCTCATCAACTCTACCAAGGCATAGGCATATCTACGTAACTTGCAGTCAAGCCTGTAAGCTTTGCAAGCAATGTTTGATAGCAGCTGGACATTCAGAGCTGAAGTTGGGCACCAGATGAGACAGCACAATCTATGAGCAGGGTTCAACAGGGCCTTGGAAAGCAGGTGCGTGACCCACATGGGGCCCCTGTCGAGCAAAGGGCATGTCCCGTTTTACCCTCTCAATAGGCATTAAAGCGCAACACATAGGCTGACATTGGGAGGGCTGCCCATGCCCGGCCTTTGACCAAACGCAGGCATGGCCCTGTCTGCGCAGATGTCAGGTGGGCAGTCAAAACCCTGGCTATGAGGGAATGCTGTGCAGAGCAGGTGCCTCACCTGTCTGGTCTGTAGGGCAGCCTGTGGGTCCTGCCCATACAGCCTGGCTTTGGCGGCCTCTATGTACCAATCAGCAAACTCACCCCAGAAGAAATCATACAACAGGCGCCCGGCATCGCCAAAATCGTGCCTTTCATGGGCTGTCGTGCTCTTGTCCACCACCTGCACATAGTGCACTGCATTTTTATAAGCTTCTGTTGAAAAAGGAGCTGGGTCATGCCAAGAATGTACTGGCATGTTTGCTGCAGCGAGTCCCACCGTGACCTCTGACCTGAGGAGAACATGAGCCATCTAGGTGGTTAATGAGCTTGCGATGGTATGGGTGCACTTCAACACAATGCCGGTATTGCGTGACAACTACCAAATAGCATGCACTACCCAGTCAGATGAACAGGGCAGTGGTGCTGCAAGTAAAGCAGTGAGTGATGGCTGAGTGGAGTGATGAATCAGACCTGGTGCAGAGCGCTGACTACCCATCTCCCAGCTAGGAGCAGATCTGCAAGGGCATGACGGCTGCTGAAATCTGCCCCTGCCAGGTCCTGCCACTCGCGGTCATCAAGCTGCTCTAGGTTGAACAGGATGAACTTGCCAGCATTCCACAGCTTGTTGGTGAAGTTGCGGCTGGATACTAAGCGGTCCATGGACAGGTTCAGATCTTGGCCTGCTGTAGTGCCTGCACTCATGCTTGCAGAAGTGAGCTGCTGCATTTTAGCCAGAATTGTAAATCAACAGTCTGCTAGCGCACACTCCACAGACACTCAAGTGAGACAGACGCTTAATATACATGATATAACATCATGCAGTCACACCCATTTCACCAATAGCTTATTGCAGGGCATGTCCTTTACAGTCTGCAAGCTATATCTGGCAGGACAAGTCCATCTGACATGCTACATGCACAGGAGAACAGTAAACAAGCCTGGTGGGTCAAGCTTGCCTGTAGCTAAGGTGAACCTGAGCGCATCTGTGCCATACTTGTGAATGACATCCAGGGGGTCTACCACATTGCCCAGTGTTTTGGACATCTTGCGCCCTTGCTCATCCTTCACCTGCACTGCAAACGCCAGCTGTGCTGCATGCCCTTTGGCCCAGCTCTTCTGTCAGATAGACAATTGCTGATGGATCTGGTGTGTGATGCAGTTGTCACAATCTGAGCTACACCTCCCAAGCAGTACACAGGTTTGTCACAATTCAAGTAACACCTTTGCTAAATACACAGATTTGACACCTCCAAGCAACACAAGCAGCTTGATGGTGTGCGGCAGCTCTAGCTTGCAGCTCTGGCGCCACTTATGCAATGCGCAATCTTAGTCAGAGGTCCTGTGCGCTGACAGACAGCAAGACGTAGGGCTATTACCAGGCCATGTAGGTAAATAGTGGAGAAGGGCACTTGGCCTGTGCATTCTATGCCCATCATGACCATACGTGCCACCCAGAAGAACAGGATATCATGGCCTGTCTCTAGGATGGTGGTGGGGTAGAACCTAGCCAGATCAGAGGGACGGGGTTCTGTCTGGGGCCAGCCTAGGGTGCTGAACGGCCACAGGCCAGAGGAGAACCAGGTGTCCAGCACATCTTGCTCCTGACGTAACACAACATCATTGCCATGCCTGCAAGCATGTGGGACACATGACTTCATTGCCATGCACCAATCTGTGGGCTATGGCTTTTAATCCAGGGTCTGCATGGTTGTAACCATTGACAGCTTATGCACAGCACAGTATGTCTGTTGCACATGCCTACATCTTTATGCAAGACACTTCATTGTCATGATGACAGCTTTGTGTTGCAGTGTGTGCAATCTGCTCACACCATCTGCATGAACTTGCCATGCCAACCTGCTAGCGACACCTTGTGTTCTATGTTGTGTTGCACATGCAACACAACCTGCTGCTGGACTGGTGCTGCAGTCAAGTCATCCAAGAAGGGCAAATAATTGACAATAAAGTGTGAATCAAGATATGCACAAGCAGCCCATGCATGCAAGGAGGGGATCACGATGAACGTACTGTGACTTCGCCTTTACAAGCGCGTCGTCTTTGTTCTTGGCGACCACATACTCATCACACCTGCCTGTCTCTGATGCATCCGCTGCCTCCTGCATGTGAATGCAACTACAACCATTGGAAGACTCACACACAAACATATGACAGTTTTGATGACGTGACAGATGCCCAGACAAGCCCTGTATCTACAGGCTGAAAACACGATGGTTGCCTAGTACTTGTCAAGACCGTACAGTGCTGTAATGCCGAGAGCTAGTCATTTCAGACAACACAGCAGCAGCCAAGGCATGCCAGAGATGCAGACTTCACGTCAAATCCACCATCAGTCAGTAGGATTATGTGCAGCGTAGAACACATCATATCATGGAAGATAGCGCCGTGAGGAAGCTACCTGGCTTGGGAAAACATAGTAGACGGGAATGCGGTGACCCCACCAAAGCTGCCGGCTGATGCACCAGTCCTTGATGTTCTCCAGCCACCTGTTGTAGATCTTCTCAAACCGGTCAGGCACAATCTTGATGTCACCATTACTCACAGCCTGCACATAGCACAACATGTGTTGCATCATGCTGTGATGGTACCTGTTGCTGCAGTCGGGAAGATATGTTGATTGCTGGAAACTATAGGGCCTCATTGCCTATATGACACCTGCTGCTGCCCATTTCTGTTTCTCAGGGGCTGACACACCATGACTTCAGCAGCAACCAGAGCAAGTGATTGATCTTGGCAGAAGTCATTGTAGCTTCAGTTGATTCCAATGCACAGCAAGATGGGCATGAAGTGAGACCAAAGGGGGGAGGGAGGGGGAGGGGAGGCGGGGGGTTGCTGTGAAGGAAGGCGAAGCGGGAAACCTGGAGAGCAGGCTGTGCCAACGGTTGCATGCGAACGAACCACTGCTCTCGGACCAGAGGCTCCACGATTTCGCCACCTCTTTGGGAGCGGGGAACCCTCACAGTATAATCCTCCTTTCTCAACACCATACCAGCTGCCTGTAGGAGCACACAAATCCAAACGTTCAGTCAACCCACTCAGCTGATCTTTTTGTCAGGCAGTGGTCCTGTTATGAGCAATGCAGCCATAGCAAGCGTTGTATGAGCAGCCACCACAGAAGTTGGTCTGCTATGGCTGAGGTACATGTGAACTGTAACTTGTAATGACACACCTTTCAACAAAATCAGCACAGGGAAATTGGCTGTGCTGGTATTGTGAACACATATGTCACTCACCATGCAGTTTTAACATTTACTGCATGTCTGACCTGCGCATGCTAACCGACAACGACAGATGGCATGTGCATCCGTGACTCACCAGGGCCCACTTTCAGTCTGTCTTGCATACAAGATATCTCACCTCCATATCTGCCCACAGCTGGCTTCTGACATCTGATCTGTGCATGTCACAGTAGGGGCCAGCATTTGCATTCAAGCTGCCGTCATTGTTCATGATGTTGATGACATCCAGTCCATGCCGTTTGCCAATCTCATAGTCATTGGGATCATGCGCAGGTGTGATCTTCAGCGCCCCTGTGCCGAACTCCCTGTCCACATACTCATCTGCAATCACGCTGATCTGCCTGCAGATGGTAGACAATGTCTACAGGTATGACAGCACGCTGATATTGTTGAAACTCAGTGTAGCAAGCCAACATGCAAGCTCATGCCTGGTAGCAGATGATGACTGGCTATGGACCCCTTTTGCACCTGGTCACGCACAGCTTGAGTAACAATGCCAATTAATGGCAATCCAGTCTGGGTTGGGAAAGCCAGCAACATGACTTAGCAGCCATACATGCATTTGTATAGCTGCAGCAATGCAATGGCTGCAAAATGGAATTTTCAGGATACAGGCAGGCACTCTGCCTTTGTAACTGCTTGCTGATCATCATTGCATGGTGGTGAAATCTATGAACAGCACCCGAGACAGATTGTATGCTGTTTTACAGTGGCCCTGTACACATTGCCAGGCAACTGCAAGCTCAAGCCTGCCTATCACAGCAGGAGCCACACACGGCTTGCCCATCAGAGACATGCAGCCTGCCGTTCCACACACAACGGCTTGGGAGAGAGCAGCTTGCCTATCAGTGAAGGGCACCATGCACTGCTTGCCAACAAGGTGCTTGTAGCGGTCATCCTCAGGATGCACCGCCACTGCGGTATCGCCCAGAATAGTCTCAGGCCTTGTTGTGGCCACAGGCAAGTACTCCTCAGAGCCTACTACCTGATACTTGAAGAAGTACAGGTGCCCGGCCTCCTCGCTGTATTCAACCTGCACTCATCAGCATTGGTTGTTGCGCTGCATTGAACAATCCAATTGTGCCGTTGCTGCTGTGTGGGCCAGTGCAGCGTCTCCCACACAACTTCCTGCACACTGTCCCACACACAGACATCCTCCTCAATTTGTAACATGTTGCTTGCATGGCACACAAGTGCGCTGATTGCTGCATGGGAGCCTGGTCTGAACTCCTCTTTGAGAGGATCTGACTGTGGGTCAGGCTAGCCTGAAGGACAAGCTGGCCAACAAAAGCAAGCATAGACAGCCAATCCTTCGATGTTTCAGCTTGCGTTTGCATCTAGCCTTGGCCATATGATAACAGGCATGTCTCTGGGAAGCTATTGATGCAGGCATGAGCAGCATTTTCAACAAAGCCATGCATGGATGCACTTTCATCCCAAGAACACACTGGGCAGCTGAAAGAGTCTTCCCTTTTCCCCTATGGAGTGTTGGAGGTCAGCTGACATACTGAGTGTGTGTGCTTGTTCACCATCTTGCAAAGGAGGGATACAGTGACAGTTGGCGTGTGCAGAGCAGAGGGAGGGACACAATGACGGTGGGTTTGTGCAGATGCAAAGGGAGAGACACAATGACAGTGGATTTGTGCAGATGCAGAGGCAGCGCAAAGCACACCTCCAGGTCAGAGACAGCTGTCTGCAGCTTGGGCGCCCAGTTCACTAGATAGTTGCCTCGGTAGATCAGCCCCTTGTCATGCAGGCGCACAAATGCCTCCAGGACGGCATCTGCAGTGATACTAGAGGGGTAAGCTAGGCAGCTTAGCACAGAGCAGGTGCTGCATACTGCACGTTTGCTGCTGTATCACAGCAAGAAAGCTTCATTGCAGACAAGATGGCTGACCGGCAGACCAACTATGTGATGACTACACAGGCGGCTCCTCAGCCATACATAATCTCAGATCAAATCACAAACCAGCTGCACAACTGCAATGTTGATGAAGACGAGCAAGTGTGCAGCAAACAATGGGACGTCTGCAGAAGAATGGCTGTTCAGGAACAATGCACTCTTGACCCTAGTTGCACAGCTGAGTGAGTCCCAGTACAACTTTGCCAGGATGGCGATGCATGCATCAGAGGCCGTCATCAATGTTGACGCATGAAGGCACGTTGTGAAAGTGCATGTCTACCAGAAAGGTGGCTGTCCAGAGTGAAGCGCTCTCTGCTCCAGTCACAGGAGGCACCCAAGCTTCGCAGCTGCTGGCTGATAAAGCCGCCATACTGCTCCTTCCATTGCCAAACCTCCTGTGTAAAAGCTTCCCTGCCTATCTCCTGCCTGCTTCTGCCCTGCCCTTCCAACATCTTCTCCACCACCATCTAGCAGTAGGCATAACAGCTAGTCAGCATGCTATTTCGAGGCAAACATGTAGATCATACATGTAGCAATGCCTGTCTCTGTGAGGCTTGTCACGTCACAGTCAAGCAAGCACTCCTGCAGGTGCACAAGAAAGTATTTGACCCGGGGCCTGACACTACCAGGTCTTCTTGTATATTGACTACTTTGGCATGCATGCACGCTCATGCACTGGCGAGCTGCTGCTGCTGCTGCTGCTGCTGCTGCTGTTAGATGGTGCTCAGAATGTGCATATACAGACAAGTCATACACACCTTGAGCTGATGTCAAATACAGGAACAAGGGTACAAGGTGCCTAATCAAAGCACACCTGTGTGGCAATGCCTGCATGATCTGTGCCTGGCAACCACAATGTGGGCCTGTCACACATCCTTGCAAAACGTGTCATGATGTCTTGCAACGTGACAAACATGGCATGCCCCATATGCAGCCTGCCGGTCACGTTGGGGGGCGGCATGGCCATAGAAAACGGCTCGCCTTTGCCTGTGTCCTTTGGCTGAAACATGCCGCTTTGTTCCCACCTGCCACAAGCAAAAGTGTGTTGATTGGCACCTCTCAAGAACATTATCAGGATGCTGAGCCATGTCTCAAGCAAACATGCCATACCAGTCATAAAGGCGCTGCTCAGTGCCAGCAGTATCAAAACTCTTGGGCAAGGTCTTTCTGGTTGGGACAGCACCTGTGTCAGCAAGTATTGTATCAAGCACAGAGCAGTATTTGGCACCTTTCCAGTCGAGCATGCATATTTACTCCTTTTGAAGCTCACTTTCGGTCAAAGTGGCTGAGCAAGTTAGGACTCGCAGCGAGTGACCATGACATTTGTCTGCCGAGTCTGCGCCAGCGGTCCGGCAAGCCCAACGCAATGAGGGCGCCCGCCGGAAGTATCCAGACGCACTTGAGGGGTAGACCAACGGCACAACTGATCGTGCACAGGGTTTTGTAACGCGTGCGGACCCCGTCCCGGCGGTCGCACAACGCAGCAAGTTGTGGCAGTCGTGAATTACACTGGGTGCAATGAACGCGTTCATGCGCCGCATGCGCCAAGCGTAATCTATCAAGACTACCAAGCATGCACTGGCATGGCAACAGCTACCTCCATCGGAAAGGACGCAGAACACAGGGGCACCGTGACCCGAGCACCATACACCGTGGCAGCAGTTCAAGTTTGGAGCGCTGTGCCATTGTGCAATGACACAGTATAGGAAAGAGAGTGAGAGTAGGGCCAGCCCAGTCGCCCCACTGGGACGATTCCACCCTTCCTTCAAGACACATTGGCTCTCAGGCATTGGTATTGTTGTGATTGTTCAGGCTTGATCGACGAGCAACGTCTGATAACAACCAAATGCACCTCGTCTAGGCACACCCTGTTCTCCAGCCTGGCCTCCCAGGACTCCTCAATGTTGTGACTGCAACAATAAGTAGCAAACAGGGAAGTGGCAACTCTGCAAGTCTGAGTGCATGAGCAACTGTGACTGCACTCGGCAAGCTCCTGTGCATTTCCTTGATAGATCGTATCTCATATACACATTTCCAAGGATGCACTAATTTGCAGAGCCTGGTAGAATGCGCATGTGTGTCAATATGCAAGCATCAAAGTCCTCACAACGTTGCACATCAGGGAGCGGTCAAATCAGACTAGCAGGGTGTCCAGATAACTTGGCAGGCCATGAATGTTCAGAAGGCAAAAGGGCCAGCTAGCAATTGACTGGCATCTTTATCAACAATTGACTCTGCCCACTCTGACACCCAACATTACTGAACAGCTCAACAGGCAGTGGGCACCCAGGAGACACACATGGCATTAGCAGTGGGCTGAGGCCAGGGAAAATCCTGGTGCAATTGCATGCTTCCATTTTGTTTCATGGTCATTACTTTGCTGCTAAAACGGGTCAGCACATCTGTGCTTGTCCTTGAAAACTGTTCCATTCCTAACTCTCAATAAAATGTAGTTTTTGCATCCGCTGCTATTGTCAAATCAGCACACGATAAAACATCGTGTCAGGCTTATGCATTTCGCCCATGGTCAGTGAGACAAGTGCACAACAGCGCACTATGTGATAACGTCTCCACTGCTAATGCAGAATTGAATGTACAAGGCAGTGCTAGGGTGGATACAGCATCCACAGACATACACACGTCACTGCAACAACTGCAATGCCAGTGGCTCCACAGGCAGACTCAGGTTCATCAATGCGCATCGCATGTCATATACTGGGGCTGCTTTGGGAGCTGGGGAACCTGCAACAAATCACTTGGCTCATTGGATATTTCACTCTGCAATGCAGCTGTATCATAACAACAAGCACGGCTTCAGTGGACTCGTATACAATATGCTTCAAGAGCATCAAAACTCCAAACTGGGCTCAGCTTATCCAGGAGGACACTAGTTGTCACAATGTGCTGACTGTGAAGTTCGACCTGTTTGTTTGCCACCTGTTCCTACCACCTGCAACAGATGATCAGGCAATTTAAGTGCAGACACAGCTGTTTCATGCTATTGCCAAACTCACCCTTTGCAGGATTGCCAATGGCTTTCAACACATTTGCAGCAGCACCAAAGGCAGACCCTAGCAGCCTATTCTTCTTTTGCTCAAGGCTGCTGTTTGGGGGTCCAGAGTGTCCCTGCAGCTCCTGCCAGGTCAGATTAGGGGACAGCGGGGGCTGTTGCTGAGCCAAGCCCTGGGCATTGCCATGACTGTCTGAGGCTGCTTGGGGAAGACATGTGACGGCCACATCAGCAAAGCCTAACCCTCCTGCAGATGTTGAGTCATACAGACTTAGGCTGTAGTACAGAAACTGCTGTCTTACTCCGAAAGATGCATGGACCTTGTGCCATCATGCTGCACGTCAGACCAATCATGCAGGTGCAAGTTGTCTTCTTACAACAGTCAAAATGCTATCTGTATGGTGCCAACCATGTTGCCAACGCTTGCATGCAGACATTGCTGCAATCAGGATGCTAATGCTACCCAACAGCAATCCAAATTAGTGCATCATATACAGCACAAACGCAGTGTGCCAAAGTAAACACAATATATACCTGGTCCTCTCATTCTGACTGGATGTGGCCCCTCAACATTCCTGTGCAGCCATCTGGGACCCTTCTTCTGGTCACCTAGTAGTTTCTGCTCCAGCTGATCATAGCTCACAAAGCCTGAGAAAACCGTCAGTCTGCGTGGCTTGCTGCTGCTGCTCTTGTCCTTTGCAGCGCCCTTGCCTGATGAACCTTCCTGTGCATCACTCCCCATAAACAGTCTGGCATGTAGCTACATGCACAGCTGTCTCGAGTACTGCATTACTCCCACAGATCCACTGGTGCAGTGCCACCTGAGCACCCCTCAACAGAACATGGCAGGCAGGCACACCAACTCACACCAGCAGTGAGTCACCTGCCAAACGCCACCTGCGCTCAATGAACAGCTACACATGCAGATTGCTGGGTCATCACAGTCGCATGCATGGACTGAGCTTACCAGTGCTTGCTCATCTGCAGCAAGTGCAGAAGCTTGGTGGGTCTCTTGTGGTGCGGCAGCTTGAGGCGAACTTTGCTTGCCTCTGAAGGTCATGCCAGCTGTGGCTGTGAGCAAGACCAGATAGCACTGGTTGGGTTCCGTCAATAGCTGCAGACGGCCAGTCCTTCTCAGAGGGACAAAGCAGAACACACAGGGTCATGCCACTGATGAAATATGGTCCGCTCTTCAGTACATTCAGTTTGGGAATGACTGTTGTGACTAGACACCTATCAGCCGCGTATGAGCAGAGCACAGCTAAGGGGTGAGTCGGCGGCTTCAAGTAGGCATGATGGTGGCAGCCACGACAGCAGACAGAATTCTGACAGCAGGCCATGGTATCAGAGTAGGACTGTGGTGCAGGCCCGGTCAGGCCTGTGACTTGCATTGACGGGCAGAGCGCTAATCACTGGTTTGTTTGCTTAATGTGGCGCAGGCATGTTGCTCTCTGGGATTCAGAAACGTCACTTTTGTTAGAAACGCGCTTTTCATTGTGTAAACCTGAATTTGAATATGCCTGAGGACAAGTATCAGGCGTTGCTGCTTCAGGGAGATATCCTGAATTGTGCAGATGGGGTCGCACAATCTTGAGCCCTGGCAAGGACCTGTGTATGGCATACTAATGACAAGTCAGATGGAGCAGGACAGACATACCAGAGACTCAAAAGCCTCTTCAAAATTTTCCACAGCGAACGAGATGTCTGGGTAGGTGAGGGTCGGATTGGCGTCATTGGCTCTCTTGTTATTCAGGTTCAGCTGGGACTTTGTTGTGGAGGCGTACACAGCTTTGCAGACCTGCAGGAAGGACAGTCAGCTTGCATCTACAGGTTCCACAACTGTGCAGTACTACTGCAAAACCAGAGCCCTGACAGGCACTGCACAGGAGCTTATGCATAGACACTTGACTGATGCTGGGTGAAGATGGTTGGATCCAGATCGGGTGAGGCATGTCAGGTGCTCAAAATTGTCTGCTGCCATGTTTGAGCAGGCTGACTCTGCAAAGAAGTAAGTGGTGACCAGAGAGTAGACAGGCATGTCCAGGATGCGTGGAGTCACAGGTGCTGCCGCTGACCTGCACGACGTGCTTGCCCAGGTCCTGATTGCCTCCTATAGACTGCAAATGCTCCCTTTGGCAGGCAGATACTGTCAAGCTGTAGGTGGTTTGTGTGACCAAATTCAGCAAGACTGAGCGTTTCCAGTCTATCTGATGTGCCTTGTCTCCAGCTTCTTGCAGATCCACAGGCAGAGCCTTTGTCTTGCGCCGTACAAGATACGGCATCTCTGCCTGCACATAAAGCTTTGTCTCTGTTGATAGCTGTGGTCTACCGACAAATGTTCTGCTGTACATAGGTCTCTCATGGGGATCAAGTTGCTGGTGTGCACAACAAGGTACTGCTCATGCCAGGTGTAGGCTGCAAGGTATACCTGGTATGCTTCCAGGTATACAAAGAAAAGCAAGTCATCTTGTTCCTCAGCTGGTATTGTTGCAGGTGGTGCCTCAAAGATCTGCAGAAATCCGAAAGGAGGCACAATAATGAACAGATGGAACGGTCTGAACGGCTGAGTTGTGATTCAAGGCAAACTCACGAGCAACAACAGAGGGGCATACCAGCACTTCGAAAGCATTTTGCCACTGCTGCTGCTGCCAACGCTGCGTCACTTGTTCATGTGAAGGTAATGCTGATGTGCCTTCCGCCAAATCAACCCAGCTGCCGTTGGCTTTGCTTT
>JAABUO010005416.1_pt1 | contig 14833 bp, 14 predicted proteins | sample 5559291 | NCBI WGS metagenome assembly JAABUO01 (sample SAMN10711878, study PRJNA513372) | rock metagenome | isolation source: Antarctica rocks | place: Antarctica: Victoria Land, Finger Mt sud | reverse complement strand
TAGGCGGGAGGTGAGAGAGATTTTGGGGGTTCGTGTGAGAGGTTAAAGAGGATTGAGAAGTGGGGCGTGTGTGAGGTTTGTCAATGGTCTGAGTTGAGCGAGATATTTGGAGGCATGGTAGAGATCGGGGGGTAATTGGGACATTGGGTAGGGCTGAGCTAATCCGATGTATTCGACGTGAATCTTACAGTAGGGGTTCTGAATGCCAAAGTTGTAAGATTGGACGCATATGTGCGTTGATAGACTGCTCTAGTGGCTCTTTGAATCTCATCTCATCTTCTTTCTATGGCTGTGGGATTTGGTACGATCTCCTGCTCTCAAGTAACACTTCTTATTTACAATGTGCCAGGTACACCATACGATGCTCTCCATTGTGCTAAAATCAGAAAAGCACTTCAATCTCCGGTGCCGCTCTTTCAAAAGCCAAACGCCAACGCTGGATGCAATATCGACAATAAATCATGAAAGCTCATCAACGTCATCCCACCCCAAGCTCTGATATATAGACAGACCCAACTCGGTTGGTGTAGACGCAGCAGTGGATGTCGCTGGCACTGGACCTTCATGAGAGACATTTGTAGCTCCGAGAGGCTTGATCGGGGTTTCCAGCGGGTCCTGTGTCGTAATCTCGGAAAACTCCTTGGCTTTTGAGGGCTTGACCGGGGTCTCCTGAGGCCCTTCTCTGATTTGAAAGTAGCTTTGCTTTGATGGAGAAGCCTTTGACGGCGTTGCATGTACTTCCAATGGCCATGAAGGTGGAAGTCCTGGCGCTTTGCTCTTACCAAGCAACTGTCTGGGTGATGTGAGCCCTTGACGAGGCCTTGGTAGAGGAGCAAGAGGATTGAAGAGCCCGTGCGTCCGTTTAGCAACTGGACCTTCGAGAGATTTTAAAGGTTTCGATGGGTCTCGAGTAGGTGTTTGTTCTATAGAAGCTAATACGTTCGTAGAATTGCGTAAAGGATTCGTAAGTTTCGATGACTCCCTAGTTGGCGTCTGTTCTACAGAGGGAAGGGTGTTCCGTTGCATGCTTTTCGGCCATTCGTCGCTCATTGATACCGAGAGCCCTACCGCTTTTATCAAGGAATCAGGTGCACGGAGACCACTGGAGGGCGGGATTTCTTCTGGATCCGCCTGCAACGGTATTGCAGGTTGTGGAGGGAGACGGCCAAAGACGTCTCTTTGCCTATTTCTACTAGGGGTAGCCGTGACCTGGACACCTTGAGCAAAGAGGTTTCTGATCGGATTCTTCGGTTCTGACTCTCTGTTAATATCCTATAGCGCTTCTGTAGTTGGTGTTACTTACTCCTGGTACGTGATTCGGCAGCTCTCTTTTCTGCAGCCTCTATGAGTTCTTTGACCGCCACACGCGGGTTCGGCTTCTTGAGAGCCGCGATAGCGCCTTGAAGCTCTTGTTCAATGCTTGCCTTTTTCTTGAGCCTCGCTTCCACAGTATGGGAAACAGCAATAAAATCTACCTCGCGCTGACTGTAGCGTTTCGATTTCTGTAGATTGAGACGATTGAGAGGGACCGCCGAAAGCGACATGTCGCTTACTTCACGTTTTAAGTTGGGCACCATGGTGTCTGTAGCAGATCGTAAGAGTGATGGCTTGCGAGATCTTGATCTTTCATCAGTTAAAACACGCTCAAGCGTTCTTCGAGGTTTCCGCGGCTGTTGTCGTTGCAATGTTGAGCCTGGTTTAATGAGACTCTGGGAGGCACTTGCAGCTTTTGCCAGTGACGGGCGTGCTGGTGAAAGTGTTTTCGGTCCCCCTAGCTTTTGGCAGAGCATTTTCGACACATCAGGCAAACGAGCCCCGTAGCTATTTCGCGAGTTAGGGGTATGCGTGTATTTATATGAAAATGGACATACAAAGGAAGGACAACGTCCACACAAAAGTCTCTCAAATGGACCTTGTCTGATGCTTTTCCTCCTGGCTGACTAGCCGAAGCTTCGGCAGGCGGGGCTCCTTTCGCTTCATCTACGTTCATTGACTGCCATATGCATAGTCTATCTACCAGCAAGTCCAATAACGTATTGAGATCCTGTGGGTTCTTTGCCTTGGACTTTTTGTTTAGGTTAGACTCCTGTTCTAGGGCGATAGTGGGTGGAGTTTCTTGATTGGCTAGTGGTTCAAGAACAGAAGCCTCAAGTGCCAGAATTTCAAGGACAAGGATAATCTGGAGTTGAGTCTCTCTAGCTCTCTGCTCGAGTAGTATTGCCCGAATAGAGTCCTCCTTGCCATTGGAAGAATCACTGATCATACTAGGTTTCTCTCTGCTGAGCCACCATCGAGTAATGCTGGCTTCCTCTCCAGGATATAGACCGTCCTTCCTTACTTTTCCCTTCTTAGACTTACGATCTTTTCTCCCTTGTGAGGAAACGATTGATGGGATTTCATCTTCTGTTAGCACGCTTGTAGGAAGTTCCTTCACTATGTTAGGCAAAGCTTCCCGATACTTCTTATCCATGACAGCAAGAGATAATACGTTAAACCGTAGAGACTGAACCAAACGAAGAGAGTTGGTCGATGAACCAGCGCTCCCTCGGAAGACTGCTCGAGCCCGTGATAAGGGGCCTTTTGCGAAGTACGCCAATGATGTCTTGTATAATCAGCACGGGTGGTCTAAATATGTTCAGAAAGTTGTTTTACCTTTGATACGTAGAGAGCCTCTTGATATTGGGCCCTTACCATATCAAGCACTCCCTCAGGCTCCTGTGGCGTGTCTCGAGGAATGGGCTCCTCCACCATATCATCCAATCTAGAGGGAGCTTGTGATTGTGAATGTTTAGGTAGTAGTTTTTCAATGACTGGAGTTATTCTAGGAGGAATGAAGGCCGGAGGTTTCAAACACAGGCCAAAATTCTCAAGTTTTGCAGACTTTTGCTTCCGAGCTTCGCGACTTCGATCAGTCCGGTCATCGGGAACTGCTGCAGGCCGCCACCATTCGTCAATCGAGGCTTTGACGGGCTCATGCACAATTCGATTCTGACGAGGCATATTCTCAAGAGATTTGGCCTGTAATCCCCTAATGTCCTCAAATGTGACCCATTCACCCAGCCTGCACAGCGCGTATACACCCACCTGTACGCTCTCCACGGCATACATCGAGCCATAGGATTCTGAATTTGCAATGAGAACTGCAGTCTGATATGAGCGCTGTACTTCCGGTAAATGCGGTTCTAGTGCTGCGATTCGGGCGGAGAATAATCGGGATCCGAGGTCCTCACTGCCCCCGCTGGTATCGATATAGGCTAGAGGGAGACATGATCGATCCAACAATGCGATGGGCAAAAGTCTTAGCTGAGTGCCGGAAGTAGAGGAGGGGTGAGCCTGTAACTTCCGTTAGCTGTGGTTATCAAACGCCCTTCGTTAGTAATGTACTTGAATGGTGAAAGGATTTCCGATCCCGATATCATTTGATATGTCATTGCGCTTACGCTTTCGTGCTGGCTGACTTAAATTGGAAACTGTAGGAATTGAGCAACTTTCAAGAGGCGTCAAGCCGCGGTGAGATTGTATTTGTGGTAAAGACCCATCCAGTGTCCGATTTTCGGGAAATGACATCGCAGGGCTCAACATCAAAAGGCATCAGGAGTTGATTGCTCATCCCCATGGATGCCAGTTCTAGTGTAATGTATACTACCACTTGGGAATATCTCGTGCTACGACGCGATCATTCGTGTCCGGACGTTGACTATGATAAGTAAGCCGATTGCCGATAACGGCCATCTTATCAAAAAACCCTTCAAAATATCTCAGGCAATTCACTAGCCCGAGGGGGAATGTGAAAGAACCAGTGCAGTAACATCCAGTCGTATTATCTTGAGAAGTCCTCTACAGAGCATAACGATTTTTCAATCCAGCTATTTTACCATGTCTACTCATACATCTTCACAGAGATACTTGAGCAGTCGGGGAGGCTAGAGCGATACATGTGCTAATAATAAATAGTGCTCGTTCGAGGAGGTCGTTCTTCAAGGACTCGCTTCAGATGGTATCATCTCCTCTGGATGATTATAGCTCAGGCGTTTGCTCACTTCATCAAAGGAGGTCTCTTTCTTCCTGAAGATGTTCCCAAACTTCCCTCAGAGTGGTCAGATGTATGGCCAGATTGGTCAGTCTTTTACTGTTGCATTTGCCCAAAGCATCGCACCGATATTATGTCGTGTGATAACAGCTACTGAACTGTTCCCAAGGTCATTTGAAGAATTGGCCTTTCAGATATTCTCTCTTTATATCAGCCCTAGCGATATTCCGTCAAAGGACCTCCGAGAGATAGTCCGCAAAAGCTATTCTAGTTCTGTGTTTCGTGCACCGGAGGTTACTCCCCTAGTAACAGTAGACGAAGAAAAGCAGCTGCATTTACTTGAGCTCTTTCATGGTGAGCATGGATGAAAATATATGAAAAATTGATAATAGCATCATGAGGTGTGAGAGAAGACTAAGCGATCCTTTATAGGTCCCACTTTCGCCTTCAAAGATGTACATCTTGTGTTACCGGATGGTACTCTTCGAAAAAGCTAACTTTGTGTGAAGGTAGCATTACAATTCCTCGGAAATCTCTTTGAGTAAGCGCGTCAGTAGAGAGCTACAATAGCTATGCTTACAGCTCATTTGGTGAAGATGAATACGCTCATTCCAGGTGAAGGTACTTCTTGGTCCGGCGAAATCAAGACAAAAAGGATGAACAACGAGAACATCTCACCGTAATCGGAGCTACGAGCGGTGACACTGGGTCTGCAGCGATCTACGGCCTACGAGGAAAGAAAGATGTATCTATCATCATTATGCATCCGGAGAACCGCATCAGCCCGATTCAGGGTAGGTATTCTCAGATTCCCCTTTCCTACTGCCAGTAGAGATTCTTGTTGCAAGATATGTACTGGGAGTGTTGTGCTTTGCAAACCTGTCCCATTACCCAGAATCTTGACTTAAAAGAAAGAAGCTAATTTCAAACCCCCTGAATAGAAGCCCAGATGACATCTGTCCTGGATCCTAACGTCCACAATCTAGCTGTGAATGGCACTTTCGACGATTGCCAGGACTTTCTCAAGGCTCTATTTGGAGATGCTGATATCAAGAAAACGCACAAGCTTGCTGCAATCAATTCGATAAATTGGGCTCGTAAGGTCTTCCCCAACTTAATCCAGGCTCTCTTCGGGTCTTTCTGTAATTCAGCTAAAGCTTACATATATCAGGTATCTTGGCTCAGATTACATATTATTTCCATGCCCATGCCTCCCTTTTGAAATCGAGAAAGCTAACCCCAGGTGTCAAAGTTCGCTTTGTTGTGCCTACCGGTAACTTTGGCGATGTCCTCGCCGGGTACGGAGATGTCTAACCATTTGTTTTTTCAGTATGGCTAACTTTGGACAGGTATTTTGCGAAGCGTATGGGACTGAACATCGAAAAATTAGTAGTCGCAACCAATGAGAATGATATTCTGGATAGGTTTTGGAAAACGGGCTATTATGAGAAGAAGCCCGTTCATGGCCAAGAGGCTAAGGGAGGCTTTGTGGAGGAGGTGTCAAAGCTCATGAGGAGAGCGTCCGTGAAACATGCAGTCCAGCTATGGATATTCTTGTGAGCAGTAATTTCGAGCGTCTTCTGTGGTTCCTCGCATTCGATGTCTATGGAATTGGCACAGTGGATGAGAGGAGAAAACCAGCTGGGCAGAAGGTCAAAAAGTGGCTAAATGAGCTCAAGTCGGACGGTGGATTTGGGGTCGAGGCACAACTCCTTGATGCTGCAAAGGCTACTTTCGAAAGTGAACGAATTTCCGACAAGGAGACCCTTGTAACTATACGAAAGATGTACTCGATTAAGACGCCTGCGGGCAACAAGAACGCGTCAAATGGGACTGCAGGTATTGCCAAAAATGGAGGATATATCTTGGATCCGCATAGTGCGATCGGTATTGCAGCGTCTTATCGCTCTTCTGAACGAGCACCACCTCCTGACACCCACCATGTTTCGCTGGCCACAGCTTATCCAGCAAAGTTTTCCAAAGCAGTCGAATTGGCACTAGATGAAGAGGAGGATTTTAGATTCCAGGATCTGCTTCCCGCACAGTTTCATGACTTAGAAGCCCTGCCCCGCAGAAAGACGACAGTTAAGAAGAGTGATGGCATTGAAGGGCTACGATCATTAATTCGTGCCAGAGTTCCCTCGTCACAACATTAAAGCGAAGGACATAGACTAAGTAATATGCATAAAGAGCTATATCTCTTGGCGTCTAAAAGCTAATATAGAGGTTATGTACATATTTTTGATTCCCAGTTTATGAGCATAAAATTCTATCCTCACTAATCCTGCAGGAAGAATGCTCAAAGGAGAATACTGGGTGAGACATGGTTAACATTTGAGAACGTCCAGCTCAATCAATACACTATGATTTGTTGATTGGATTCCGAAATGCGACAAGGCCAACCTTCTGGTTACCACTCTCATCAAAATTTGCAGGATCCAGCCATTTCTCAAAGGCCTCTTTCGCCGCCGGCCACTCGGAGTCCATCATCGCAAACCATGCCGTATCGCGGTTCCGGCCCTTGATGATCATATGCTGACGAAACACCCCCTCAAAAGAAAACCCCAATCGCAGCGCAGCTCGCTTTGACTTCTCATTCAAGTCGTTACACTTCCACTCATACCTCCGATACCCCAGATCCTCAAACGCATGTCTAGCCATCAGATACATCGCCTCCGTGGCCGCTTTCGTCCGCTGCAGCAAGGGCGAAAACATGACGAAGCCCACTTCAATGACGCGATGATCGGGTCTAATATTGTAATAGGAAGCGCACCCAACAGCTTTACCCGACGTCTTATCGATGATGGCCAAGTCGTAAGGATCGCTCAACTGCACTCTTTGGGAGACATACTTCTGGAAAGCCGACCGGTCCGTGAAATGTTCGGAGAGCATGTAGTCCCAGAGGTGAGCGTTCTCCGAGCCGCCGAACATGGAGTACAAGTCGTCTGCGTGGGACGGGCTGAGGCGTTCGATTCGAATGGTGACGCCGTCGAGAAGTTTGGCTTGAGGAAAGGGGGATGTCGGTCCTTTTACCACTGGTCCCAAGGGGTTGTTTTGCGCCGCGATATTGGAGGAAGCCATGACTGATCTTCTCTTTTTTGTCGGATAGACCAATCTGCTTTTTGGTTTTCGAGAATCAAAAGGCGGCGACGATCTAGAATAACGTAAAGACGCAAATCTGTTACGGCTTGCTTTGATCCTCGCTAGTTGCTTCATGTATTGTGATACTCTCTAAAAGTCTCCTCTCCAATTTCTCTCCAATTTCCCTCCGCATTTCCCTCCTCATTTCGGTCATGCTCCACGTAGATTTATAGACTCCAAACTCAATTGATGAGTCACCGAAATCTCTAGACGCTTGGATAAATACGGTAGGTCTATGCGAAATGAAGTCCCTAACATAAGGTAGGTAATGTTTGTGATGGAAGCGGCCTCAAAACCGTTGGTCTAGTGTCCTACATTCTACGTGAAAGGCGGGTGAGGGCCCAACTCCTCTTTGCAATGCTGGACCACAGAAAAGGAATGAAATTTTCACTCGTTGCTCCTGTTACTCAATTGATAGAACTAGCCTGCAACTGACGCTCGTTACCAGAAGCGATGGAATGATTTCTCAAGAACCTTATCGTTGGTGACTATGCCGGCGCTATGCTAAATGATTCAACAGACTCTCGACGCTATGCTATTGTATGCTAGTGACGCGCAGATGCTATCCAGAAAGGAGGAATACCTAGGGATCGTTCTTCACCATGATGTCGATAACCACATTGCACATTTCCAATCTCGGATATCGAATTGCCCTTCCAGGACAGCGACAAAAGAAAATGATTAAAGATAGTTTGATTGCAAATCATCATCCCTTTCTTGTTCCGTTATCCTTTTCCAGGTTCGGGTCTTCTCCACTACCTTTAAGCCTTCAACCTCTTCTCCTCACACCCCACACAAACCGGCATCTCCTCTTTCCCTCTGGTGTAGAATCTTCCATCTTTGAATCCATCTCCGCAATCCTGTTATCGGACAGTAAGTCAGCAAAGTACTCCCCCACTCTTCATCGACAGAAGCTCGACCGTGGCTAGAGAGAAGACAAAACATACCACACAGCAAAAACACCTCTCATGCCACTCCCCACCCAGCGCCTGAACGACCAGATCCGTAATCGGTCGCCTACACCCTTTGCATTTCCCACTAAACCTGCTAGTATGACACCCAACACACCACGCAAATCCGTCCTTCTCCACAAACGGTGTGCTTTTATCAAAGGGGTCCCCACATTCCGCACAAAAGAAATGTCCGACATGCCACTCGCCGCCACAAGCAACTACTACCTCCCCTTCGATTGGAGTTTTGCAACTCCGACACCTTGGGCTGAAATGCTCGTGGAAGTCGAGATGGCAGTAGAATCTTAATCCGTCATCTCCGTCGGCTACCGTAGAGGTTTCACTGGTGTCGTCGGAAGGGATTGATGCGCCATTAGCGCGGGCTGTGATGCGTTTGAGGCGGGCATTGCGGGCGGTAGAGGGTTCTGGGTAAAATGCAACGCATTCGAGGAGTTCGGAGCAGTGGAAGCAGGCGAAGCAGGATGGGTGGAAGCGTTGTAAGGCAGCACTGACAACACGGCCAGAGATAGGGAGGGCACAGGCGGCGCATTGGGCTGTTGGGCGGTTGTGGCAGGCAATGGGAGACCAGTGGGACTTGGGAGTGCGCGTGGGATCGGTTACGGAGTGGTGGGGTAGAGGGCGTGGCTTGTTAGAGGGGTTCGGGAGAGGGCGGGGCTTTGAAGGTTCCTGGATCGCGATGCTTGGGGGTTCTTGAACCGAGATACTTGGGATCTCTGATGGGGAGACCGAGATCGAGGCCACGGAGGAGACATTGATAGATGGCATTGGAGGTGTGTCATGGAATTGCGTAGCCGGGACTCCTACGACGCTGAGGGTTGGGATAGCTGGCGCAGAGCGGGTGGAATCTGGAAGCTGTGGCTTTGAGCGGAGTATTGATGGTACCATTTTCGCACCGTCGCGAGTTGATGTATGGTTCAAAGGAGAAGCTCCCCGCTTCAAGTCGGCTTCGCGTGGCTTCCAGTCGATGTCAAAGCTAACGATAGGCCTTCCCTTCTGATCGCTCACGACAGTGGGCGAAGGTAGCTTTGGACTTCTGTCTTTCATACGAAGGCTAGTAGCCGCTCGGATTTCATCGCTCCGGATTTCGATGCCATCCTTCTTTCCTGGAACAACCACGTCTCCATCATGATCGCTTCCAGTTCCAGAGTCAGGAGGAGTTGGTGGCAGGGGATTCTGTAAGTATGACGGATTTCGAGATTGGGAAGGCGGGTTTCTGTGGATTTCAAATCTGGAAAGCTTCTTACTCTCCTCGATAGGGGCTGTTGCTGAACGAAGGACCGGCTGGCTTGCAGTTTGCACCTGAGAAATTGAGTTTCGAGCTTTCGGCTTGAGCGGAGCTATCACTGTAATGCCTTTTGTTACACCGTCCCCAGGTCCTCTCTTATTATCTTCTGGCTCTTCATAGATTTTGTCACTAGGGTTCCTGAAAAGTCCTCCACTCGACTTCCTTAATTTGGGTCCACTCGTTCGGCGATGACCGGACTTCAAAGAGGAAGGTAGTTGAAATGGCAGATTCATGTAAAACTTTTTCTGTGGCGAGTCCCATAGTGGATGGCCTTTTATAGTAGCATCTACATTGGCTTTCCTAACTTCTACCGAAGAGCCACTCGATTTGCGACTAGCATTTGACATATTACTGTCACTCTTTGGGGACTTCGAACTATCAGATACCGATCGATGGCCTGTCTGTTCAGATCCTTGCCCTGAACCAAGTTCACCATATTGACCAACGCTCTCACTTTCTGCATGGGCTCGTTTCTTGAGGTGTTCTGTATAGCTGTAGGGAGCTCCTGGATTTCGGTGCGACGCGGAGGGATTTTTGTGCTGCCACACGAGTTCAGATGCTTCCTGCTGAGCCCCTGCATGTAGTCGTTCTTCATCCTGCAAGTCCATATCTTCCAGTGCCTCTCTCAAAGACCGAGCTTCTTGCTTTTCCATCCATCGCATCCCACTTTCTCTGTACGCAATATTTGGTGCAACCGAGCTCATTCTTGTAGAGGCCGAAAAGTCTCGCGAAGCTCCTTCAGTGCGAGGCGGCTGAGCCAAAGATCTGCCAGCATCCTTGGTAGCGGCGTCGACTATGGGCATCGCAGATTGTGCCCGGCGATGGGAGAGCGCACTTGAAGATCTATCACGGCATGTAGATGTGTCCAAGCCCGTTTCCCGCACTGAGTCAAAGCGCCTGGACATTGCTGACGATGCTTGTGGATGTAGATCTGAACTCAGTATAGGTGGGGCAGTTTCATTTCGGTTAGGTAATGGTCTTGAACCACTGGGGTGAGGAGGGCGATAATTACGGAGATCGGCGAGATATTCTTTCTGCCAATCTTTTTGCCAATCTTTGGGCGGTGCGGGCTTAGTCGTCGAAGTAGAAGAAGAGGCAAAGAGCTTTAATGGAGAAGTATTGGACGGTTGATGGTTCGCGAACGGGAGTCGACTGTTGTGCTCAGGATGTCTCAAGAAAGGAGCGGATCTTCTGTGAAGGTTAGGATCAACCTGAGGTCCGACTTCACCAGCCATTTCAACCGAACGAGGGCCAGCAATAAACAAAGTTGTGTACGGAGATTTGATCGAGGTAATTGTGCTTTGTTTGCAAAATAGCGAATGGAAGGAGGCTGAAGAGTAGGATTCCTTTGAGCATGTTAAACTGTAGTAAGATAAGGACTGTATGTCAAGCAATCATGGGCGTTTAGAAATTCGAATTTGTGAATGTAAACACCAGTAATCTGCCCAGCAACGGCCGAGGCGCTAACTTGAAACTAAGGTTTATCATGTAAAATCGCGCTAAGGTATCTTGCACAACTTCCAAAACGTCACGCAAACGAACAGCGAGAAGACTCAGCCATCTTGACTAATGTTCTTGCCATGGGATTTCTCAAGTTGAACAAACAATGCACCAAAGGCGAAAGCAGAAATCGGAGCAAAGGATGTTCTCGATGCCTTTGCCATCTGGTGCTATCGGTTATTCGGCACAACAAAACTATGACAAACAATCTGCCGATCAAACCAAGCGTTGCTTTTGCTGTCTCGCGAATACTTGTCTTCGATCTTTCACCTTCTCTTGTCTGCAATCCGTGAATTTATGGCCTTCCCGCGATGAGTGCTAATCGACTCAACCCAAAAGCATCAATACAGCCGAAGGACCCCCAGCGCGCTAATGGACATAGGATAGAAGCCGACGGTGAAAAGATGGTCATACCGCCGGATGCTGAGCAAGCAGAAACTGTGAAGGAGAAGGTAGACCCTCCGCCAAATGGAGGCTACGGTTGGGTTTGCGTTGTATGTGTCTTCTGCATCAATGCCCATACATGGGGGATCAATAGCGTTCGCTCTCTTCCAATTTTGCTCGAAGTCTTCCGCTAACCATTTTCTAGTCCTATGGCGTTTTCCTTGCTTACTACCTTGCCCACAACGATGCCTATCCAGGCGCTACTCCTCTAGAATTTGCGTTCGTCGGCGGTCTCTCCATTTCTCAGGCTCTAATCATTTCACCTCTTGCAACCAATGTTACTCGTCTGTATGGTACAAGGACCACACTTCTCGTCGGTGTTTTCCTTGAAACTCTTGCTCTAATTGGAGCCTCTTTCTCCAAACAAATATGGCAGCTATTTCTCAGTCAAGGCATCTGTTTCGGATTTGGTATGGGTTTTCTTTTCGTTGGTTCTGTTGGAGTGGTTCCACAGTGGTTCACAACGAAAAGAAGTCTCGCGAATGGTATTGGCACTGCAGGCAGTGGCATCGGTGGAATGATGTATAGCTTGGCTGCAAATGCCATGATCCAGAGCATCGGCATTGGTTGGGCGTTCCGGATATTGGGGATTCTCACCTTCGCCGTTAATATCATCTGTGCCATACTCATCAAAGACCGTAACAAAGCGATCGGATCTTCGCAAGTAGGATTCGATTATCGCCTGTTCAAGAGAGTGGAGTTCCTCCTCACCCTTTCATGGGGGTTCTTCAGTGTGCTGGGCTACATTGTCCTCCTCTTTTCACTTCCCAATTACGCCCTTAGTATAGGCTTGACCGCGAAGCAAGGCTCAATCATTGGGGCGTTGCTCAATCTTGGGCAAGGTCTTGGTCGGCCCGTGGTGGGGATTTTTAGTGACAGCGTAGGTCGCATTAACATTGCTGGGTTTTTGTCGTTTTTGTGTGGCCTTTTCTGCTTCGTTATCTGGATATTTGCTAAAAGTTTTGGGGTGCTCGTTTTCTTCGCACTGGTTGTCGGGACGGTTGCTGGCACATTCTGGACCACAATTGCACCCGTTGGAGCGGAGGTAGTCGGCTTGCGAGAGTTACCATCGGCCCTGTCAATTGTTTGGATAGTGCTTGTACTACCTACGACCTGTAAGTTCCTCATCACTAGATGCATGGCTCCTGGCTAACGTCTTACTAGTCTCCGAGCCTATAGCTCTGAAGCTTCGGCAGACGAATGGGGATACATATTTACATGCACAGATATTTACAGGTTTCATGTATGTGGCATCTGCAATAAGCATGTGGCTTCTGCGGGCATGGAAGATCGGAGAGATAGAGCGAATTGCGGCGAGCCAAGAAAAAACGCCGGCAGAAGTAGATGCAAGATCAAGTGAGCCCGGGGAAGCATCACTTATTGCAAGATCTGGGAGTAGGATAGTAAAGTCTAGTATAGTGAAGCGTTTATTTGCATGGAAGAGGGTCTGATATACAAGCAATAATCACTATACCTAACGTTCACGAAGAAAAGCAGTATTGTACTGTCCGAGTATGTTTTGAAGGATACAATATCTTGCTATGCGAAGAGGTAGTTTGTAGGCACCACATTATACAGTAAAACCGGTTCAAAACGAAGTGGCAAATCCCGCTCAACCCCTTCGTTAAAGAGGGGTTATCGTTATATCGAAAGCGGTGTTCATGTAAAAGAATCCCTGCTGACTCGAATAGTGTCTCTATTGGAAAGAGGATATCGCTGTAGTTCCATCCAATGTTCCTTTACTCTCTCACGTGACACTTGAATAATGCTGGTTGTGCCAGATGTTTACGCGCTAAGGAGCCCTTTCCCACAACACCGTCCCTAGACTCTTTTCCCACAACTCACCACACATCTTAGCTACCTCTCATCGTCTAATCCTTGACCATTCATCAAATACACCTCGACCTATTAAGCTTGCTATCATATTCCACCGCGGCGAATATGCGTGAAATTGTATGTTTCCCCTGGGATCTGGGAGGAGCCTTTTTCTCAACGCGTCTCACACTGCTCTTACCCCTCCCGTAATACAGGTGGGCGTATGGCTGACCAGCGAATTCTGTGCTCTAGGTTCATCTCCAGACTGGCCAATGTGTAGGTTGTCTCTATGTTTGGCACTACAAGCAGTTGCTAATCGGCCCAGGGCAACCAAATCGGTGCTGCCTTTTGGTTTGTCACCCAACCAAACCTAGCGCGATCTCGAATATACACTTACTCGATCATCTGATACAGGCAAAACATCTCTGGTGAGCATGGGTTGGACGGTGAGGGAGTGTAAGTATTTCAGGAATCCAACTTCCATGACTCGCCTTAACTCCTGACAGGTACAACGGTACCTCGGATCTCCAGCTTGAACGCATGAACGTCTACTTCAACGAGGTAGAGTCAGCCCGCAGGGTGTAGGCTCAAACCTCGGCTAATCTATCTAAAGGCTGAGCATAACAAATATGTTCCTCGTGCAGTCCTCGTGGACCTTGAGCCTGGTACCATGGACGCCGTCCGTGCCGGTCCATTCGGTCACCTTTTCCGCCCTGACAACTTCGTGTTCGGTCAAGCTGGTGCTGGTAACAACTGGGCGAAGGGTCATTACACAGAGGGTGCAGAACTGGTGGACCAGGTTCTCGACGTTGTGCGCCGCGAGGCTGAAGGCTGTGACTGTCTCCAAGGTTTCCAGATCACCCACTCCCTCGGTGGCGGTACCGGCGCTGGTATGGGAACTTTGTTGATTTCCAAGATCCGCGAAGAATTCCCAGACCGTATGATGGCTACCTTCTCCGTGATGCCATCGCCCAAGGTGTCAGACACAGTCGTTGAGCCATACAACGCTACACTATCCGTCCATCAATTGGTCGAGAACTCAGATGAGACATTCTGTATAGACAACGAGGTATGGGGTTCGGTATTCTTCTGCAAAATCAAAAGTTGACAGCGCTAGGCGCTCTACGAGGTCTGCATGCGCACCCTAAAGCTATCCAACCCCTCTTACGGTGACCTGAACCATCTCGTTTCTGCTGTCATGTCTGGTATTACTACCTGTCTTCGTTTCCCCGGTCAGCTGAACTCGGATCTCCGCAAATTGGCTGTCAACATGGTTCCCTTCCCTCGACTTCACTTCTTCATGGTCGGCTTTGCACCACTTACTAGCCGTGGTGCTTCCAAATTTCGTGCCGTTACCGTCCCGGAACTGACACAGCAGATGTACGACCCAAAGAACATGATGGCTGCTTGTGATTTTAGGAACGGCCGCTACCTCACTTGCGCCGCCATCTTGTATGTTCTCTCGCATCTCCAGGTTTTCGTCAATCGCTAATCTTGTGGCAGCCGCGGCAAGGTTTCGATGAAGGAAGTTGAGGATCAGATGAGAAACGTCCAGAACAAGAATGCCTCTTACTTTGTCGAGTGGATCCCCAACAACGTGCAGACTGCGATTTGCTCAATCCCACCCCGTGGCCTTAAGATGTCCGC